>Ga0316208_1000451_pt1 | contig 50432 bp, 42 predicted proteins | sample 3monopyrite_MG_FD_204944 | JGI IMG/M metagenome (GOLD analysis project Ga0316208, IMG submission 204944) | Microbial mat bacterial communities from mineral coupon in-situ incubated in ocean water Damariscotta River, Maine, United States -... | ecosystem: Environmental > Aquatic > Marine >... | reverse complement strand
ATTGTTCTGCTGGGCGCAGGCGCGGATATTCTGACCGATGGTGGTGGAAATAACATCGTCATGGGCGACAATGGCCGGATCGTTGGTCTGGATGAGGCACCAAGCGATGGCCAGGGCCGTCCGATCACTCTCGACACCATAGATACCGTTGATCCTGACATCGGCGCAGGCGACCTGCTTGTGACCGGTTTGGGCGCAGATATCATTCTGGGTGGCGCGGGCGCCGATGTTATCACATCGAACGCCGGCGAAGCCGCGGGGCTTTATGATGGCGCTGATATTCTGATCGGTGATCAGGCGACAATCAGCTTCACACGGGACGGTGGCGCGGAATACGCGGACCTGATCCGCGCGATCGACGAAACCGAAGGTGACGATGACATCATCACGGCAGGTGCGGGCAATGACATCATTCTCGCCGGGACAGGTGCGGACCGGATTGATGGCGGTGCCGACAATGACCTGATATTCGGTGACTTTGCGGAGGTTTCCGGCCTGATCCGGCCACAGGATATGCCGCTCGGTCCGACACCGGCGTTCAACTTCGTGTCAATCTCGACTGATCCTGCCTCGCTGGGTGGTGATGACGTGATCTATGGCGGCGCAGGCGATGATTATATCCTCGGCCAGTTCGGCAGCGACACGATCTTTGGCGACGCAGGTGACGACGACATCATTGGCGGCAACAACGTCGAAACCGACCAGAATGGTGCGCTTGCCTATGATGGTGGCGACGCGATCGACGGTGGCGCGGGTGATGACGTCATTCTTGGTGACAACGGGACCATTTCTCGGACTTTTGCGCCGAATGATCCACGCATGCGCGCCCTTCAGGGCACGCAAATCTACGGAACGACGATTGGTGTCGATGATGGCGTTGCCCTTGTGACTGGCACAGCACAGGCAAACCCTGATGGGACCGCCCAGCGTTTGATCAATATCTTCGATCACTCTGATGTCGAGAACACAGAAGAATACGGCGACGATTACATCGCTGGTGGCGCAGATGACGACATGATCTTTGGCCAGTTGGGTGACGATGTTATCCAAGGTGACGGATCAATCGACTTCAACGAAAACGGCATTGCCGACTGGGATGCATCTGACGCAGCCGCACTGGAGGTTGGCGCGATGCGGGATCCGGTGACGAACCTTCTGACCATCAACGCTTCGGTCGAGGACTTCCTCGGCGCGGGCCGCGACGGGGACGACTATATCGAAGGCAACGGCGGTGATGATACTGTCTTTGGCAATCTGGGTCAGGATGACATTGTTGGCGGATCATCGAACTTCTTTGGCGGCCTGAATGGCGCCGAAACGAACCGTCCGGACGGATCAGACCTGCTGTTTGGTGGTGCCGGTACGGCGACCAGCCGCAACAACCTTGGCGATGAAAGCCCCGAAGGACGTGCCCGCGACGCCGACACCATTGTCGGTGACAACGGCAACATCTACCGTCTGGTTGGCACGGGTGGTGTCGATGGTGGCGCCTATCTGACGTTCAACTATGATACCTACAGCACGACGCTGAAGCTGATCCCGCGCGCGGTCGAACTTCTTGACTATTCAGAAGGTGGCAAGGACATCAATCCAAGCGCCGAGCTGGATGACAACGGCGCCGCAGACGAAATTCACGGCGAAAGCGGTGATGATACGATCTACGGCGCAACCGGCTCTGATGTATTGTACGGTGATGCACAAGACGACGACATCATCGGTGGCTGGGGCAATGACTGGATCTCCGGCGGCACCGGTGTCGACGGGGTGATCGGCGACGACGGACGGATCATGACAAGCCGCAATTCCACGACATTCGGTGAAGAACTGTTCGGTATCGCGGCACTGGCTGAAGTTGATGTCCTTGCGATTGCCGATGACAACGAAGCGTTGCGCTCGGTGATCAATGTCGATCAGCAACTGAAGAAAACGGTCAACCTGACACCGTTCAGCACTGATCCCGCTGATGACGATAACCGTTACTTCGATGCCACCTTGGCAGACGATATCATCTTTGGTGGCTGGGGCGACGACTTCCTGCACGGCGGCGTTGGGGACGACGCCATTTCAGGCGCCGAAGCTTTGCCGGCTTCTGCTGATCCGCGTGATGGTGCGGACAATCCGATCAGCTTTGACACGCCATTCAACCCTGGCAACGTCTTGGCCTACAACCCGGCTGCTGCCGAAGGTGTTCCGCTGATGCCGTTCTTTGACCCCGACAATCCGCGGGCCAAGATACTGATCAACGGCAACAATTTCTTCCTCAACTTCGATCCGAACGAAGGTATCGTCGATCCGCGTTCCGAGAACGGTTCGGTTTCTGATGGCGATGACCGTATCTTCGGCTCGATCGGCAATGATGCGATCATGGGCGGTACTGGGCGTGATCAGCTTTGGGGTGGCTATGGCGATGACTATATCAACGCCGATGACAATCAGGACGGAAACAACGATGTGGCCGACCCTGACATTTCCTACGAGGACTTTGCCTTCGGCGGTGCCGGCGAGGACATTCTGATTGCCAACACCGTTGGTGATCGACTGGTTGATTGGCGTGGTGAGTTCAACTCCTACTACACGCCATTCCAGTTTGCAGGCTCGCCAACTGTCATCAACGACTACTCTTCGGTCCTGTTGCCCTATATCTATGCATTGGGTGCCGCAGACGGTGCAGACCCGACACGTGCCGGTGATGCACCTGTCGTGCTGGGTCTTGATGGGTTGCCAATCGACCTCTATGAGGCCGGCGAACCATTCGGCGAATTGGGCATCACGGTGCTTAATGACATCACCGAATTCCCCAAGCAGGCAGGTCAAAACCGTTATCCGGGGCGTGGTACATCGGGCGAATCCGTGACCGGTGCCGCACCTGTTCCAACCGGCCCACAACTGGCGCCATCGGTTACGGGCAACTATTCACCAGAGCTGAGCGGCCTGACCGTGATCAACGGCGCGACCGACGCTACAACCCAGAACGATCAGGTCATATCGGCTGTCACCGGCGCAGAACGGCCCGGGTATGCGCGTGTTATCGGTGCCGTCACAGATAGCGAGATCATCATTGATGTTGCAGCGCCAGAAGATGACGGCGATCTGGTCACAACCTATGTCTATGATCCGACGACTGACTCCTTTATCGCTGAGGATCCGAAACCGACAACATTGGTGCAGGGTGAAGGCGCTGTGCTTGAGTTCCGCGATCAGGACCAAAACCTGTTTGCCTATATCGATGAATACGGCGGCCTTTGGATCATTGACGACCTGAAAGAAAACCGGGAAGGTCGCAACGATGCTGATCCCGATGACTGGATCCTTGATGCCTCCTTGATGGATGCAACGGGGCTCTCCGGTGCGGCGGTCCTTGCGGCGCTTCCAACGCTCAGGGGTAGTCAGCTCAAGCGAAGAGGCCAGGACCGCATAACCCTGGCATAGCAAGGGGCGAAAGCGTTCGACATGGCTGATGAGAAACTGAAAACGGCTGGCCCGCTTGAACCGGGCCAGCGCAAATCCACGGTTCTGTGGGATGACAGCAGCATGGCGACTGATTTCGCCAATGTCGTGAACATCCAAGGGACGCGGGAACAGATTGAACTGTTCTTCGGAACCAATCGCACATGGAATGTCTCGACCGATGATCCGGTCAAAGTGCAGTTGACCAACCGGATGATCCTGACACCATATGCGGCCAAGCGCCTGTCCAATATCCTCAACAACGTATTGCGCGAGTACGAGCAGCGGCATGGCGTCTTGAACACAGACGACAGCTAAGTCCAGGGATGGTGGGCCAATGGCCGAAACGACAACCACAGAATTTCATTCGGTTCGCGTCGGCAGTCCCAAATCGGATGCGTTCGCAGGGCTGCGTGACAGCAGCACGTTAGAAGCTGCCGCCCCTGGTTGGACGGGTGCGATGATGTCGGCGTTCGATCAGGCTGGTCTGAGCGCTGCGTGTTGTGTCGTGTTCCTGCCCGATCCAGATTCCGGCAGGCTGTTGATGACAGCGATTGCGCCTGCGGAGCGGCGTCCGGGGCCGGGATTGATTACCGCAGCAGAGGCTGCGATGCAGCAGACGCAGGCCGTCATGCGCGGCCCCGCGAAGGGCCAGCATCTTTCTGCCATTGCCCTGCCCATCGTGATCGATGGTCAGGCGCGCGGGGTGCTGGGGGTGGAAACGATCGGCAGCGATCAAGCCAAACTCAGATCAACCCTGCGCCAGTTGCAATGGGGCGGCGCATGGATGCGCGATATTGCCCGCGGCGCTGCTGCCACAGAGGCGCGCGCGCTTTACGCCCGCGCGGTCGAGGCGCTGAACGCCATCGTCGGTGTCGCTGAACGGCGTGGGTATGTCACCGCCGCAACGGCTGCGGTCACTGATCTGGCCAACCGGTTTGACTGCGATCGCGTTTCCCTTGGCAATCGGCGGTTCCGCACATCAAAAATTCGGGCGGTGTCACATTCAGCCCAGTTTTCACAGCGTATGAGCATGATGCGCATGCTTGCCGCCGCCCAGGACGAGGCGATTGACCAGCGCGCGACCGTTCTTTGGCCCGATGAGGGCGTCGATGCTGTCGTCATTACCCACGCGCATCAGCGGTTCACCGAAAAACACGGGTCGGCCTATGTGTTTACTGCGCCACTTTATGCCACCGATAAATTTGTCGGTGCCCTGACATTCGAGCGCCCCGAAGGGCACCCTTTCAAGCAAGACGACCTCGATATGCTGGAAGCGGTGACGACGGTGCTTGCGCCCATCCTAGAAGAAAAGCGGCTGAATGATCGCTGGCTTATCACCAAGTTCTTCAGCGCACTCAAACAACAGCTTGTCGATCTGCTGGGGCCAGGCAATCTGGCGCGCAAGACCGTGGTTGCCGTATTTGTTGGGTTGGCGGCCTTCTTCTGGATTGCGCGCACGACAGATCAGGTTGCCGCAACAGCGACCGTGCTGGGCGCACAACAGCGCGCCATCGTCGCACCTTTCGAGGGGTTCGTCGCCTCAGCCCCGGTTCGGGCCGGCGATCTGATTGCCGCCGGCGATCTGATGGTGCAACTGGATGATCGCGAACTGGCGCTGGAACGCTTGCGCCTTGTGACCCAGCGCCAGCGAGAGCAGTTCGAGTTTGACCGGGCCGTGGCCGAACGCAACCGCGCTGAATCGCGCATCAGGCAGAACCAGATTGAACAGGTCGATGCCCAGATTGAGCTGATCGACGAGCAGCTGGCCCGCACGACGCTGACCGCACCCTTTGATGGGCTTGTTATCGCGGGCGATCTGAGCCAGTCGATCGGATCCGCTGTGACACGCGGGGAGCCCTTGTTCACACTGGCACCCGAGGGCCAGTTCCGCGTAGAAGTTCAGGTTGATGAACGGCGGATTGCAGATGTCGCGACAGGGCAATCGGGCAATTTGCGTGTCACCGCCTTGCCCGATCGCAGCTTGCCGATCACGGTGACCAAGATCACGCCGGTTGCCAACTATGGTGAAGGGCAAACAACCTTTACAGTCGAAGCGGCCCTCACCGGTGATACCTCTGCCCTGCGCCCGGGGATGGAAGGCGCCGCACGCATAGACATTGATGAGAAACGGCTGATTTCCGTTTGGGCGCAGCCGATCGCCGATTGGGCGCGCATTCAAATGTGGAAAATGTGGCCGGGCGGATGAGCAAGAGCTTTCTCTCCTCGGACTGGTATCGCATCGCCCCGCTCACCCCGCGTTTGCGCGGTCAGGTGGATATCCACAGGCAGATCTTTCGGGGTGATACATGGTTCGTGGTGCAAGACCACCATTCTGGCAAATATCACCGCGTGACACCGCAGGCCAATTTCATCCTTTCGATGATGAACGGCAAGCGCAGCATCGGCGAGCTATGGGAAGCTGCATGTGACCGGTTTGAGGACGCGCCTCCGACACAATCCGAGACGATCAGGCTCTTGTCGCAGCTCCACGCCGCTGACCTGATCGCAACCGATTTGCCCAATATCGACGAGATCGGCGAACGGCACGCAAAACAAGAACGCCAGACAATGATCGCGCGGATCAAGAACCCGCTGGCGTTGCGGTTCCCGATCTTTGACCCTGACAACTTTCTGAATTGGACGGTCTGGGCCATCCGTCCGCTGTTTACCTGGGTGGGGCTGGCGCTTTGGTTCGCGGTCGTTGTCACCGGGTTTATCCTGCTGGTGATCAACTGGCCGCTGCTGGCTGAAAACTTCACGGATCGCGTGCTGGCGGCAGAAAACCTTGTGCTTTTGATCCTCGCTTATCCGATCCTGAAGGCCACCCATGAACTCGGTCACGCCTATGCGACGAAGATCTGGGGCGGCGAGGTGCATGAGATCGGGATCATGCTGTTGATCTTCATGCCGGTACCATATGTTGATGCCTCCGCATCCGCCGCTTTTGCGTCAAAATGGCGGCGGGCTGTCGTGGGTGCCGCCGGGATCATGCTTGAACTGCTGGTCGCGGCGCTGGCGCTCATCTTCTGGCTGAATGCGGAACCGGGGCTGGCCAGAGCCTTTGCCTTTAATCTGATGATGATCGGCGGGATCTCGACCCTGCTGTTCAACGGCAACCCGCTGTTGCGTTTTGACGGTTATTTCGTCTTTGCCGATGTGGTGGAAATTCCGGGGCTGGGGCAACGGTCCAACCAGTACTTCTGGTATCTGTGCCAGCGCTATCTGCTGCGCATTGAAAACGCCGAAAGCCCGGTGCGCGCAAGAGGCGAAAGGCCCTGGCTTTTCTTCTATGCCGTTTTTGCCTTTATCTATCGCATCTTCATTGCCTTCGCGATTGCCGCCTTTGTGGCCAGCAAGTTCTTCATCGTGGGCATCCTGCTTGCGATTTGGGCGCTTGGAAATACATTCGCCAAGCCGCTTTGGGGCGGGTTGAAGTTCCTTGTCACGAGCCCCCGGCTCCGGCATCGACGTCGGCCTGTGCTTATTGGGGTCGGTGTCAGTTTTGCCGCGTTTGTTGGTCTCTTTGTGGCTGTCCCACTGCCCTATGCAACCACCGCAACCGGTGTTGTCTGGCTGGATCAGCAGGCCTTTGTGCGCGCGCAAAGCAACGGTTTTCTGAACGAGGCTCCGATGGAATTGCGGACCGTCAGCGCCGGAGAGCAGCTATTTGTATTGGACGAACCAGCCCTTGCGTCGCGTGCCAAGCTCACAGCGGCGCGCCTGCAGGAAGCGCAGCTTCGGCTGAACGCTGTTCTCCTGATTGATCGGGTTCAGACCGACATCTATCGCGATCAGATTGCATTGATCCAAGACCAGTTGGCAGACACCCAAGAGCGCGCCGATGGTCTGACCGTTCGGGCGCCTGATGACGGGCAGGTCTTGATCCCCCGGCCAGGTTCGCTCAATGGGCGGTTGCTCAGCCAAGGTGATGCAATTGGTTATCTTTTGGATGACACGCCGATGCGGTTGCGTGTCGCCATCAGTCAGGGACGCGAGCAACTGGTTCGAGAAAGAACCGAAAGCGTCGAAGTTCTGTTCCTCAAAGACCCCGATACATCGGTGGCAGGCCGCATCGTGGCCGAGGCGCCTGAAAGCCAGTTCTTCCTGCCGTCAGCGGCGCTTTCGACCGAAGGCGGCGGTGAATTCACGCTTGATCCCCAAGGCGCGGCAGAGTTGAAAGCCCTGCAACGGGTGTTCCTGTTCGATGTGGTGCCGGTCGATGAACGCCCTGTCAGCTATGTTGGCGAAAGAGCGCTGGTCCGCTTTGATCATGGGTTTGAACCGATCGCCTTTCGCATGTGGCGCACGGTCCGGCAGCTTTTCTTGCGGCAGTTCAATGTCTGACCAGCGCCCGATCCAGCTCCCTATCCCATTGGCCTATGCCGAGCGCACCGAAGCCAAGGACACAAAGTTTGATCGCTTCGGACAACGGATCATTGCGCGTTTTGTTGCGGCAAAGGCCAAGTCTCGCGCCGATAAACTCGGGCCCATCCTGCGCTACGCGCGGCGGCACGACAAACGATTTTCCGCAATGACGGACGGGCAACTTCAGCTTGCAGCACTTGGGTTGCGCCGGGAATTGAAGGCCAGTCTGCGCGGCCATGACATGCCGCCACGACTGGTAGGAAAGGCATTTTCGCTGATCCGCGAAGCCTCGGTGCGGACCCTCGGGATGCGGCACTATGACGTGCAGTTGCTGGGCGCTTGGGCAATGCTACAGGGGCAGGTGGCCGAAATGCGCACCGGCGAGGGCAAGACGCTTTGTGCCACGCTCGCCGCCGGAACCGCGGCGCTGTCGGGGCGCCCTGTCCATTTGATGACCGTGAATGATTATCTGGCCAGTCGGGACGCCGAGGAAATGGCCCCGCTTTATGCCTTTCTGGGCCTATCAACGACCTGCGTGCTTGAAGATCAGACAGACGACGAGCGCCGCGAACTCTATAAGGGTCAGATCGTCTTTGGCACGAACAAGACCTTCGCATTCGACTATCTGCGAGACCGTCAGGTTTTGCGCTACCGCCCCGGTCATATGCGGCGCAAGCTGGAATACCTGACCAACGACAGCACCTCTGCCGAACTTCGGATGCGCGGACTGCATTTCGCGCTTGTGGATGAGGCGGACAGCGTGTTGATCGACGAAGCCCGGACCCCGCTGATCATATCCGGTCAGGTCGAGGAAACGGCGGGGTTTGACACAGAGCTTTTCCATCAAGCCATGACAGTGGCCAGAACGATGCAGGAAGGGCGCGATTTCAAGATCCCCAAAGACCAAAAAAGGATCGAGCTGACAGATGATGGATATGATCTGCTCGACGATCATTCGGAACGGCTGGAAGGCGGATTTTCGGTCCCGGTCATCCGTGATTTCACAATATCGCAGGCGCTCTCTGCCTTGCATCTGTTTCACCGCGACGAGGCCTATATCATCCGCGACGACAAGGTGCAGATTGTCGATGAAAATACCGGGCGCACGATGCCTGACCGCACCTGGTCCGACGGTTTGCATCAGATGATGGAGATCAAGGAAGGGCTGGAACCCAGCCCGCCGCGCGAAACGCTGGCGCGTATCACCTATCAGCGCTTTTTCCGGCGCTATGGCCGGTTGTGCGGGATGACAGGCACTGCCACAGATGCCGCTTGGGAGCTTTGGTCGGTTTACCGACTGCCAGTGACGATTATACCCACCAACAGGAAAGACATCCGCAAATTCGGGTCCGACCGGGTTTATCGCACCGCAGCAGCCAAGTGGCGTGCCGTGGCAAGACACACCCGAAAACTGCATGAAAACGGGTTGCCCGTCCTGATCGGCACCCGCTCTGTCGGGGCTTCGGAAGAGGCGAGCAAAAGGTTGACCGAAGCGGGTATCCCCCATCAGGTTCTTTCTGCGGCACAGGATGCTGATGAAGCAGCAATCGTGGCGCAGGCTGGGCAGAAAGGCGCCGTGACCATCGCCACAAACATGGCCGGGCGCGGAACCGACATCAAACTGACAGAAGAAATCGCCGCACGCGGCGGCTTGCATGTGATCCTGAGCGAACGGCACGACAGCCGCCGGGTTGATCGCCAGCTAGAGGGGCGCTGTGGCCGGCAAGGGCAGCAGGGACGTTGCGAAGCCTTCTTGTCGCTTGAAGATGAATTGATGCGCGGCGACGCGGCAAAGGCGTTGCGCCAGCGTGCGGCTTTCGTCTCGACCATCCTGGGACCACGCGCGGCGGGGCGCTATCTGCGCAAACGTCAAAAGCACGTTGAACACCTGCACGCGCAAATCCGGCGTGATTTGCTTGACGCCGATCAGGACCTCAATAGACTTCTGGCACTTTCAGGAGAAATGGAATGAGATCATTCGCCATCATCGGTGTGTTGAGCGCATCGGTTGCATCAGCGCAAGACGCGGGGGTTTTTGACTGCGTTATGGACCCGTCAGAAGTCGTGCTGGTCAGCAGCCCGACAGGGGGCGTCGTGGCTGAAACCATGGCTGGGCGTGGTGATCGTGTGTCGCGCGGTCAGGTGCTGGCGCGTCTGTCATCGGATGTGGAACGGGCCAATGTCGCCCTGCTTGAGGCGCGCACGAATTCGACCGCGGCGCTGGACGCGCAAACCGCGCGGCGTGACTTGATCAAGACCCGATACGACCGGTCTTTGGAACTGCGCGAGCGCAATATCATCTCAGACGACCAATTGGCCGAGGTCACAGCCGAACTCGTGGCCTCGGAAAGTCTGGTAAGGCAGGCCGAACTGGATCGGTCAATTGCACAGCAAGAACTGGATCGGGCCCGTGTGATCCTGAACCAGCGCACAATCAACAGTCCGATTGACGGAATCGTCGTGTCGCGGAACACCAACGCCGGCGAATTTCTGGCTCAGGACGACTATGTGCTGTCCATCGTGTCACTGGACCCGCTTTATGTAGAAGCATTCTTGCCTATCGAAGCCTATGATCTGGCGCAGCTTGGGTCCGTCGGGACGGTGAAGCCCAATTCACCCATCGGTGGCTCCTATGAAGCGAAGGTCACTGTGGTCGATCAGGTTTTTGACGCGGCATCCGGCACCTACGGGGTGCGCCTTGAGCTGCCTAACCCCGATAGCCTCTTGCCCGCCGGGCAACGCTGCCTGCTGCAGTTCAATGCGTCAGGCTGATCCATGGCACAGGGACAAGCTGCGATAGATCAGGCTGTCCGTGCGCGATTGACGCTGCCGCCACTGCGCGAAGAAAGCCTCAAGATCGGCCCCGATGGGATCACGCGGGGGCGATACCTGCTGACATTTTCGCGCCGCGCATTGCTGCCGGGCCCAAAGGCGCGGTTTGAAGCGCTCGCCAGAGATCTGGGGCTGGATGCCGCGGTGCTTGCCCCTTACGTCGATGTTGCAAACGCGGTTCACGTCGGCATGGAGCCAGAGACCAGAACCAAGCTCTATCTCGAGTTCCCCCCCCCGCAGGAACCGGAAACCGATCTGGCCTTTCTTGCGGTCAAGCACGATCACCGGGTGAACCGCTACCTGCGGATAGGCCACCTGTCACACGCCGCAAAGGCAAAGCTGCTGAACGCGATTCTGCCGGACAGCCCCGGGCGAAGAACGGCGATGGATTGCCTGCAATTTGGGGGTCACGTTCTGCAAGTGACCGAAGACGGCAGTTCTCGGCATTCCATCGACATTCATTTGGCAGATGCCAAGCTGACCGTCGGGGAACTGCCGGGATTGAGCGGCCTTTTGGCGGGACAGGACGACGACCTGCAAGATATCAGGCACATGAACCTTGGCCATTTCGCCTGCGGCATCGGGCGCGACGGTTATCCCTTTGCAACGCTTTATTACGGGGGGCGACATGACCCCTGAACTGACCGAGCGCAGACGGCCTTCTGACCCTGCAAGGGATTACTGCCAATGGGAATTCGACATGCCGGTCCCACCGGCACCGGGTGCCTTGCGCACCTCTGCATTATTGTTCCAGTCCTTCGAAGTGGCCGGCGTAACGGCCCAGATGCGCCCGGTGATGCGCGCCATTCAGGAACGCTGGGGGCGGTTCAATACGGTTTGGGGCGTCAAATACGCCGATGGCCGACTAAGTTGGGAGTTTTATTTTTACGACTACGCCCGCGCAGAGCGTTCTCACGGCATCAGCGACTTCCTCGATGCCACCAGCGGGCTCATTGATTGTCCGGTTCCCGCGCGGGACGCCCTGCCATACTTCATGTTTTCGGTTGAGTTGACGGCAGCCAACCTTGCGGGCGCACCGCTGGAGCAGATCGATATCTACATGGGTAATCCCGGCTCGAACGTCAGCAGCGGCATTTGCTATGGGTTGCGGGATACCGGGCTTGAGATGCGGAACTTCTACTTCTTCTTTGATGCAACGCAGGAAGATCAATCCATTCGGGACAAAATCACAGAGTCCGTGCATTTCCCCTGCCACGACGTTGATATGGATCAGCTACTTTGGCCCCAGATGAAGGGGGTCAAAACCATCGTCGTTGCCAACAAAAGGTTTCGCGACAGCATATACTTCTCGCGCATCAGGTCCGCACAACTGCATTATTTCGTTGAACGGCTGGGTTTTCCGCCCGGTATTTGTGACCACCTGCGCGACAACATGGCGCTGTTTGACCATCATTTGTTCGACGTGGGCTGGGACTTTGACTATGATGGCACAGCAATCCGCACAACCAAGGGGAGTTTTTATGGCCTCCTCTAGCCATGATCCGCGAACGGCAGTCAAAATTATTGGTGAGCCAGGCACGCGCGTGGGCCTGACAACCCCTGTCGAACAATTGGATCGTATCCAGGGGCTCAGTTTGCGAGACCACGAAAAATACGTTTCCCTGACGATGGAATTCCGCTGCAACCTCAAATGCGTGCACTGCATGATCGAAGGCACGATGGACAGGCTTGCCCCAACCTCGGATGCAACCCTGGAACAGGTTTGTCAGGACCAGGCCGCAACGGGCCGGTGGGAGGGCCTCGTGCTGACGGGCTCTGAAATCACCTTGCGGCGAGATCTGCCGCAGATTGCCCAAAAGGCCAAGGCGGCCGGTTTCAAACATGTACGGATCCAGACCCACGGGATGCATCTGGGGCGGACGGACTATGCCGACAAATTGATTGAAGCTGGCGTTGACGAATTTTTTGTGTCCGTCGCGGGGTCCGATGCGGAAAGCCATGACCGGATCACGCAAGTTAGCGGCGCATGGGACAAAATGATGCGCGGGATGGCGCATCTGGACCAGTATGACCACGTTAAACTGATCACCAATTCGGTCATCACCACGCAAAGCTACATGCTTTTGCCCGGTATGGTTGATGCGCTGGCACATCTCAAACAGTTGGTACAGATGGAGTTCTGGAACTTCTTTCCCATGGCCGAGGATGACCCCAAGGACCTCGCCGCGCGACACAGCGATATTCTCCCTTACCTCAGAGAGGCGATCGTGAAATGCAGGCGTGCCGGGCGCTATGTCGAGGCAAAGAACTTTCCTGAATGTATGTTGGGTGAGTTGGGCGACGCGCTGGTGAACGCACAGCCCACTTTGTTGATTGATCCGGATTTCTGGAAAGAGTTTGACCGCAACGGGTTTTATCAATGCCCGCATCAAAGCAGGTGCGCATCAACAGAGTGCCTGGGCCTGACCACCGCCTATATCGGGAAATTCGGAAACGAAGCAGAGACGCTCAAACCACTCGCGCCACGCCAGAGCCCGTCAGGGGTTTGATGCCTGAATGTGTCGTCGCAGGTGTCGGATGCGTTACAGAGGCGATGAATTGTCGCTCTTTTGTGGTTTGCCCGCGATGTATGTCTGCGCAATCGCGCGATCGTCGCCCATCATTTGAACCACGAACAACTCCTCTGACAGGCTTTCGGCGCGGTTCATGCGCAGATCCATCGCCGGGGTTGCGCGGGCATTGAGCACAACGATATCGGCCTCTGTTCCTGCATCGAGGGTGCCTATTCTCCGTTCCAGCCCCAAGACTGTGGCGTTGCCGCGGGTGATCCAGTGAAACGCGCGAAGCGCGTGGAGTTTCTGGTCCTGAAGTTGCAGGATTTTGTATCCTTCATTCAGCGTTTGCAGCATCGAATAACTTGTTCCAGCGCCGATATCCGTGGCGATCCCGCTGTTGATACCCCTGGCGCGCAAGCCCGCATCATCAAACAACCCGCTTCCCAGAAAAAGGTTGGATGTGGGGCAAAACACCGGATGTGCGCCGTTCGCCGCGATGGCGCCTTTCTCGCGATCCTTCAGGTGAATGGCATGTCCCAGCAAGCTGCGCGGACCAAGAAGCCCGTAACCCTCATAGACGTCCAGATAGTCGCGGGCATCTGGATAAAGCTCTGCTGTAAGGGCGATCTCATCATGGTTCTCAGACAGGTGCGTCTGGATATAGCAATCGGGGTGCTCGGACGTTAACGCGCCCGCAATATCAAGTTGCTCTGGTGTCGATGTAATCGCAAAGCGCGGTGTGATCGCATAAGATGCGCGACCTTTGCCGTGCCAGCGCTCAATCAAGGCTTTGCTGTCATCATAGCTTGATTGCGGGGTGTCGCACACGGCCTCTGGCGCGTTGCGATCCATCATGGTTTTGCCCGCAATCATCCGCATGTTCCGATCTGCGGCCTCCGCAAACAGCGCTTCGGCGGATGAGGCGTGAACCGAACAAAAGGCCGCTGCCGTCGTGGTGCCGTGATCTGTCAACAAGGTGCAAAACTGCGCTGCCATGGCGCGGGCGTGTTGGGCGTTGGCGTATTCCGCTTCGGCTGGAAAGGTATAGCCGTTAAGCCAATCGAGCAGCTGGTTGCCCCAACTGGCGACAATTTGAACCTGTGGGAAATGAATATGTGCGTCGATGAACCCTGCCATCAAAAGGTGGGGCCGATGATCAATGCGCTTTGCATCGCCTGCCCTACCTGCAACGGTTTCAAAGTCACCCGAAGCCGCGATAAGGCCATCGCGTAACAACAGGGCGCCGTCTTCAATATAGCTGTAGGCGTCAGTGTCGTCGGCATCAACCGGTTCGCGGTGAAAAGTCAGGACGCGGCCACGCAAAAGAGTGTCAGTCATTGGAAAGCAGCTTCCTGTGAAAAGGGGACGGTCGGCGAGGCGACCTTGTGGCCGCCTCGACGCATTATGAGCTAGCGGACGTCGCGCGCCGGCGTGTCGTCGTCAACGAGATCAGGCTCGTCAGGGACGATGATGCGATGCATGAGGTCATCCTCGGGGGCAAGCCTTGGATAGATCAGCATAAAGGCGCCGGTGATCAGATACCCGATGGTGATCCCGTCGAACTGCGGCAACTGCAATGTATAGCTGTGGATAATCCCGATCGATGACATCACCGCCGCCGAGATTGCAAACCAGCCCGCTTGTTTGAACCGCCCGTCAATCACGTCCGCAACGATGGCACCCCAGACAAGCCCGGTGATGATGGCGCCTTGTGACAACGCCAGATGGCCTTCATAGCGGGCGCCTTCCATGAGCATCGCCGCGGTCAGATCGGGATCGCCCAAGCTGGGTAATCCTTCGACACCTGAATTGCGCAATGCATTCATCAGCGACCCCCATTTGATCACCAAGAAGTTCGAGATATGAGGCAGAATGGCGAATGAGACAGCCGCCATATGCGCAGGTTTCACCGCATATCCGGTATTTGTGATCAGGCTCACCGCGACGAACACCAGAACTGGCGCCGCTGCGGCGATCGGGATCAACCCTGCCAGAAATGACAGAAAGCCAAAGAACGCCGCCGCCGCAATGACCAAGGCCACGCCGATGATATAACCGGCGCGGGCATCCATCCTCTTGTATGCAGGGTGCCCGATGTAAACTGTCGTCGGGAATGGAGAGCCGAACAAGGCGCCGATCATCGTTCCGGCCCCGTCTGTCACCTGACAGACCGCAACGGGGTAGCTGTCGCCTGCTGCCTCTGCCGATTCCACATTGTTCATCGTTTCGATGAAATTGTAGATTTGTACGGGGATCAGAACGAGGAACAGCTCGGGATTGGCAAACAGATATTGTATACCGATGAGCAGATCGCCGAAATAGGGAACAGGTGCGTAGAACCCGATGCCATCGGTGTTGAAGGATGACTGACCCAGAAAGATCGCAATAAGCGTACCCGCTGCAATCGCCACCAGACCAGCAGGCAGATTGCCCGGAAGACGGAAGCGGCCGATCAGCCCCCAAAGGATGAACAGGAGCGATGTGAAGCCAACGACGGGGCTTTCGAATATGGTGGCCAGAGGCACTGATCCGATAAACACCAGAGCGATGCCGCACAACGTGCCCAGCATACCCGCACGCGGCGTGATCCGTTTCAGGAAGGGGCCGACGATAGCGCCCAAAGCCGCTACGATCCCGCCCATGAAGCCTGCACCAATGCCGACTTGCCACGCCAGAAGTGAATCGCCGGTTGCCCAGTAGATCGGGCCGATGACGCCGAAGAGGTAAACGAACATAACCGGTGTCGAGATGCCGTAGGGCAGTGCTGTGACATCCTTGCCTTGTTTGTTGGCGACCCATTTGGCCATAAGCGTATAGACGACAACACCCGCGAGGATCGCAACCGCAGCCCCCGGCACGATGCGGCCAAATACGATCTCGGCGGGCATCTGAAAGACGAATTGAGTTACGCCCGACAGGATCAGGAGATTGACAAGGTTGTCGGTGAACAAGGCCCAGAACGCGCTGAAATCGCTCCTGTTGAATAGCTTGTAACTGTAGGCTGTATCGGTCATTTGAGGTTTCCTCCCCTTTAGTATTGCCCCACGCCGCCCTCCTCAGGCGATCTTTGCGGGATTGGGTTTTGTTTGTTGGTTGATCTTGGCGGGCGTGCCCCTGGCGCGGTCAGATGTGTCAGGACCTCGCCAACCACGAAGGCCGCTATGACTTCGGGTCGCTTGTCGTTGCTTGCTGTCTGTCCAATCGGACAAGTCAGCCCGGCGATGTCCTTGCCGGCTGAATTCTGGGTGTGAAAGCGTTTGAATTTGGCCCGCTTGGTGGCAGAGCCGATAAGGCCGACATAGGCCGCATCGCCCCGGTCCAGCGCTTCGGATGTCAGCAGGAAATCAAGCGCATGGTCATGGGTCAGCACGATGAAGCTACTGTTTGGGGGGGCGGTGCGAATGTCGACTTCGGGCATTGCCGACAGACGTGTTTCGACGTTTGCATCGCACCGCGACAATTCTTCGGGGCGCTCATCTATCAAGATGCATTGTACCGGTAGAAACTGGATCAAACGCGCCAATGCGCGGCCAACGTGCCCCGCACCGAGAATGTAGATGTGAGGGCGCATCGCGATGTCCCGGGCCGCATCCGCGCTGGCGGTTCTTCGGTCTGCATCCGTCATCCGGTTGAGCGTGACCGCAACGCGCCCGCCACAACACTGGCCAATTTCTGGCCCCAAGGGGACATCCATCACATCGGTCGCAAGCCCGGCACGCAACATCGCGCGCGCCTTGTCGATGGCCATATATTCCAACTGTCCGCCCCCGATAGTCCCGTGCAGGGCCTGGGTGCTCACGAACATCTGCGCGCCCGCCTCACGGGGGGATGACCCGTGCACGTCCCTCAGGCGGACATGCACGACATCATGGGATGCAGCCAGAAAGCGGTCGCGTGTCATATCGTCAGCCCCGCAACCGTTCGATCGCCATCAACACCCGTTCGGGCGTGGCTGGCGCATCAAGACGCGGGCAGGTCTTATATTGCGCGACACTGGCGACCGCATGTGACAGGGCCTCAAACACCGAAATGCTAAGCATGAAAGGGGGTTCGCCCACAGCTTTGGAGCGCTTTATCGTATGTTCCCTGTTCTTGGACCAGGTCGCGAGTTTCGTGTTGAAAATGCGCGGACGATCAGATGCCAGCGGGATTTTATAGGTCGACGGCGCATGGGTGCGCAATTGTCCCTGCGCGTCCCACCACAGCTCTTCTGTGGTAAGCCACCCCATGCCTTGGATGAATGCGCCCTCTACCTGACCGATATCAAGGATGGGGTTCAGGGATTTGCCCACATCATGCAGGATATCCGTCCGCTCGACCCTGTATTCCCCGGTCAGCGTATCAATTGCCACTTCTGAACAGGCCGCACCATAGGCATAGTAATAGAAAGGCCGGCCCTGTCCTGTCTCACGATTCCAGTGGATCTTGGGGGTCTTGTAGAACCCGGCAGCGGACAGGTGGACGCGGGCCATATAGGCCTGCTTGATGAAATCGGGGAAGGGAATGACCTCTTGGCCGACCTGCACCGCATTGGGCAGGAAACGCACGTTGTCGGGGGTGGTTTCCCAATGACTGGCTGCAAATGCCACCAGCCGTTCCTTGATCTGCCTTGCGGCATCCTGTGCCGCCATCCCGTTAAGGTCCGACCCCGAAGAGGCCGCGGTCGCGGATGTATTTGGCACTTTTTCTGTCGTGGTCCTGGTGATCTTGATTGTGTCGAAATCGACCTGAAACGCCTCCGCGACAATCTGCGCGATCTTGGTATTCAGGCCTTGCCCCATTTCGGTGCCACCATGGTTAAGATGGATCGATCCGTCCGAATAAATGTGGAGCAGGGCGCCAGCCTGATTGTACCAAGTGGCCGTGAATGAGATGCCGAATTTCACGGGCGTCAGCGCAATACCCTTGCGGATCGTGCCGCCCTTTGCATTCCACTCAAGAATTGCCCTGCGACGTGCTGCGTAATCCGCGCTTTCCTCGAGTTCCTGACAGATGCGGGGCGCGATGTTGTCTGCGACGGTTTGGTGATAAGGCGTCACGTCGCGCCCGTTGTCGGCATAGAAATTGCGCTTGCGCACCTCTAGGCTATCCAAGCCCCGGTGGTAGGCGATTTCTTCCATGATCCGCTCGGCGGCAATGACACCCTGCGGCCCACCAAATCCGCGAAATGCTGTGTTCGACACGGTGTTGGTCTTCATCGGGTGCGAATTCAAAAGCACATTTGGATAGTAATAGGCGTTATCGGCGTGAAACAGCGCACGGTCCGTCACCGGGCCGGACAGGTCGGAGGAGAAGCCGCAGCGCGCGGCGAACGCGCCTGTGACAGCCGCGATCACGCCATCGTCGTCAAAGCCCACCTCGTAGTCGATCACGAAATCATGGCGCTTGCCCGTCGCAGACATATCGTCATCGCGATCCGGGCGGATCTTCACTGCGCGGTTCCATTTCTTTGCAGCGACCGCCGCGACCGAACAGAACAGGTTCATCTGGGTTTCCTTACCCCCGAACCCGCCACCCATACGGCGAACATTGATAGTCACCGCGTTGGAGGCCACGCCCAGAACATGCGCGACCATGTGCTGCGCTTCGCTTGGGTGCTGGGTTGAAGAGTGGACGATGACGTCCTCATCCTCGCCGGGCAGGGCAAACGCGATATGCCCCTCAAGATACATATGATCCTGACCGCCAACGCGCATTTTGCCTTTGATCCGGTGGGACGCCCTTTGCATGGCGCTTTCGGCATCGCCGCGCTTGAGCGTCAACGGCGGGGTTACATACCCCGTGCCAGCCGCTTGCGCGGCCTCTGGGTTCAATACATGCGGCAAGTCTTCGTAAGTGACTTTCGCCAGTCTGGCCGCCCGGCGGGCCGCATCGCGGGTTTCAGCCACGACGGCAAACATTGGCTGCCCCCAGAACTCTACCTTGTCGGTGGCGAAGATCGGCTCGTCATTGCGCCCCGTCGGAGAGACGTCATTGACCCCCGGAATATCCTCTGCCGTCAGAACGCCGACAACGCCGGGGTGCGCGCGCACAGCGCTCAGATCAACGTCACGCAGCAAGGCGTGCGCCCGCGTTGAAAGGCCCAGATAGGCATGCAGGGTTCCGACTGGCTCTGCGATATCGTCGCAATATTCAGCGCGACCAGTGACATGCTTGATAGCACTCTCATGGCGCAGATCGGTGTTCACGCCCCCTTTGATCGGGGGAATTGCAGGGTTTTGACCGTTCATGATCTATCTGTCCTCTACGCGCTGAGACGACTGTCTGTCGCCTCGCTTTGCTGATCCAACCAGAATTTCCGGAACAGGTTTTTCGACACTTGCAGGCGATATTCGGACGAGGCACGCCAGTCGCTGAGCGGGCTGAAGTCGTCACCAAGCCGGGCCGCGGCGGCGATCAACGTCGCCTCGCTGAACGTCGCACCAACAAGAGCCACCTCGGCATTGGTGGCCCGTTTGGGTATCGCGGCCATGCCACCGAACGCGATCCGCGCGGCGGTGATCAAGCCGTCCTCTACCGTGACGTTGAAAGCAGCGCAGACCGACGAGATATCTTCGTCGCGACGTTTCGAAATCTTGTAGGCTGCGTGGAGGGTGCCTTTGGCCGGGCGTGGAACAGAAATGCTTTCCAGAAACTCGCCCTTGGCCATGTCTTGCTTGCCATAATCGACGAAAAACTTCTCGATCGGGATGGTTCGGCGCTTGTCACCCCTGCGCAATGTAATTGTCGCGTCGAGGGCGATCAGAACGGGCGGTGTATCTCCGATGGGCGATCCGTTGGCGATATTGCCGCCGATAGACCCCATGCTGCGGATTTGCCACCCGGCGATCCGATCCCAAAACGCGGCAAGATGCGGGTAGCTTTCGGATATCGCTGCCCGGCTGTCGCTATAACTCACCCCAGCGCCGATCCTGATTGCCTCCTTTGTAATGTCGATCTGGCGTAACTCATCCAGATGGCTGAGGAATACGACCGGAGATATGTCGCGCAGGAACTTTGTCACCCACAACCCGACGTCTGTTGCGCCTGCGACAATCGTTGCATCGGGCGTATCCAGCAGGACATTCGCCAGGTCGTCTACAGATGCAGGAAGAATGCAGCGGCTGCCCCCGTTTGATACGTCGATCCGTTTGCCATCGCGCAACCGGGTCAATCTGGCCGTCATCGCGGCACGTTCCCGGACAAGGGTATCATTGGCCGGGCTGCCATATGCCGTTGCGGCCTTCGCGGCCTTGACGATCGGCTCGTATCCCGTGCAGCGGCAAAGGTTCCCTTGAAGCGCGGTTTCGATCTCGGTCTCGGTGGGATCAGGGTTTTCCATCCAGAGGGCATACAGCGACATCACAAAACCAGGCGTGCAAAAGCCACATTGGCTACCGTGGTGATCAACCATTGCCTGTTGGACCGGATGCAACTTGCCGTCGGGACTGGAGAGATACTCGACGGAAACAACGTGACATGCGTCAAGCGATGCGGTCAGGCGAATGCAGGCGTTTACCGGTTCATAACGCAGACCGCCATCTATCAGCCGACCCACAAGAACCGTGCAAGCACCGCAGTCGCCTTCGGCGCAGCCTTCCTTTGTGCCTGTCAGCCGCCGGTCAAGGCGCAGAAAATCAAGCAATGTGTCACTGGCGCCAACACGGCTCAAGGTCACGTCCCGGTCGTTCAGCACGAAGCGTATTTCGGATCTGGCTGTCATTTTTCCATCCTCGTCCCGGTTGGGAATCAGCGATTTGAGGTGTTATGCCCCAATTGATCGCTCTGAAATACGGCGCAGTCGGGTATGCTGTTTCAACGAATCGTTGATAATCAGAGGTGCAGATGCCCTACTTGGAGAGCCTGAAAGTGTTCGTAAGAGTGGTCGAGCTTGGCAGTATCACAGCCGGTGGGCGCGACTTGCGCCTGACACCGGCGGTCGCAAGCAACCGCATCAAGGAGTTGGAGCGTCGGTTGGATGTGCGCCTTTTCAACCGCACAACGCGCAAACTGTCCCCCACGGATGTGGGCCGCACATTCTACGATCACGCCCGCCAGGTTGTTCAGTCGATAGAAGACGCCGAGGCAGCGATTTCAGGGTATTCGCAAACGCCACACGGGACGGTGCAGGTGACTGCCCCTCTGGGTGTGGGAAAGCGTTTGGTTGCACCTTTGATCCCGGGTTTTGTTGATATGTACCCTGATGTCTCTGTGCGGCTGCGTTTGTCGGACCGCAGGGTGGATTTGTTGGAAGACGGCCTCGACGTGGCGCTCTTTGTCGGGGAGCCTCCGGATTCAAACCTGAAATTGCGGAAAATCATGGACACGCCCCGCATACTCTGTGCCGCGCCATCCTATCTTGAAAAATACGGCATGCCGCAGGTCCCCGACGACCTGCACCGCCACAATTGTTTGCTGTTGCGCTACCCCCGATCACCGGAATGGTTCTGGACGCTTTCAACATCGGAAGGACTAAAGCGGATGGATGTATCCGGCAGCTACGATTCCGACGATGGGGATGTGTTAACCGGATGGGCATGTGCTGGACGCGGCATCATCAACAAACCACGTTTTGATGTCCTGGAACACCTGCGGAGCGGGGAACTTGTCGAGGTTCTTCCCGAAACGCCTCCAAAGCCCGCAATGTTCGGGTGTCTCTACCCGCACCGTCGACTGCAGGACAACAAAGTTCGTCTGTTTGTCGAATTCCTGCTCCAGCGTTGCCGCAAGAGCCTGTCCTTGGCATGAATTGCGCGTGGGCGCCTCATATGCGGATCGCTGTCAGGTGAGACGGGCTGATGCGGCACCGAACAAATCCGCCCTTGAATGGCCGAAAACGGTCAAAGCTGGCCATGGCAGAGCAAAAAACCCAGAATTTCGACCTTGCGTCACCCATATGGCTGACAAGGAACCGGTTTGATCACCGCTATCCTCCTCCCTGCGCACGGAAATTCATTTCTGTGTATTGGAAGGGAAACGACATGGATTACTCTTTGATACTGGCATCACAAATGGTCAAGACCAACGCATGGGCGGACAACGAAGATGCCTTCTATGACAGTCTAAGCCTTGAGGGGTTTGCAAAGCTGCGCGGCGCTGTGCGAAAACTGAAGAAATCGCTGTTCTACGTTGTCAGAGTTGCACGGCGGGCTTCTCTGAAACGGATGCAGTATAACTAAACTGTGTCTTTGCCGAACCCCGTGATTTGCCAACGCGAAAGCAAACCGAAATGACCGATGACAAGGAAGCCATCCTGGAGTTGATCGCGCGGGAAACGACGATGTTTCTCTGCCGCGATTTTGATGCCTGGGCTGCGTGCTGGGTCCAGGACGACGGTGCGCGTCGCTTGGCGACGTTGACCGGCGGCGTGGTGGATTACCAGGAGGGCTGGGCGACGGGGAGCGACGCCATCAGAGGTATTTTCAAGAAGTTCCCTTCGCCAAACCCTGAGGCGGCACGGTCCATACGACGATCGAATTTCGCGATCAGAATTTTCGGTCAAATGGCTTGGGCATCTTTTGATCAGTATGGCGAAAAATCCGACGATCCCTTGGTGACAGTCGGTTTGAGTCACGAGATTAGAATCTTTGAAAAACAGGATGACCGATGGAAGATCGCCATGGTCGGACACGCTGACACCGGTCTTGATTATTTTGACTTCCCTGTGGTTCGCATTGACGATGCCTGCCGGATCGAATGGATGAATGATGCCGCACGTGACGAGCTCGTCACCCATTCAGCGCTGACAAAAAGCGGCGCCCATCTGCGTGGTCGATACGGCCCGGATGACAAAAGACTTCGCAACGCCGTCAAGGAGGTGTCAAACCTCACTGTCATGGACCGGAGACCATCGCTTCTGCACCCTCGTGGTCGCATGGCGGACCCTGTCGTCTTGACTGGTGGCGCCGCGGACGGACAGCACATCATCTGGGTGTCCACATACAATGGCAATCTGCTGGTCACATTTCGAGATGGAAACAACGCGCGCGCGCGCCTACAGGAAGCGGCAGAGTTATTTCAGCTTTCTCCGGCTCAGGTGCGGGTGGCGGAACTGGTTCTTGAAGGGCGCAATCTGCACCAGGTCGCGGAAGGGCTCGGCGTTGCCGTGAGCACTGCAAAAACCCATCTTTCGCGCATTTTCGACAAAACCGGCGCAAGAAACCAAGCGGCACTGGTTTCAAGTCTGCTTGGCGTCAGTCCACCGAGTTAATCGCTAATCGCCAAAGTTGAGCCGGTCCCCAGCTCGCAAATGATGGCGCGTCGGTCCGTCCTGAGCATCACCATGCGCGGTATCCTACGCCAATTCGTTCTTTTCTGCCAATGAAGGCGGGAATAACTGGTCAGGTACTAAGTGTTCCTAGCTAGGCCATAGATAAAGCGACGCGAATGCACGCAGCGCATCTTGATAGGTATTCCCCAACTGGCGTCAGACAGTCGCCCTGGGAATCACCTTCCGCAGGTCTTTGGGGACATTCCGTTTATAGCGGAAAGATCCGTTGGCTCGCCGGAACATGTAGCGTTGTAACTTGAGAGGCATTGTCTGGTCCATGCTGGGCAATCTCAGCCGCAGCGCGCAGTGCAACCCAAATCGACCTTTCAGGAGTGACAAATCATTGGCGAAGATTGACGAAAGTGCTCGCAAAAGCGGCCCCGAAAAGCCCAAAAGCCTAGTTTTTCTTGGTTTTCTTCAGGTTATCGTGGGTTTGGTGGTGCGCAGGAGAGGAGTTCATGGGGATATCAATGACAAGGACTTAGGTTAAAGTGGGACAGTCCTATAAGGGGCAATTTATTTCTCGTGTAATGAAGTTGTCCCATCGCTCGGCGCTAAAGACCAGTCATCATGCTACCAATCGATCATCTGGGTTGAGAGGAGAATTCGGATTGAAACAACTTTGATCACCCCCGAAGTGAGGGCAAATTCCCACCTGCTTTTGCCCAGAAGCTGCTGGACAAAGAATGTGTCAATTCTTTCATCGCTTGCAAACTGTGACTTGGATCCTTTTTACTCTGCGATTGACATTCGAAATCCGACCGAAAGCATCCGCGCGACGATGATGCTGACGCCAATAAGTGGCGGCACCTTGTCGAGAACTACTTCGCAAAGATAAATGAATTCAAAGATATAGCAACGAGATGCGACAAAATCGATCGCAGCTATGTAGCCAACTGGAATCTCGTCGCCGCGCTCATCGCATCAAGATGATTGTCCACAGACTCTGGTTTAGAAACGACTATTTACCAAGCCAAGGTGAACAAATCCCAACAAGTCATTCAGGCGTTGTTCATATTGAATCGTCTAACAACACTAATGAGACATGAAATTTGCCGGGCGACGTGGAATTGCATTCGATTCAGTCCCGGTCTCTCAGGCAGCGTGTATCGCACTGAAACTTAGGGGTGTCTTCTGTTCTGAGACACGGCATTTACGGGGTAGACTCTTATGAACCATTCTAGAATTGTTTTTGGTTGCATTTTTGCGGTTTCTTCACTTGGCTTTTGGACCGCAAGTTACGCAGAAGTCGGCGGCGGCGAAGTATGTCAAGAGGCAATTTATATCTGGGAAGATGGCTGCGAGCCTGAGGGTCCACGGGAAGGTCAAGATAATGGCTGGGGAAATGGTGATCAAGACGCGCCAGGTAATTCCGGCGAAAATAACAATGCCGAGAACTATAACGGGACTTACACCGACGGCACTGAGGGTGGCACGGTCACCAATTCCAGCGGAAACACGCCTCCAGGGCAAAACAAGTAATCTGGCGATAACAAAGCCAGGATCATGTATGTTAAGCGCCCCCCTTTTTTGGTGGGGCGTTTTTGGCGAGCATTGGACCCATAGGCGCTGACGTCAGACACACCAACGATGGGCTTCGGGTGTGTGACGTTCACGACGTTACGATCGGCCGAACTTTTGAGCTCACAGAGGTTCACCTGATCTTTGCAACTCCAGAATAATCATCGCGCCTCCCATCGTCGAGGACCGCGCAATACTAATCTTTCCTTGGTAGGCCGCCACCAGATCGGCAGCAATTGCCAAACCCAACCCAGTGCCAGACTTGGATTCATCCAAGCGCTGGCCACTGACAAAAGGGAGCTCTCCACTACTTTCCGAAATTCCAGGGCCATCATCTTCTATCCGTATCAGAACCCTCTTACCGGATGGTTCCGCACTTAGCTTAATCGTACTAGTTGACCACTTGAGTGCATTATCTAGCAAATTTCCGACGATTTCTTCGAAGTCGATTTGATTGATTTTCACATGCAAATCGGGAAGAATATCCAGAATGACCTTTCGTTCCTTGTTTTTAGCAAGGGCAACGAAAGCGCGACCCAGTCTTGCCAGGCTGACATCCAGATTTGTAGACGCCCTTTCCATAGAGCTATCCTGAGAAGCTTTCATACGCGCAAACGAGCGTTTGAGTTGCGCATCTAATCGGTCGAGGGCATTAATGCTCCCTTGCACTCTCATTCCCTCTTGTTGCAGTCCGAACAACTCATTCCGCAGTACTGCCGATGGGGTCTTGAGTGCATGCGCTAGGTCCACTGTCTGGCGCCGAGATCGGTCCACAATATCCCTGTTTCGTTCCATGAGTGCGTTGATATCTGCGACGAGTGGCTGCACCTCTTGCGGATAAGCATCTACTGGCAACTCGCCTGCTTGATCTTTACGTGTAATTACATCTCTGCGCAGTTGTGACAGCGGCCTTAGAGTGAACATAACAAGCAGTAAGGCACCTGCTGTCGCAAGCAGACCAACCAGAGCAAACGCAATGTTCAATCTGCGCCGCAGCTCCGCCTGATCAGCCTCTAGGGTGTCTATTGATGATGCGACGGTGACAAGCCAAACCGATCCATCGTCCAAGGTCGTCTGTTGAGAAAGCGCCCGTAGCCTTTGGTCGGACGGACCATCGATTTCTTGGATGACTGTGCCGGCCTCAGGCGCAACCGATACTGACAACAAGGAATCTGCCAGCGACCGGGAAACGGCGATGCGCCCGTCCTTGCTGGTTGCTTGCCAGTAGTTGCCAGAGAATGGTCGCTGGTAAACAGGATCATTGAGCTGGCTCGGCATTACGTCACTTTCGCCGCCCGTATTTGCTAACGCGACAACGGCTTGCGTGTGTCTTGCCGCCAGCAACTCGTCGAACCGCGACAGGGTAAGGCTTTCAAGGTAGCTGGCGACGGAGTTGGTCCCGGCCAATACGACAACGGTTGCCCAAATGGCACCGCCTGCAACAGCCCGTTGGCGAAGTGACTTCACGAGACAAGCTGGATCGAATACCCGCGACCACGTTCTGTTTCGATCAGCTCATTGCCAAGCTTCTTGCGAAGGCGTGTCACGAAAACTGCGATTGTATTGGAATCACGATCATCCCCATATTCGTAAATATGCTCGGAAAGTTCTGTGCTAGTGATGGGGCGGTTTGCGTTGTGGAACAGATAGGACAGTACTGCTGTTTCCGGCGCAGTCAGTGGAACGGGCATGCCATTCAGGCTTGTCCTGCCACTCCTGCTGTCAAAGCTGACGCCATTCTTTCGGAATACTGGATTTCGCTGTGTCGAATTTCGCCTTAGCAGCGCACGAACGCGCGCAATTAATTCGGGGATATGAAACGGTTTGGTGAGATAATCATCAGCGCCAGCGTCAAGGCCATCGACGCGATCAGCCCATCCATCTCGTGCAGTCAGAATAAGAATAGAAGTGTTGATGCCTGCATCGCGCCAAGCTTTGAGAACTGTGATGCCATCTCGTTTCGGAAGGCCTAGGTCCAGAACGACAAGATCATAAGGCTCTGTGTCACCGAGAAAGTTTGCTTCCTCGCCATCAGTGACCACGTCAACCGCATGCCCTTCGCTTGTTAGGGCATATTTTACTTGATCAGCCAGCTCAATGTCGTCTTCAGCAACCAAAATGCGCATGAGTTAATCCTTGGAGCATGAACATGGCCAAACTACAATAGTTCGAACGAAAGAAGCCCTCGTTCTCTCGTCATTTCGGGCGGCCGAAGTTTTCTGGGGTGCCTTGATAGCTCTAGTTACCCTTGCTGCCGCTGTTTCCGGAGTTGCCATTGTTTCCGGAGTTGCCATTGTTACCAGAATTGCCGTTGTTACCAGAGTTGCCGTTGTTACCAGAGTTGCCGTTGTTACCAGAGTTGCCGTTGTTTCCAGAGTTGCCAGCGTTCGCGTTGGCCGACCTATTTGCCGATCCATTATTTGAACGTGCCTCGGCGGAAACAGCTTCACCGACTTTGCTGCGGTCCGAAATCCTTCGCCCATCTGTTCCGTTGTAGAGGAGTTCAACAACCGCCCCGTCATCGCGCTGAAGTAGCAAGCGATAGGTCATTTTGCCGTCTGAAAGAAAACCACGTATATCAATAACCTCCCCACCAAAACTGGAAACGGCTGTTGTTGCTATCGTCTCGGCCCGCAACACTTGCTGCTGTTGCACCAGCTGGCGCAATTGCCCTTGCGATAACTCCAGCACAGCAGCTGCTGCGCCAAACGGCATCAATGCCAAGGCTGAAGCAAATAGCGCGGATTTCAATGGGTGGAGCATTTCAGATTGGCACCCTCATTGGTGACTACGACTGCCTTTCAGCAATAAGTTGGCGTGCATCAAAGCACTCTTCAATATCGCCCAAAACACTTTCAACGCTCGGGAAAGGAGATACATCCAAATTCTCAAGTTTTGCCGCACCGGTCCACTTTCTGTGTTCACTTTGATACACTTCGCTGTCGTTCGGCCTTTTCACAATCTCCATGTTCGTCCCCGACATGCATTTTCCCTCTCTGAAATGACTGGCTCTTGCGACTCAGGAAAGATTACTGGTTGACTGAACCTGTCTGACACAGCGGTAATGAACAGCTTAAAAATGGAGCGTTCATCTTCGGTTCATAATTTGAGCCTTGTAGTGCCTGCCCAATTGGAAGGCCTTTGCAGCTCAAATAAACGCAAGTCCTCTCGTTTGGAGAGAGGAAACTTAGCGAATGTTCCTGTCCTAGAACCAACATTCCCGTCAAATGCGATGAACCGGCCTCAATAATCCAGACATTTGGTGCCGCATTCACGGGTGGCCATCGGTATGTGACGGGCAACATGAACCGATACCAACAAGTCATTCAGCGATCGTTCACTCTGATTTGTATACCAATGGAAGCGCACCACAAATGATGAAGGAACAGGCTAGATGAACTTTAAGACTCGAATGATAGCGAAGACCGCATGCCTTGCACTGACGCTTTCCATGACGACAGCCACTGTATTTACAGTTTCAGCTACACCTGCGTTCGCGGAGCACGGTGGCAACGGCAACGGAAATGGGCGTGCTAATCGCAGCAACAGCGATACTCGCACCGCCGAACGCGGATCTTCCGGCAACAATGGCCGGGGCCGTCTTGCCCGCGAGCTACGCGGATTGAATGCGGCTCACGCAAATGCAAATGCTCTTGCAAACGCATCACCCAACAGCATGCCCGGCAAGCTCAATGTCTACAAAATGGCACAAGAGGGTTTTGCTGAAGCCATCGTCTTGCAAGACAGAGCATACGCTGATTATCAACGCCTGATTGGTCTGACTGAAGAGGAAGTTGTTTCCGAATTCCCAGACGGTGGATATGAGGATGCAGTCATGAGCGCTGCCGATGATTACGCCTTGGCAAGGGAAGATGCAGTTGAAGCCCAAATCTCCGCCGATGAAAGCCTATCTGTTTTGACTGGTGGACGAGAATTGTCCGATGCGGCATTGGCCGAGTTGTGGCGCTTGCTCAACCTGTAGTTCGATTGAGCAAAACCGAACCTCCTCTTTGCTGCGTATCGATGACGGAAAGAGTCCCTTTCGATGCGCAGGAAAGTCTGCAAGAGTTTTGAGCCCCATGATTTGTCTCTGTCGTAAATCGCTGGCCGAATGCTGGAAAGATGCGACACCTTGCTCTGGTACCAAACTGGATCTGCTACTAACCGCTCAAGCGCATTTTCAAGTGACACGATATTGTCGGCCTCAAAAACGATACACCCGTCACCCAGATAGTCGAGCGCAGGGACACATGAACTTAATAAGGTGGGTACGCCGTGCGCAGCAGCCTCAAAACCAACCACGGCTAAACCCTCGTTGAACGAAGTCATCGTTGGACAGAGCATTAGATCAGAGTTGGCAATTGCGTCGTGGACTTCGACACTATTTAACCTACCAACAAATTTGATATTGTTGGATCCAATTTCGGAAATACGGTCCTGAAGTTCGCTTTGTGCGCTGCCATCCCCTGCAAATGTCAATTTGAGTTCGGGGTATTTGCGCAGAAGATTGGCAAATACTTCTAGCAGCAAAAAGACTCCCTTGTTTTGCTCGATGCGTCCCAGAAAGAGGAGCTCTCTTGCACGGTCTTTTTTGAGCCACGGATAGGCTTCGATCATCTGTGGATATTCGGCAAGGCCGTTGACGCGCCCAAGAGTGACTTCGGAAATTTGCTTGCTGCACTCAAGGGAAGTGCAGACTGCATCGTCAATTGCCTTGGCGTGTTTTCGCAGCAGAAATTGTTTGACGAGTGCTTTCGGATCCTTGGGCTTCCGGTGTCTCGGCCAGAAGGTATTATGCGCGCTCAAAATGAAATAGCGCCCCTTTCCCAACAAAGACCAATGCGAAGATGGAAAATCGGTTGCACCGATCACGATGTGAGGGTCGAATTCATTAATTTTTCAACAACCTGATCGCCATAGGCGCGTTCAGACGCGAAGTACTCGCGCCGATTTTGGAATGGCGACCGGGTAACGCTGTCAAATCGAAATTGAGAATCTTCGATTTCTGTGGATTGCCTGGCCACGATTACCTGCGCTCTCGCATCGAGAGCGCTCATCAACTCAAAAAATTGGGCTGAATATGTGATAATGGCGTCGCTGTTTCCAATGCTCATAAGTTCCAAAAACATCGCCTGGCCCGCCTAGAAAGCTCACTCTTGGCTGAGCATCTGGAGGCAATTGCAATTTCTCTTTAACTGCTAACCGCACTTGATCAGTTATGTGCGGCACTCCAAAATTAGTTTCGCTAGGCATATAAATGACTTTGCATAAGTAAAACTCCTGCATTTGATCTTGGTGTATTAAGGGACCCTTATCAAGGTTCTTGGACGCGCTGTGCGGCACGTGGAACAGCCATTCTCTGACCAGAGCCTTGGCTCGCTCTTCATCTGTGGTGCGCCGTCCCGATCGAAGAGAGCCTCGATCTCGGCGTGGACCTTGGGCAAAGCCCTAAGAGCATCCTTTCCCTAGCTGACGGTGGACCGTGGCCATGGGACTCACTTCCGCAGGTCTTTGGGCACATTCCGTTTATAGCGGAACCAGCCGTTGGCCCGGCGGAACATATAGCGTGGGAGCTTGAGGGGCATTGTCTGATCCATGCTGAGTAATCTCAGTCGCAGGATCACGCGGTGCAACCCAAATCGACCTTCCAGGAGTGACAAATCACTGTCGGAAATTGACGAAAGTGGTCCCAAAAATGGTCCCAAAAAACCCAAAACCATAGGTTTTCTTTGCTTTTCTTAGCGATATCGGGGGTCTGGTGGTGCCCAGGAGAGGACTCGAACCTCCACGTCCATACAGACACCAGCACCTGAAGCTGGCGCGTCTACCAATTCCGCCACCTGGGCAGGTCACGTAAGCCCGGGATCTACGCGCGGTTTGTGGGGCTGTCAACGCGATTCGAGGACAAAAAGACGGGTCGTATGTTTGAATCATCGGCATTGCGCCTTGTCTGACGTCGGGGCGGGGGGTAAACCAACGCCAGCTACTTATTCAAAGGCTCAGTGATGTCTCAGCTTGTCACCATTTTCGGCGGTTCCGGTTTCGTCGGTCGCTACATAGCCCGTCGCATGGCAAAAGAGGGCTGGCGCGTGCGCGTCGCGGTCCGCAACGTCAATGAGGCGATGTTTGTGCGCCCCTACGGCGTGGTTGGTCAGGTTGAGCCGGTGTTCTGCAATATCCGCGATGATGCCAGCGTAGCGGCTGCGGCCGAAGGGGCCGATGCGGTGGTCAACTGTGTTGGCGTGCTGGATGAGGTTGGCAAGAATACGTTTTCCGCCGTTCAGGTAGAGGGTGCGACACGCATCGCGCGTATTGCGGCCGCGCAGGGTGTGGGGCGTATGGTGCATATTTCGGCCATTGGGGCGGATGCCGCTGCGGCGAGTGACTATGCCCGCACCAAAGCCGCAGGCGAAGCTGGCGTGCTGGAGCATATGCCAAGTGCCGTCATCCTGCGCCCATCGATTGTCTTTGGTGCCGAGGATCAGTTCTTTAACCGCTTTGCCGGTATGTCCCGGATGGGGCCTGTGCTGCCTGTAATCGGCGCTGAGACCCTGTTCCAGCCGGTCTATGTCGATGATGTCGCCGCCGCTGCCGTCAAGGGCGTGCTGGGCCAGGCCGAGAGCGGCATTTACGAGTTAGGCGGGCCAGATGTGCAGAGCTTCCGCGCGTTGATGCAACTGATGCTGGGCGTGGTCCGCCGCCGTCGTTTGATTGTGAACATGCCGTTCTGGGCGGCGCGCCTGATGGCGACCGGATTTGGCATTTGGCGCTCTCTGTCGCTTGGTCTGATCAGGGGCCCTGTGACCAGAGATCAGGTCATCAATCTGGCAATCGACAATGTGGTGGCAGATGATGCGCGCGGCTTTGATGCGCTGGGCATCCGTCCGACCGCGATGGAGGTTGTGCTGCCGGACTATTTGTGGCGTTTTCGCCATTCCGGTCAGTTCGATGCGATCAAGGAATCAGCCAAGAACCTCAAGACCTAGGCATAAGCGATCCAGAGCAGGACTGCGCCCAATGCGATCCGGTAGATCACGTATGGCGTGAAGCTGACGGATTTCAACAGGCGCATCATCAGTGTCAGTGCCAGAAGCGCTGCCGCAAACGACATCACCACCACAATTCCGATATCGCGCAATGTGCCTGTGTCACCCGATCCGATCACATCAAGGCTCAGCAATGCGCCAGACGCGATGATGGTCGGGATCGACATCAGCATCGACAGTCGCGCTGCATCTGTCCGCTTGTATCCCAGCATCCGACCCGCGGTGATGGTGATGCCGGAGCGAGAGGTGCCCGGGATCAGCGCCACTGCCTGCCACATTCCCATTTTCACAGCGTCTTTCAGCGACCATTGCCCGGCGATCCTTTCGGTCGGCCCCCTCTGATCGGCCCAATAAAGCAGGATGCCAAAGATGATCATCGCCCAACCGATGACCGCGACGCCGCGCATGGCCTCCGACAGGCCGGTGACTGTCAGGATCAGACCGACGATAACCACCGGAACGGTCGAGATGATCAGGCAAAGTGCAAGGCGTGCGCCCGGCGTGTCCGCCTTGCCGCGCAGCAGGCGCAACGTGCCAGCAAGGGCTAGTCTCACGTCCGACCAAAAAAAGAGCACAACAGCGCTCAGCGTGCCGACATGCGCTGCCACGTCAATTACCTGACCCTGATCATCAAGCGATGTGAGCGATGGCAAAAGGATCAGGTGTGCTGACGATGAAACGGGCAGGAATTCAGTGATCCCCTGGATCAGTGCGATAAGAAGCAGGTTAAATGTCGTCATTGATCCGGTCCTTGATTCGTCGCGCTCAACCTAACCTGCCTGAATCCTAGGGAAAGAGGGGATATAGTTAACAATTCGGCCCTAATTTTTGTTCGAACTGCCTTTCGCCAGGGCCCACGGGACGTTTTTTCTCACATATAGGTCAGTAAAGCTGCCTTTTCATTTCTCAAAGACCGCAATAAAAGGGCATTTCGCTCTGGAAGTTGGGAGGGTGGCGCATGGCCGGCCAGAAAATGTTGAAGTTCACGCAAGTGGATCGGGAGATGCCAGAAAAGCGCCCGCCGAACTTGCGTAAAGAGGACTTTGACGAGATTTATGCGGAGTACGCGCGCGAAAAGGCCGCCGAACAAGCGAGCCGCTGTAGCCAGTGCGGTGTGCCATATTGCCAGACCCATTGCCCGCTGCACAACAACATCCCCGATTGGCTGCGCCTGACCGCAGAAGGCCGGTTGGAAGAAGCCTATGAGATTTCGCAGGCGACAAATACCTTTCCCGAGATTTGCGGTCGTATCTGTCCACAGGACCGCCTGTGCGAAGGCAATTGTGTGATCGAACAATCCGGCCACGGGACTGTGACCATCGGCTCGGTCGAGAAATATATCACCGACACCGCCTTCGCCGAAGGCTGGGTCAAGCCAATCCGGCCTCATGCAGAGCGCGGCGAAAGCGTTGGCATCATCGGCGCTGGCCCCGGCGGCTTGGCCGCCGCTGATATGCTGCGCCGTCAGGGTGTGCAGGTTACTGTCTATGACCGCTATGATCGTGGTGGCGGTTTGCTGACTTACGGCATCCCCGGCTTCAAGCTTGAGAAAGATATCGTCATGCAGCGCATGGCGCAGTTGGAAGATGGCGGTGTGCAGTTCGTGCTGAATTGCAACGTGGGCGAGGACCTGTCGTTTGACGCCATTCGCGGCAAGCATGACGCGGTGCTGATCGCCACAGGCGTCTATAAAACAAGGAACCTGCCTGAATCTGGTGCTGAGGGTATCGTCGATGCGATCGACTATCTGACCGCAAGCAACCGCAAGAGCTTTGGCGATGATGTGCCGGAGTTTGACAGCGGCGAGCTGAATGCCACAGGCAAGCGCGTGGTGGTTATCGGTGGTGGCGACACCGCGATGGATTGTGTACGCACCGCAGTGCGTCAGGGTGCTGAAAGCGTCAAATGTCTCTACCGCCGCGACCGCGCCAATATGCCCGGATCACAGCGCGAGGTGCAGAATGCGGAAGAAGAGGGCGTCGAATTCGTCTGGCTCTCTGCGCCCAACGGTTTTGAAGGCGATCCGGTGACCGGCGTGAAGGTGCAGAAAATGCGCCTTGGAGCGCCTGATGCAACGGGCCGTCAGGCACCGGAGCTGATTGACGGGTCTGATTATGTTGAAGGCGCGGATATTGCCATCAAGGCACTGGGATTTGAACCAGAGAACTTGCCAAGGCTGTGGGGCGTTGATGGTCTGGAAGTGACCCGTTGGGGCACCGTCAAGGCGGACTTCAACACAGGGGCCACCAGCCTTGAGGGTGTCTATGCGGCTGGTGATATCGTGCGCGGTGCCTCGCTTGTTGTCTGGGCCATTCGTGATGGCCGTGACGCCGCAACCGCAATGCTAGAGTATCTGGGTCAGACGGCCAGCGTGGCCGCCCAATAGCGCGGCATTACGTCGGACTTGTGTCGGACACCTCACTTTATGATTGGTCAGCTTTTATGACCTAGAAGGTAAACAAATGATGAAGCCTTGGATGATCTTAACAGCACTGGTTGCGGCCACACCTGCGGCCGCCCAGCAAAGCTTTGATGCGCCTCAGGGGTGTCAGGCGCTTCTGACGGTTCAGAACAAAGGCTGCGTCATGACGAATATCTGGCAATGCGATGCTGACAATCCCGGAGATCGCTGGATCGCGCTGATCACGCAGGCCGGGGTTTTCAGCGTTCAAAAGGTCGATACCGAGTTCCAATGGCTGGAGGCCTTTAAGGTGACGGGCAATCAGCGCCTGATCACACCTGCCCCCGATCCCGCATCATTGACCGAGCTTTTTGCCAACCAGATCGACACTTGGGATTTCACACTGGAAACCGACGATGGCACCGAGCGCAACGTGGGCTATGACCTGCTGACAGGTGAGACGACCGAGATCGACGGTGAAATCCTGCTGAACACCGAATTTCAGGGCCGCACCCTGGACGGTGACGGCAATGAGATCGACGCCAGCGATGGCCGCCAGTTCGTGAGCGAGAAACACCGCCTGTTCTTTTTTGGCGAAGTCTGGCCGCAGGATGACCCTTCGCGCGTGATTGATATGTCACCTGTTGAATTCATCTATCCCGGTGAATCCGGTTTCTTCTCGGATCGTCCAAAGTTCGAATGCAACGTCATTGAATCGGGCTATCAGCCATGACGGTGACACCTGCCTTGAAGTGCGCCCCCACGATCTTCTGAGAATTGAATATAAAGTCCACCCCTGAGGTGGCCCCGCCCATGAAAGGAAGCACAATGACAACATACGACGAAAACTGGGTCGCCGCCGAAGAGGCAAAGCGTCGTTCGATGGCTGAATACGGCCTCTACAAGGGCGATGATGAACATGCCTCTTGTGGTGTGGGCCTAGTTGTGTCGATTGACGGCACCCCGTCGCGTGATGTTGTCGAAAAGGGCATTGATGCGCTCAAAGCCGTCTGGCACCGCGGTGCCGTTGATGCTGACGGCAAGACGGGTGATGGCGCAGGTATTCACGTGCAGATCCCGGTGCCGTTCTTTTATGACCAGATCCAACGCACCGGGCACGAACCTGATCAGAGCCACCTGATCGCCGTTGGCCAGATATTTCTGCCCCGCACCGATTTTGCAGCACAAGAAAGCTGCCGCACGATTGTGGAAAGCGAAGTGCTGCGCATGGGGCACTACATTTATGGTTGGCGCCACGTCCCGGTGAACACCGAGGTGTTGGGTGACAAGGCCAACGCGACCCGCCCTGAAATCGAGCAGATCCTGATCCGCAACGAAAAAGGTCTGAATGAGGAACAGTTCGAGCGCGAGCTTTATATCATCCGTCGCCGGATCGAGAAGGCAGCGACGGCTGCTGGCATCAACGGGATGTATGTCTGTTCGCTGTCCTGCCGTTCGCTGATCTACAAGGGCATGATGCTGGCCGAGCAGGTGGCGGAGTTCTATCCCGACCTGATGGATGCAAGGTTCGAGAGCGCCTTCGCGATCTATCACCAACGCTATTCCACCAATACGTTCCCGCAGTGGTCGCTGGCACAGCCGTTTCGCATGTTGGCCCATAACGGCGAGATCAACACGCTCAAGGGCAACGTGAACTGGATGCGCAGCCATGAAATTCGCATGGCGTCGAATGCGTTTGGCGACAAGGCCGAGGATATCAAACCGATCATTCCATCAGGTGCCTCTGATTCCTCTGCATTGGATTCCGTGTTTGAAGTCTTGGTCCGTGCCGGGCGCAACGCGCCGATGGCCAAGACCATGATGGTGCCAGAGGCGTGGTCCCAGCAGGCGGTCGAGATGCCACGCGCGTGGCAAGACATGTATGGCTATTGCAACGCGGTGATGGAGCCTTGGGATGGCCCGGCGGCGCTGGCGATGACTGATGGTCGTTGGGTGTGCGGTGGTCTGGATCGGAACGGTCTGCGTCCGTTACGTTACGTCGTGACCGGGGATGGCTTGCTTGTGGCGGGCTCGGAAGTTGGCATGGTCCCGATTGATGAGGCAACAGTTGTCGAGAAGGGCGCACTTGGTCCGGGGCAGATGATTGCCGTGGATATGCAAGAGGGCCGCCTGTTCCACGATGAGGAATTGAAAGACAAGCTTGCTGCGGCGCAGCCGTTTGGTGAATGGGTCGAGAAGGTCATAGACCTTAACGACATCATGAGTGACGTGCCGGAAAATGCGCTCTTTGACGGCGCTGAGTTGCGCCAGCGTCAGGTGGCTGCCGGCTATAGTCTCGAAGAGTTGGAGCAGGTGCTCGCGCCGATGGCCGAGGACGGCAAAGAGATGATCGCCTCGATGGGTGATGACACGCCATCGGCTGTCTTGTCCAAGACCTATCGCCCGCTGTCGCATTTCTTCCGCCAGAACTTTTCGCAGGTGACAAACCCGCCAATTGACAGCCTGCGCGAAAGCCGCGTGATGTCGCTCAAGACGCGCTTTGGCAATCTCAAGAACGTGCTGGACGAGGACAGCTCGCAAGCGGAAATTCTGCTTCTCGAAAGCCCCTTCGTGGGCAATGCCGAATTTGATGAAATGGTGCGCCAGTTTGGTGACAGCGTTGCGGTCATCGACTGTCTTTTTGAGCCCGGACCAGGGGCGCTGAACGCGGGTCTGCAACGCATCCGTGCCGAGGCAGAAGATGCGGTGCGTTCGGGTGCCGGTCACATCGTGCTGACCGACCAGAACCAGTCACCCTATCAGGTACCGATGCCGATGATCCTTGCGACATCTGCGGTGCATTCAGGGTTGACGGCCAAGGGCTTGCGCACCTTCTGTTCGATCAACGTGCGTGCGGCGGAATGCATTGATCCGCATTACTTTGCGGTGCTGATCGGCTGTGGCGCGACCACGGTAAACGCCTATCTGGCGCAGGATTCGATTGCCGACCGTCTGCGCCGTGGTCTGATCGACGGCACGCTGACCGAGGCGATGAGCCGCTATCGTGCGGCGATCAATGCGGGTCTGCTCAAGATCATGTCGAAGATGGGGATTTCGGTGCTGTCGTCCTATCGTGGCGGTCTGAATTTCGAGGCTGTTGGCCTGTCACGCGCGATGGTTGCCGAATACTTCCCCGGGATGCACAGCCGTATTTCGGGCATTGGCACCAATGGTATCCAGACCAAGCTGGAAGAAGTTCACGCGAAGGGTTGGAAAGGCGGGTCTGAGGTGCTGCCCATCGGTGGTTTCTACAAAGCCCGCCGATCAGGCGAAAAGCACGCCTGGGAAGCGCAGACCATGCATATGCTGCAAGCGGCCTGCGCCAATGCCAGCTATTCGCTTTGGCAGCAGTTTTCCAAATCCATGCAGTCGAACCCACCCATTCACTTGCGCGATCTGTTGGCGATCAAACCTCTGGGTAAGGCGATCCCGATAGAAGAGGTCGAGAGCATTACCGCGATCCGCAAGCGTTTCGTAACCCCGGGGATGTCGCTTGGCGCGCTCTCGCCCGAGGCACACAAGACGCTGAACGTGGCGATGAACCGCATTGGGGCCAAGTCTGACAGTGGCGAAGGCGGCGAGGACCCGGCGCATTTCAACCCTGAACCCAATGGCGACAATCCCTCTGCGAAGATCAAGCAGGTGGCCTCTGGCCGCTTTGGCGTGACTGCCGAATATCTGAACGCCTGCGAAGAACTTGAGATCAAGGTCGCCCAAGGTGCCAAGCCCGGCGAGGGTGGTCAACTGCCGGGGATGAAGGTCACAGACCTGATCGCGCGTCTGCGCCACTCGACCAAGGGTGTGACCCTGATCTCGCCACCGCCGCACCACGATATCTATTCGATCGAGGATCTCGCGCAGTTGATCTACGACCTCAAGCAGATCAACCCGCGCTGCAAGGTGACGGTCAAGCTGGTGTCGTCGTCGGGTGTCGGCACGATTGCCGCTGGTGTCGCCAAGGCCAAGGCCGATGTGATCTTGATTTCGGGGCACAATGGCGGCACCGGCGCATCCCCTGCCACGTCGATCAAATATGCCGGTTTGCCGTGGGAAATGGGCCTGACCGAAGCGCATCAGGTATTGGCGATGAACAACCTGCGCGAGCGGATCACGCTGCGCACCGATGGTGGTTTGCGCACGGGCCGTGACATTGTGATGGCGGCGATGATGGGGGCCGAGGAATACGGCATCGGCACCGCGGCACTGATCGCGATGGGCTGCATCATGGTGCGTCAGTGCCAGTCGAACACCTGTCCTGTGGGTGTGTGTACGCAGGACGAAGCCCTGCGCAAGAAGTTCACAGGCAATGCCGATAAGGTTGTGAACCTGATTACCTTTTATGCGACCGAGGTACGTGAAATTCTCGCCTCCATCGGTGCGCGCTCTTTGGACGATGTGATTGGCCGTGCTGATCTGTTGACCCAGGTGTCGCGCGGCTCTGCGCATTTGGATGATCTCGACTTGAACCCGCTCTTGATCACCGTCGATGGCGCCAACAAGATCACCTATGACCGCTACAAGCCGCGCAATCCTGTCGATGACACGCTGGATGCGCAGATCGTCAAAGACGCCGCACGCTTCCTCAATGATGGCGAGAAGATGCAGCTGGATTATGCCGTGCAGAACACGCTGCGGACGATTGGGACTCGCACGTCGAGCCATATCGTGCAGAAATTCGGCATGCGCAACGCGCTGCAACCTGATCACCTGACCGTAAAACTGCGCGGTTCTGCAGGGCAATCGCTGGGCGCTTTCGCGGCACCGGGGCTGAAGTTGGAAGTATCGGGTGATGCCAACGACTATGTTGGCAAGGGTCTGTCGGGGGGCACGATTGTTGTGCGACCGCCGATGGTCAGCCCGCTGGTGGCGCATGAAAACACCATCATTGGCAACACGGTGCTTTATGGCGCGACCGACGGTTACCTATTTGCCGCGGGTCGTGCAGGCGAGCGGTTTGCAGTGCGGAATTCTGGCGCGAAAGTGGTGATCGAGGGTTGTGGCACCAATGGGTGTGAATACATGACCGGTGGTGTGGCCGTGATCCTTGGCACGATTGGCGCGAATTTCGGGGCCGGGATGACCGGGGGCATGGCCTATCTTTATGACCCCGACGGGCAGGCAGCCGATCTGATCAATATGGAAACGCTGGTTACCAATCCGGTGACGGTGGCGCATTGGCATGACCAGTTGAAAGGGCTGGTTGAACGGCACGCGACCGAGACCGGGAGCCGCAAGGCCGCCGATATCTTGCAGCATTGGGACCTGGAGAAAGTCAATTTCGTGCAGGTCTGTCCGAAGGAAATGCTGGTGCATCTGCCGCATCCACTGAGCGTCGCGGAAACTGCGATCCCTGCGGAATAAATGCCACGCCCCCGCGCCAAAATGCGTGCGGGGGTGATGCATCTTCTTGACCTGTTCGCGGCTGTCATGGCTTAAGGTCCAGTGATGGCAGAGACGCGCACAACAAAGAAGAAACCGGCGAAAAAGCCGGCCCCCAAGAAGAAGCCTGCGAAGAAAACCGAAAATCCGGGTCTGGTGGCTCGGATGCGTCGGTTTGTGCGCCGGGTGGTTCTTTGGGGCGCTTTGGCTGTGTTTTCCTTCGCCCTGCTCTGGACGCTGCTTTACGCCGTGATCAACCCGCCGACTACGCCCTACATGCGCGCCGAGGTCCGCCGTCTGGGCAATGTACGGCAGGAATGGGTCGCGATTGAAGACATCGCCCCGGTCATGGCGCGGTCCGTGGTGGCCGCCGAGGATGCGAATTTCTGCCTGCATTGGGGGCTGGACGTGAATGCGATCCAATCGGCGGTCGAGCGTGGGCGCGGGGGCGCCTCGACCATCTCGCAACAGGTCGTCAAGAACGCATTTCTTTGGCAAGGGCGCAGTTGGTTGCGCAAGGCGATAGAGGCGGTCTGGACGCCGCTGACCGAAGCGGTCTGGTCCAAGCGCCGCATTGTCGAAATTTACCTGAATGTCGTCGAGTTTGGCGAGGGTATCTTTGGGGTGCAGGCAGCGGCGCGGCATTATTTCGGTGTGGATGCCGCCGCCCTGTCGGCGACACAAGCCGCCCGGCTTGCCGCGATCCTGCCCTCGCCCAAGAACCGCTCGGCCAGCAATCCCAGCACATTTACCCGCAATCGTGCCGCCGCCATCATCAGTGGTGCTGCGACAATTGCGGCGGACGGGCGCGCGGAGTGCTTTGAGAGCTAACGCAGGGATTGAACAGGGCTGCCGCTTGCGGCATTGAAGGGGTAGTCCCATTCGCGAGTTTGCCCCATGAACACTCTGTACCATTACCCGCTGTCGCCATTTTCACGCAAAGTGCGCTTGTGCCTGGCTGAAAAGAAGATCGAGGTGGTTTTGGTCGAGGAACGTTACTGGGAACAGGACCCGGATTTCATGCGTCGCAATCCGGCGGGCAAAGTTCCCGTCCTGAAAATGAATGGCCGCACGATGTCTGACAGTGTGGCAATTTGCGAATATATTGAAGAAACCCACCCGACGCCTGCCCTGTTGCCCAAGACCGCTGATGCCCGCTGCGAGGCCCGTCGTCTGGTGGGGTGGTTTGATGACAAGTTCTATCACGATGTCACAACCAAGCTAACCGGCGAGCGGGTCCATCGCAAAGTCATGGGTACCGGCTATCCTGACAGCACAAATGTCAAAGCCGGGGCCAAGGCGATCAAGTATCATCTGGACTACATGGCGCGGTTGCTGGAAGAACGTCGCTGGCTGGCGGGCAGCGACATGACGATCGCAGATTTCGCGGCCGCTGCGCAATTGTCGTGTCTGGATTATACCAGCGATGTCGATTGGAACCGCCATGAGGCCTTGAAGGACTGGTATGCCAAGATCAAGTCCCGCCCGGCGTTTCGGTCGATATTGGCTGATGAGGTGCCGGGCTTTCAGCCTGCTGCGCATTATGCTGATCTGGATTTTTAAAGGGGGCAAGCCCCCGCGGTATGTTCAGCCATGACAAGCTTGAAAGAGCAGCTTGTGACCTTTGCGCAAGAGGCGGGGTTTGCCTCTGTCGGAGTTTGTCGGCCTGACGCAGTACCGGAATTGCCAGAGCGATTGCAGGCGTTTGTGGACGCCGGGATGCATGGCCAAATGGGCTGGATGGCAGAGCGGATGCACTGGCGCGCTGATCCTTCCGCGTTGTGGCCCGAGGCACAGTCCGTCGTGATGTTGGCAGAGCCTTATACCCCCGAACATGATCCTCTGGCCGTGCTGGATATGCCGGACCGTGCGGCGATCAGTGTTTATGCCCAGAACCGCGATTATCATGATCTGGTGAAGAAGCGGCTAAAGCGCGTGGGCAGGTGGTTGATCGCGCAGGAACCGGGCGCCGAGATCAAGGTGTTTGTGGATACTGCACCCGTGATGGAAAAGCCCTTGGCGCAGGCGGCGGGACTGGGCTGGCAAGGCAAGCATACGAATTTGCTCAGTCGGGATTTGGGCAACTGGTTTTTTCTCGGCGCGATCTTTACGACCGTCTCGTTGGAGCCTGATGCGGCTGAGGTCAGCCATTGCGGGTCATGCACCGCCTGTCTGGACATCTGCCCGACAGCAGCGTTTCCCGCCCCCTACCAGCTCGATGCGCGCCGGTGCATTTCCTATCTGACGATTGAGCACAAAGGCCCGGTGGATGCGGAGCTGCGCGCCTTGATGGGCAATCGCATTTATGGTTGCGATGATTGTCTGGCGATCTGCCCCTGGAACAAATTTGCCAAAGCGGGCCGTGATGCCAAGCTGGCGGCGCGGGATGATTTGATAGCACCGCCTTTGGCGGAACTGGTGGCTTTGGATGATGCGGGGTTTCGTGCGCTGTTTTCGGGATCACCGGTCAAACGGATCGGACGGGACCGTTTTGTGCGCAATGTGGCCTACGCGATTGGCAACTCGGGTGATCCGGCCTTGGTTTCGGCTGTGTCACCTTTGGTTGATGATCCTGATCCCGCAGTGGCCGACGCGGCGCGCTGGGCTATCTTGAGGCAGAAGGAGGACTGATGATGATCCGTATTCTTGCCTTGATGATGGTGCCGGTGATGGCGCAGGCGCAGGTGGCTCAAGGCCCGGCTAACGCCGATTTCGCCCCCGCCTTTGCCGCGCAGACCCGCGCACCGGCCTTGCCTGAAACGACTGTTTCGGTCGAGGTTTTTGCTGATGGCTTGGACAGCCCCTGGGGCATCGCCCCATTGGGCAACGGTCAGTTTCTGGTCACCGAAAGGCTGGGCAATCTGCGGCTGATCAATGCCGATGGCAGCCTGTCTGCCCCTCTGGCCGGATTGCCGGATGTGGCGGTGCGAGGTCAGGGCGGGTTGCTGGACGTGGCGGTCTCACCCCGATTTGCACAGGATCGCACGATCTTTTGGACCTATTCAAAGCCGGTACGCGGGGGGATGGTGACAGCAGCGGCGCGTGGAGAGTTGGGAGCTGATGGCCGGATCAGTGCCGTGATGGACATCTTTGTGCAGGATCGTCCTGCGCGCGGTGGCCGCCACTTTGGCAGCCGCATCATCCCGATGGGTGATGGCACAGTGTGGGTCACGACCGGAGATCGTGGTGCTGGGGACGGCGGCACATTGGTGCAGGATATCGAAACGACGCATGGCAAGGTGATCCGTGTGAACGCGGATGGGACGGTGCCGGCGGACAATCCTTTTGTAGGCCGCGCGGGCAACGATCTGATCTGGTCGCTCGGGCACCGCAATATGCAAGGTGTGGCCATTGGCCCCGGTGGGCTTTGGACCATTGAACATGGGCCGCGTGGCGGCGACGAGTTGAACCGCCCGCAAGCGGGGCGGAACTATGGGTGGCCGGTTGTGAGTTATGGGATCAATTATGGCGGCTCTGACGTGGGGCAGGGTGTGGCGCGGGCGCCGGAGTTTGAAGAGCCGGTCTATTACTGGGACCCTGTAATCGCGCCCGGCGGGATGATGTTTTACGACGGCCCCTACCCCGATTGGCAGGGGGATCTGCTGATCGCGTCGCTGAACCCCGGTGGGCTGGTGCGGCTGAAATTGCGCGACGGCCGGGTCGTTGGTGAAGAACGGATGCTGAGGGATGTCGGCCGCATCCGGGATGTGGAAGTCCTGATTGATGGTGCGGTGCTGGTGTTGCTGGATGCAGGTGAAATCCTGCGCGTGACGCCCGGTTAGGTGGCCAGCTTGCGCGCGGTGGCGAAGGAAACCAGCCGCTTTGATTTTTCATCCCAGAGATCGAGGCTGGCGCATTTGATGCTTTGACCGATTGTCATGCGGCTGACATCGACCAATTCGCTATGGTCGCGCAGCACTTCTGTCAAGCGATAGAAGGGAATGCGGCTGTAAAGGTGGTGCACATGATGGATGCCGATATTGGCTGTGAACCAGCGCAGGATCGGAGGCAGATCGTAGTGCGAGCTGCCATGCAGGGCCGCTTCGTGAATTTGCCAGTCGTCTGCCTGCTCCCAATGGGTCGTTTCAAACTGGTGCTGCACGTAGAACAGCCACACGCCGATGGATGCGGCGATCAGGGTTGTTGGCAGGAACACCAGAAAGAGCGCTTGCAGGCCGCCAAAATACACAATCGCGCCCAGAATGGAGGCGATTGCGGCATTGGTGCCCATGGCGCTGACCCAGTATTTGCGCCCCGACAACCCAATGGGCAGCCGATTTTGCAGGAAAAAGATATAGGTAGGACCAAGGCCGAACATCACCAGCGGATGACGGTAGGCCCGGTAAAGGAACCGCCCAAAGGCGGAGCGCTGATGGTATTCTTCGACCGTCAATGTCATCACATCACCGATGCCGCGTTGGTCAAGGTCGCCCGCGTGGCTGTGATGGATCGAATGGGTGCGCCGCCAGACATCGTAAGGGGTCAGCGTCATGACGCCCAAAGCACGCCCGACCCAATCACTCACATTGCGATTGCCATAGAATGATCCATGGCCGCAGTCGTGCTGGATGCAAAACAGACGCAGCAGGAAAAGACCGTTGGCCGCCGATATCAGGAACGCCGCGAAATAGCTGTATTGCGCGACCCAGATGGCCAGCACCCAAAGCACCACAAAGGGGATCAGGCTGATGCCGAGCTCAAAACTGCTGCGGATACTGCTGGGTTCGCGGTATTTGGCCAGAATCTGGACCCAATCACGAGGGGTCATGTTCACGGGGGTCTGATTTTTTTCTTGCATGGACTGCTTCTTAACCTGCTGTGGTTTTCGATACCCTAACCCCAGCGATTAGCAAGCGAAAAAGGCTTCAATGTGGTGTGATCGCGCCTTAGTGTCGCCACGAAAGGAAAACCCATGCAGCCACTCCGCGGTATTATCTTCAAGGTTTTGTCGGTTTGCATGTTCATGGGCATGGCCAGTCTGGTCAAAGCAGCATCCGTTGACGTGCCGCCGGGGCAGGCGGTTTTCTTTCGGTCTTTCTTTGCCTTGCCGATTATTCTGGGGTGGCTCGCGATCCGGCACGAGTTGCGCGATGGCTGGAAAACAAAGAACCCGATGGGGCATGTCTGGCGCGGGCTGGTTGGAACATCTGCCATGGGCTTGGGTTTTACCGGGCTTGGGCTGCTGCCTTTGCCAGAGGTAACGGCAATCGGTTATGCCGCGCCGCTGTTGGTTGTCGTCTTTGCGGCGATGTTTCTAAACGAAAACGTGCGCGCCTTTCGCCTGTCCGCTGTGGCATTGGGCATGGTGGGGGTCTTGATCGTGCTGTCGCCGCGACTGTCCGTAGGTACGGCCTTGAATTCCTCCGAAACATTGGGTGCGGTGGTCGTTTTGATGGGCGCGGTGATGGCCGCGCTGGCGCAGGTCTTTGTGCGCAAACTGGTTGCCACGGAAACCACGGCGGTGATTGTTTTCTGGTTCACGATCACATCATCGGTCCTGGCACTCTTTACCCTGCCCTGGGGCTGGGTTGTGCCGTCGTGGCAGGTGGCTGTCATGCTGATCATGGCCGGATTGCTGGGCGGGATCGGGCAGATCCTGCTGACATCCAGCTATCGCTTTGCCGATGCGTCGCTTGTCGCGCCTTTCGACTATACCTCGATGATATTGGCGCTTCTGATCGGTTATTTCATCTTTGACGAGGTGCCCACCGGTACGATGTTGATCGGCGCAGGGATCGTCATTGCCGCGGGCGTGTTGATCATCTGGCGTGAGCGGGCATTGGGCCTGCAACGCGCCCAGCAGCGCAAGGCAACCGGGAATGTGGGCTCCTGACCTCAGGCCCGCTGTGTGCCGAACCCGATCCTGCGAACCAGTGACTTGGCGCGCATGATCTTGCGGCCGAAACCGGGTGGTACGGCGTCAACCGCCAGACCCAGATCCCGATACAAGGGCCACAGGTGCGGCGCTTCGTCCGGCAGCAGATGTCGGGGCAGTTTCACCGGCGCTCCGCCTGTAGGCTCAAGAAATCGTTGTGGTATCCTGAATGGAAGCGATCCGTGAGGATGCACCATGGCCTTTTGCCTGATCCGGGCAATCACGCGCGGATCGACGTCGATGGCATCGACCTGCAACCGGTGGGAGCGATAAGACCCTGTATCCCAATTCAAAAGCACCAGTGCAAAAATATCCGACGGGCCCGGGCGCTGCGGAAGCGGTCGGGGCATATCAAGGAATTGCGCTGGATTGCTGCGGTAAAAAGCGTGAACCGCGATGGCAAAGTCGCATTCGGTCTGGTTCAGCATCCAGTAGATCAGGCCGTCATGCGCGGTGCTCTGCGCACGGCGCAGGGTCTCGAGCCAGAGGTCCTGTGGCGACGCCTTGAGCATGCGGCGCAAGCGAATTTCGCTTTCTGAGGGTTTTGGCTTGTCCAGGACGGACTGGACCTTGATAAAATCGGGATCGACCATGAAACTATTCACCTGTATTTCAGGTCCTGTATCCCATCCAATCCAGACGTAACTTTGACTTTGCGTGCCGTATTCACAGGTTTATTGTTGACGATCCGGATACAGTTTTGCGAATTTTGCGATGCTGCGCAATGCGAAGGTGCCGGCATCGCAGACAGCGATGCGGCGCGCAATGAAGCAATCCTTATGCATTTGTGCTATGATGCGTGACAGATCGGAGGACGACATGAAAAAGCATGTACTGGACAGACCAAAAGCTGTTTCGCCTGCAATGATGAAACATGCCGTAACGATTGAACGCCAGGATCAGCCAAGCCATGCCACGTTGGCGCTCCAGCGTCGCCGCCGCAAGCGGGATTGGGACCAGCGCGCGAAGTTTTACACGCGATTTGCGCGTGGTGAGCAGCCTTAACAAACGACAAAGGGACGCAGATGCGCCCCTTATGATTCGCTCATGGAGGGTCAGGCGCGGACCAGCTTTTCGTAGTCTTGCGCAATTTCGCGCGTAATCGCGCCGACCTCGAAATTATAGGCGCCGATCTGCCCGACCGGCGTGACCTCGGCTGCCGTCCCGGTCAGCCAGCACTGTTCGAACGTTTCCAGCTCGTCGGGCATGATGACCCGCTCGTGCACGGCAAGGCCCTTGCCACGCAACATGCCGATCACCGTCTGCCGCGTGATGCCGTTGAGGAAGGCATCAGCCTTGGGCGTATGCACCTCACCCTCTTTGACAAAGAAGATGTTGGCCCCCGTCGCCTCGGCCACATAGCCGCGATAGTCGAACATCATGGCGTCGGAACAGCCCTTCGCCTCAGCCGCGTGTTTGGACATGGTGGCGATCATATAAAGACCAGCCGCCTTCGCTTGCGAAGGTGCGGTTTCGGGGCTGGGCCGCTTCCATTTCGCGATGTCGAGCTTGGCGCCCTTCATCTTGGCGTCACCGTAGTAGTTGCCCCATTCCCAGACAGCGACCGCAAGATGGACAGGGTTGCGCGCGGCCGCGACGCCCATGTCCTCGCCCGAACCGCGCCACGCCAGGGCGCGCACATAGGCGTCCTCCAGCCCGTTGGCCGCGAGCGCGGCTTGTTTGGCGGCTTCGATCTCGTCCACCGTGTAGGGGATTTCAAAGTCGATCAACTGACCGGATTTGATCAGGCGCTCTGAATGTTCGCGTGACTTGAAGATCTTGCCGGAATAGCATCGCTCTCCCTCGAATACAGACGAGGCGTAGTGCATAGCGTGTGTCAGGACATGGACCTTGGCCGCGCGCCAATCGACCAACTGGCCGTCCATCCAGATTTTTCCGTCTCTGTCGTCATATGCGCCGGCCATCGTTTCCTCCATCCAGATTTGCATTTATTACGCATGTAGGTCCGTTTCGGACACAAAATTGCGCAATTTCTGTAATTCGCTACCAGTTGATTCTTGGAATGTCAACAAAGCTGACGTATTATGAGGCCAAGACCAAGGGGAGAAAACGCATGAATGAAGGGTTGCCGCCGCAGATGGGCCAGAGCCTACTGTTTCTGACCGATGAACAGCTGCGCAAGGGGATCGAGGCGATGTTTTTTGCGTATCGCGGCTTTACGGCTGACCCGGATCGCATTCTCGCCCAGAAATCCTATGGGCGTGCGCACCACCGGGCGATCCATTTCATTCACCGCAATCCGGGGACGACCGTGAACAACCTGTTGTCTATTCTTGGCGTTACAAAACAATCGCTTAATCGTGTGTTGCGGACCCTGATCGAAGACGGTTTGGTAGCCAGCGCCGTGGGGAAACGTGACAGAAGGGAACGCCATTTGCATTTGACAGAAGCGGGTGCCCTGTTGGAGCGTGAATTATCCGATGCCCAGCGAGACCGGATGCGCGTTGCATATCGTGCAGCGGGTCCGGCGGCGGTTGCCGGGTTTCGGCAGGTGTTGGAAGCGATGATGGATGATGAGACGCGCCACCATTACGAGGCGATGAAGGATAGACCGGAATGAGCAATGATGACGCCCACCTGCTGATTGTCGATGATGATGAGCGTATTCGCGGACTGTTGCAGAAATTCCTGATGCGCTCAGGCTTTCTGGTCAGCACCGCCCGCGATGCCGCCCATGCGCGGCGTATTCTGGCAGGGCTGGAGTTTGATCTGATCGTGCTGGATGTGATGATGCCGGGCGAGGACGGTATGGCGCTTTGCCGTGACCTGCGCCGGACGATCACGACGCCGATCATGTTGCTGACCGCCAAAGGTGGCACCGATGACCGGATCACCGGGCTTGAGGCGGGCGCCGATGATTATCTGGCCAAACCGTTTGAGCCCAAGGAACTGCTCTTGCGCATCAACGCAATTCTGCGCCGGGTGCCGGCGGCAGAGCCTGCCATTATACTGCCCAAAGTGCTTAACATGGGCCCGGTGCGCTATGATATTGAACGCGGCGAGATGTGGCATGGTGATGAACTGGTTCGCTTGACTGCGACCGAAAGCCAGTTGATGCGGATATTCTCGGGGTGTCCGGGCGAGGCTGTGACGCGCACCCGGCTGGTTGAGGAACTCAGCCGCTCCGGCGGGCAGACGCAGGAACGTGCAGTCGATGTACAGATCACACGGCTGCGCCGCAAGATCGAGGTAGACCCCAAGCAGCCCCGGTATTTGCAGACTGTCCGTGGGGCCGGGTATATGCTGGCACCGGAATAGCGGGGGAGCTGGGAATGACTCAAACCAAGGAAGCCGCGGTCTTTAATCAGGAAGACACCGTCAAGACCTGGGATGATGATTATTATCACCCCGTGGCGGTCGCCTATTACGATGCCGCCATTCCCGCGATGCTGAAAGAGTTGGGGTGCAATCCCGGTGACAGCGTTCTGGATGCAGGATGTGGTCCCGGTGTTCATGCGATCCGCGCTGCGGACTACGGTTGCAAGGTCACAGCGATCGATCTTTCCACAACAATGCTGCGCCACGCTGAAAGTCGCGCGAAAGCCGCGGGTCAGGCCGCGCGGATTGATTTTCGGCAGTGTGACATCACAAAGCCTGCCGTAGATGAAGTGTTCCCAGCTGTCTTTTCATGGGGCGTGATCATCCACGTTCCAGATGCCGAGGCAGCGCTTGATGGTCTGGCTTCACTTGTGGCGTCCGGTGGCAGGCTTGCGTTGCAGATCCTGAATGCGGATGCTTTTGATTACCGGCTGGAAAAGGGTCTGCGCGCGGTGTTCAGAAAGCCATTCAAGGAACCTGTCGACACCGCACTGGGACCGGGCAACTGGTATACCTTAGGTGATGAACGCCTTTGGGTGCTGCGCTTTGACATGAAAGCCCTCGATGCCGCAATGAAAACACGCGGCTTCACGCTGGTAACGCGGCGCACGGCGGAGTTCAGTGAAATTCAGCGCCGGCTTCCCGGGCTGCTTCGGCGCCCCTTGCTGCATCTGAACTCTATCTTCTTCCACCGCCGCATTGGGACTGGGCGTGCGGCGACACAGATCGTGGTTTATCAGCGCGACGCCTGATGCGAACGGCTCAGGTGCATGCATGACTGCGAAAAATCCTGGATGCAGCCTGCCTGGTTGGAAAATGGTTGTGGTTTGTGCCTGAATTGCGTCTTTTGGGCGCATGACGACGGCTTTGATCTCTCACCCTGATTGCGCGGACCATGTAACGCCCCCCGGCCACCCAGAACAGGTGGCGCGGCTGGATGCGGTGATGGGGGCGCTTGAGGAGTTTGACCTGCAACGGGTCAAGGCGCCGTTGGCGGCTGAGGATGATTTGTTGCGCGCGCATCCCAAGGCGCATGTGGATGCCATACGCGCTGCCGCCCCGGATGAGGGTTGGCGGTCACTGGATGCCGATACCCATATGTCGGTCGGCACGTTGAAGGCGGCCTATCGCGCGGCTGGTGGCGTCGTGTGCGCGGTGGATATGGTGATGAGCGGCGAGGTAGCAAATGCCTTTGCCGCCGTGCGCCCGCCAGGGCACCATGCCGAGCGTCAGACCGCCATGGGCTTTTGTTTCTTTGGAAATGTCGCGATCGCGGCCAAACATGCCCTGGATCATCACGGGCTGGAACGTGTGGCGATTGTGGATTTTGATGTCCATCACGGCAATGGCACGCAAGATCTGGTCGAGGATGATCCGCGCATTCTCTTTTGTTCGACCCATCAGTCGCCGCTTTATCCCGGCACCGGGGCGGCGGATGAGGTGGGCGTTGGCAATGTGC
>Ga0316208_1000450_pt1 | contig 50490 bp, 39 predicted proteins | sample 3monopyrite_MG_FD_204944 | JGI IMG/M metagenome (GOLD analysis project Ga0316208, IMG submission 204944) | Microbial mat bacterial communities from mineral coupon in-situ incubated in ocean water Damariscotta River, Maine, United States -... | ecosystem: Environmental > Aquatic > Marine >... | reverse complement strand
AAGTCGCAACTGACGAAGCGAGCCGGCACCGGTACGGAACTGACTTTTGCCAACAATACCGAATACGACCAGAACAACGCTCCGGGTAACTTCTTCGGCGGTGCCTGGACCACGTGGCTCGACATGGAAGCTCGGCATCCGTTGCTGCAGGGCGGCGGAACCGAGTTCAACCGAATTGCCGGCCCCAGCGACTCGCCGACCAGCGTTAACGGTGTCGTGATCGCTCGTTTGAGGACCGACACGTCGCTGGCAGATTTCGAAATGTCGGTCCGTGACTTCGTCAGCAATGTCGAAAACGCCTACTGGGATCTGTACTTCGCCTATCGAGATCTCGATGCCCGGATCATGGCTCGTGATAACGCGCTGGCAACGTGGAACCGGATCAACGCCCTCTATCAAAGCGGTCGCGTGGGCGGTGAAGCGGAAAAAGAAGCGCAGGCTCGCGAACAGTACTTCCGATTTCAGGAGCAGGTTCAGAATGCTTTGAGTGGCAAGCTCGACGGCGGCACAAGAACGAACAACGGTACCGCTGGCGGTGCCTTCCGAGGAAATGGCGGCGTCCTTTCATCAGAACGCCGGCTGCGATTGCTCATGGGCCTGCCGATTAACGATGGCAAGCTGCTGCGACCTCAGGACGAACCAATTCTTGCTCAGGTCGACTTTGACTGGGATTCCATTCTGGTGGAAGCGCTGACTCGTCGTGGAGAACTGCGACGTCAGAAGTGGGTGATCAAACAGCGTGAGCAGGAGTTGATCGCGTCGAAAAACTTCCTGCTGCCGAGTCTCGATCTGGTCGGCCGTTACCGTTGGCGAGGCCTCGGTCGCGACCTGCTGAAACAGCACAATCCTACAGGGCCAGCAGTAGCGACAGCAGGAGACCTTGATCGGGTTTCGTTTAACAATGCCGCCGAAAATCTGTTGGGCGGAAACTTCCAGGAATGGCAGCTTGGATTCGAATTCAGCATGCCGATCGGAAACCGTCGAGCACACGCAGCCGTCGAATACGCCGAGCTGTTGCTCAGTCGCGAACGAGCCATCCTTTCAGAACAGGAACGCGAAGTTGTGATGGCCCTAAGCGAAGTCGTCGCGGAACTCAGTCGAACATGGTCGTTGCTGGAAACTTCTGACGACCGTCGCATTGCTGCTTCCGCGCAACTCAACGCGGTGCAGGCTGCCTTCGATGCTGACAAGGTTAACTTCGACGTCCTGCTGGACGCTCAGCGGCGGTTCCTGGACGCCGAAACGAACTATCATCGATCGCTGGTCGAATACACCATCGCGGTTCGAAACGTGCACTTCGAGAAGGGTTCGCTGCTTGACTACAACGAAGTCTTCCTGACCGAAGACCTGTGGCCAATGCAGGCTTACTCGGACGGAATGCGGCGGCACAAAAACCAGATTCCGCTGGACGGCTTGAACGGCATGATCAATCGGCCGGAACCACTCAGTGCCGGACCGTACAACCAGAACATGATGCCGGGCGACGCTCCGGAGTGGGAGAATGGATCGTTCACGGCCGAGCCATATACTCCGGAACCGACTGCTGAACCGGGACCAGCTGAACCGGGACCAGCTGAACCGCAGCCGCTCGAACCAGCCAACGATTCGGCTGGGTTGTTCAACGAAGCCAACGACCTGCAACCGCTGAAAGCTTTAAAGGCGTCGGAAGCGGTCAGCGGTCAGGCAGCCCCGGCGGAAGAGCTGTCTGACCTGAGTTTTCTGCAGAACCTCAGCGGCGAAAAATCGCAGCCTGTGGAATCGCCTGACGGATTCCCCGAGTTCATAACCGACGATGTTGACTCGGCTGGTGCCGCTGAAACTTTCGAAACGATCGAATTCGAGGCACCTGCCTCTTCGGAGGTCGTCGACGATTCTGAATTCATCGAGGTCGCTCCGTTGCCTCCGGCCGAGCCACTTGAATTCCTTCCTCCCGTTCCGGCCGACGACTAACCGGAATAGTTTGCGAAGGAATGAATGATGGGAACACTGTGGCAAACCCAACGACGGTCGACCGCGTGCGGTCTGTTGAGCGGCGTGTTCCTTGTCACGGCGGTTGTCCTGTCGAGAAGGATTTCTGGCGACGCTTCGGCCTTCACTTCCGAACTGGCCGCCTGCCTGACCGGCACCGCAGCGAGTTTGATCGCCGTTCTTGCGGCATCAATGCCCGACCTGATCAGCGATCGTCTGGCACGTCCGCAAAGAACGCTGCTGATCTCGGCGTGCGGGCTGCCCGGAATGATGCTCGGCCTGGCCGTCATGCCGGCGGGAAGTACGACAGGTCTGGCGTGTTTACTTGGTCTTTATGTGGCTGCTGTGTTGACGGTTTCCGCGTTCGACGGATCGCACACTGGACACTTGCCAGTAGGCAATCAGACGCCAGTTGCATCTGATGGGGCGGCAGAAACGGTCACGACTATCAGCGAACAAGCTTCTGGAACTCGCACGCACAGCAGCCTGTTAAAAAACGATAGAAGTCCTGATCCGACGTGTGCCACTGGCTTTGCCAGTGTGGAATCGTCTGCAAACCGGCCCCCGAAAAGCACTGGCAAAGCCAGTGGCACACTGTTTAAACAGGCTGCTGGCGATCAGTCATCGAATCGGCCTGCAAACCTGTCCGTCGCCGACGCTGTTCGAGAATCAGCCGATGAGTTTACGGCAGACACCGAAGCAACGGCGTTGCCGTTCGAGCTGAACGAGCCGCTGCCGCACCCGGCCAGCAATCCGGACACGACGCAATGGATGAGTCGTTCGCGTGTCGAAGGGTTGGATGTCGCGGAAGGTTCGTTCCGAGTCCGTTTCGTGGCCGGCCAACGACTGGCTCCGGTCCACCTGCCCTTCTCGCCGCCGCTGGCTGACACTCCGGAATTCGAGTGCGAACCGGCAGACGATTCTGATCTTCGCTTCCGAACAACCGCCGTGCATGCGTACGGAGTTCGCATCGAGGTCAGCCGGTCTGGCAATTGCGATGAGGAAGCGACGGTCGAAGTTGCGTGGATGGCCAGCGCGGCGATCAGTGGTTCGGCGGCGGCGTAACTTTGGAAATCGCTTCGGCCAGCGAGTCCTCGCCGGACGTCACCTGGGCTTCGATATTCAACGCCAGAAGCATCGTCGAGCCGGTCCAATCCGATTCGATTTTGACGAGATCTTTGACTGTCGTTACCAGCGATCTTGCTCCTGATTTCTGCGCCGTTTCAATCAACTGTTGAAGATCACTCTGGGCATAGTGGTGGTGATCCGGGAACGCGATCAGCTCTCGAATCGGAATCTCTGCGGAAGCCAGTGTCTTCCGAAATCCATCCGGGTTACCGATCCCGCAAAACGCGAGCACACCAGAATCGTCGACGGCGTGCTGGTTTCCCGCCTTGTCGACCAGTCCGACAGGGGCGAAGGACAGCTCGACTCTTGCTGCAACCTGATTGTTTGCTTCGACGACCTTCCAGATGCCTGTTCGGGCCGATTCGTCGACCAGGTCGGCACGAGTCAGAATGACGATGTCTGCTCGGCGAAGTCCGGAGACAGGTTCTCGCAACAGTCCTCGCGGCAGCAAAGCGTCATGCCCCCACGGATTCAACGCGTCGATGAGGACGATGTCGAGATCCCGCTTCAGCCGTCGATGTTGAAACGCGTCGTCAGCAATGATCATCGAACAACCATCGTTGCCGGCGCCGTCGCTCGCCGTGACCTGACGAGCGGCGAGGACTCGATCCCGATTCTGAACGTGCGGCGTGTCGGGGCAAAGCAGTTCAAGAACGCGAGCCTCGTCGTTCCCGCCTTCATCCAGCTCTCGATACCCTCGGCTGATGATGCCCGGTCGATGACCAGCTTCTTTCAACAGGTGGACGAGCATGGCGACGACTGGAGTCTTGCCGGTGCCACCGGTCGTCAGATTACCGACGCTGATCACAGGAACCGGAGCCGCGTGTGACGGTTTGAGTCCGAAATCAAACAGTGAATTTCGAAAAGCGACGCCCGATCCGTAGCCCCACGAAACCATTCGCAGTAGCCCGCGCAGCAAGCGGTCGGTGAGTGACCTGGGCGGCTCGGCGATCAGCTCAAGAAATCTCTGTTCGGCGTTTTTCGTCGTAGGACCCATAGCAGCCCGTTGAAAAAGTGTGCCACTGGCTCCGCCAGTGCGGTTTGGAATCGACGTTTGCAGGAAATTCCGCACTGGCAGAGCCAGTGGCACACATTGAAATTGAAGTAGTGTCGCTGGCTGGGACGATTGCAGTTCCGGCAAGGCGAACGCGTTTTGATTTACGATTGCCGGAATTGCGCTGCGCTTGTTCCAGCCCACTGAAAACGCAAAACGATTGCCGGCGGCTGAGTGACGAATTCGGAGAGGCCGAGTTCAACGAAAACAAGGATTGCGCCGGAACTGACAAAGTTCAGCGCAAGCGGCGCGACCGTAGTGGAACGATTCTGCGGCTGCAACGCATCGCAGCGACGTGTGCGAAATACTCAAAGCAGCCCGTCTCGAAGGCCGATAACAACGATTCAGGGAGAGTCTTCCGGTTATCTCCGGTGAGCCTGTTTCACTTCTTTCGCCTTGAGACCGCACCATGTCCGACGTCGCTCTGCACGACATCGCGGACGAGTTCGACGACGATGTCGAGCCGGTGCTCCCGTACTGGAAACAGGCTCGCGAACCGCTGGCCTGTTTAATCTTTCTCGCCCCGCTGCTGGCCATCTACGAGTTCGGCGTTTTGTGGCATGGTTCCAGCGAAGGCAGCATCCGCAACGGTGCCGACTTCTGGATGAGAACCTGGCTGCAGGGAGCGGGTGTCGACTCCATCGTTCTGCCGGTTCTGGTTGTCGGAGTCCTGCTGGCGTGGCATCGCTGGGGCGAGTATCAGTGGCGAATCTCGCGCGAAACACTGATCGGTATGTTTGCCGAAAGCCTGCTGTTCGCCGTCGCGTTATTGTTCGTCGCTCAGCTTCAGGACATGGCGTTTCAGTGCTGGTTTCCCGGTGAAGTCAGTATTCGACAGTTAACGCCGGGCGAACGACCGTTGCTGGCCTTCGGCAGCGAACTCGGCCCGAGACTCATCAGTTACGTCGGTGCCGGCGTCTACGAAGAGGTCATGTTTCGGCTCGCCCTGCTGCCTGCCGTGTTGATCGGATTGCGAGTCGTCTTTCGAATGCCCAGGGGCTGGTCAGCCGTGATGGCCGTGTTCCTGACGAGTCTCGTGTTCTCAGTTGCGCATTATCTCGGACCAGCCGGTGAGGCATTCTCGCTGTTCAGCTTCACGTTCCGGGTGACCGCCGGCTGCTTCTTCGCGACGGTGTACCTGCTTCGAGGCTTCGGCATCACTGTCGGCTGCCACGCGCTGTACGACGTGCTCGTCGGAGTCCTCACCGCCAGCCTGTAAGTACCTGTCGAGAAAAAATTCCGTCTGCTGGTAGCTCGACTCTCTGAGTCGAGTCCTCACCAACAGCCCCGACTCGGAGAGTCAGGCTACAGAATTTCGGTTTTGTTTCCGGACAAGTCTTAAGTCGGTGATGCTGTCGACACTGCTTTCGGGTGGCCCAGTGAGAATGGCTGGATCGCGCAGCGACACGATGCTTCGTCATCCGCGGGCAGCTGCTCCAACATTCGGTGAATCATGCTAAGCATTCGGTATCCGACCATGAATCGCCGAGTCGCGTGACGTCGTCGAGTTTGCCTCAAGCATTCTTGTCGAGCGAGACTGTTCACCGCTCTGACACTCGCGAACCATCAAATCGGCAACGCCCGAAAAACGGCTGCAACCTCTGTCGTGAGCCTCGATTGCATCGCCGCCTGTGAATTCGCAAAGAGTGATTCAAATTGCCGGAAACGCTCGCCGATATTGCGAGTGGCCACTTCGTCAGGCAACTCACTGGCTGTGTCCGCCATTCGATTTACTCCACAAGAACAGACTCCCTGTTTACATAACGCGTTTCAGCACCCACCGCTGACACAAGTTGATGAATCTTCGCCAACGGACTTCACTCACGCGAAGTCCCGTTTCAGCACTCATCATCCATGACGATAGAGTTCACACCTGCGAGGCAATGCACATGATTCGAGCAATCTTTTTCGCCGGCGGCCTGTTCGTCGCTCTCTGCGGCATATCGTTTCTGATGGTCGACAAGATGGTCCTGACCGCGTCCGCCAGCGAAACCGAAGAACGTAGTCGCGAGTTCCGTGGCCTCTTCATGGAAGACGCCGAGTCCGATCGCAAAGTCTTCAACCCACCAGAATGGGCCGCCTTCTGCCTGATGTCCGTCGGCACGGTGACGATGCTCTATTCCGTTGCTTTGCCGAAGCGACACCATTAGCGCGCGGCGTTTCACTGCGGAGTCAACTTCCAGAGAAATCCTGACGACGACGATCACTGAATCACAAGCTCTTCGCGACACGTTCGCGGAGAGTTTTTTTCGTCGAATCTCTAATCAAGCATCCTGACTCGATCCAATGTTCAATCCTCAATCCAAGCCAGCCAGATCGTTTCTGCATTGACGAGTCACCTGTTGGCGAGGACGCTGGGATCCGCCATATTCTCAGAACGCGATACGACTCATCACATATCGCTGCGTAATCTTCTGAACGGGTAACGAGCAATCTACAGCCCAGGAGCGTCAACGTTGTTGTCGATTTACGGTAAGGCCAACAAATCACTCTGCGACGGATTGTCGCGTCGGAGTTTTCTCTCGGCGGGGAGTCTTGCGCTCGGTGGCTTGTCCCTGCCTGACCTGCTGCGAGCAGAATCAGCGAGTTCTTCCGCACGCGATCATTCTGTTGTGATGATCTATTTGCCCGGAGGACCAACTCAGCACGAGACGTTCGATCCAAAACCGAACGCACCGGTCGAAATCCGAGGGTCGTTCTCGCCGATCAGTACTTCCCTGCCCGGAGTCCAGTTTTGCGAGCTGCTGCCGAAGCTGTCGCAAATGGCGGATCGCTTTTCGATTGTGCGAACACTGGTCGGCATGAAGAACCGACACGAATCATTTCAGTGTTATACCGGACGGGGCGGCGGCCGAAGCGAAGATGCTGAGCCATCCGGTGGATGGCCCACGCTGGGTTCCTGCGTCTCACAGATTCTTGGCCCCGGCTCAGCTGGAATGATTCCTTATGTCGACGCCGCGCCGAAGATGAGCTACCGGCCGTACAACAATCGTGGACTTCACAATCCGTCGGGAAAGAGTTCCTGGCCTGGCTTTACGGGACAGGCTCACGTTCCGTTCACGCTGGCGGGTGATGTAAAATCGAATCTCGTGCTGAACGGAATCAACGCCGACCGGCTGGGCGATCGCAAGACACTGCTCACGTCTCTGGCGCTGGTCGAGCAGCAGGCTTCCGAAAGCGGCCTGAACAGTTTTCAGAAACAGGCATTTGGACTCCTGACTTCCAGCCGCCTCGCCGAAGCACTCGACCTTGACGCTGAGGATCCGAAAACTCGCGAGAGATACGGCAAGACACAAAAGACCGACGCAAGCTTCGGTGGCGCGCCACAAAGTCCGGAGCACCTGTTGCTGGCACGACGCCTTGTCGAAGCCGGAGTGCGTTGCGTGACCGTCGCCTTTGGAGCGTGGGACTGGCACGCAAACCGCGAAGGCCCGATCGATCAGCTTTCGCGAAAGTATCTCCCGGTTTTTGATCGCGCGCTGGCAACGTTTCTACAGGACCTCGACGAAAGAGGATTGCTCGAAACAACCTCGGTCGTTGTCTGGGGAGAATTCGGAAGAACGCCACGCATCAACGCCAAAGGCGGCCGCGATCACTGGCCGTCGACCCAGTCTGTTCTGCTCGCCGGTGGCGGACTTCGCAGCGGACAGATTCTCGGAGAAACCGATCGCACGGGAGGCGTTCCGGTCTCACGCCCAATTCACGTTCAGGAAGTCTTCGCCACGCTGTACCGAACGCTCAGCATCGACGTCAACGCGATCAAGATTCCCGACTTCAACGGCCGCCCAAGATACCTCGTCGACGAGAATCGTCAGCCAATTCCAGATTTGATCTGAGTCACAGACAATTCATCGCCGTTTTTTCAATGCGCGTGATTGCCGAACGGATTTGGTGTCACGATCGGGTTTGCTCAGCTCCGATCAGAAGGTAGGCTGGCTGCTCGACATCACTCGCTGTTCTGTCGTCCTTAACGGTGCATCACATGCTTCGCGTTCTTGGTTCCAATCGAAAACTCTGTAACGGCTTTGGTCGACGGGACTTTCTGCAGGCGGGAAGCCTGGGTGTGGCCGGGCTCGGGTTGTCTGATCTTCTGAGAGTGGACGCTCAGGCGGCGACGACAGCCAGTGATAGCTCGTTTGGAAAAGCAAAGCGTTGCATCCTGCTTTTTCTTTATGGATCGCCGAGTCAGCTTGAAACGTTCGATATGAAGCCGGAAGCGCCGGCCGAAATCCGCGGAACGATGGAGCCGATTGCTTCTTCCGTACCGGGGCTCGATGTCTGCGAGCTGCTGCCGGAGACTTCGAAGATCATGGACCGGACGACGGTCGTTCGATCGATGACGCATCCGTACCCGATCCACGGAGTCGCTTATGCGATGACCGGAATTCCGACGATCGATGTCGCGATGGAACTGGCTCCTCACGACCCGCGTCACCATCCCTGGTTCGGATCCGTCGTCGAGTACGTCGATCGTCAAAGACGCGGCTCGGCCAGCGAGTTCGTTCAGAATGTCGCGCTGCCGTTTCACTTCAGCAGCCAACGCACCGATCAGCCATTTCGGTCGGGTCCGTACGGCGCATTCCTTGGATCGGGTTTCAACCCGACGTGGACTGAATTCAACGGCAAGGGCACTGTCCACATCGAAAAGGATCGAGGCAGCGGGTTCTCGTACAGCGGCCCGGAGCCGTACCTCGGCTGCTCGCGCGATACACATTTCCAGATTTCATCAACCAAGCCGTTGCCCGGCGTGACAATGGACCGGCTTGATCGTCGCAAGACGCTGCTCGAACAGTTCGACGATTCGCGAAGGCACTTTGATCAGACTGAGGTTGGCGCATCGCTCGACAAATTTCAGCAGCAGGCGTTCTCGCTGGTCAGTTCTCCGAACGTTTCTCAAGCGTTGGATACGCGGCTCGAATCGGAATCGACGCGCGATCGATATGGGATGACGTTGTTCGGACAGGGGTGCCTGGCCGCTCGTCGGCTGGTTGAATCGGGGACTCGGCTCGCGACTGTTTTCTGGGACGAGTACGGCCTGGCCGGTGACGCCTGGGACACTCACTTCAAGCATTATCCCCGGATGAAGGATCAACTGATGCCGGGCTTTGACAAAGCCTACTCGGGTTTGATCCTTGATCTGGAACAGCGAGGCATGCTCGACGACACGCTGGTCGTTTGCCTGAGCGAGCACGGTCGAACGCCGAAGATCAACAAAGCCGTCGGCGGCGGGCGCGACCATTGGTCGAAGGCGTACTCGGCAATTTTCGCGGGCGGCGGAATCGCGAAAGGCAACGTCATCGGCGCGACGGACCGCCACGCTGGCGAAGTGCTGTCACGCCCGGTCTCTCCGAAAGACGCACTGGCGACGATGTACCACCTGCTGGGAATTCATCCTCACACGTTGCTGCATGATCGCGGCAATCGACCGGTTCCACTCGTTCCTGAGAACAACGGCGTTGTCGAAGAAATGCTCGCCTGAGTCGGTTATTCCGCAGCGGCTTCGGGAGCAAAGCCTCGGCGGAGCGTGTTTTCGGTGACGTTCACCGGAAGGATGAACTGAGCGAGGTAGTCCGGGCCGCCGGCTTTGGTTCCGATGCCTGACATCCGGAAGCCTCCGAACGGCTGGCGGTTGACCAGTGCTCCGGTGGTGCCTCGGTTGAGGTAGAGGTTGCCGACTTCCAGTTCCTGGACGCAGCGTTTCAGGTTGGCGGGCGATCGGCTGAAGACGCCGGCAGTCAGTGCGTAGTCGGTGTCGTTGACGATTTCGATGGCTTCTGAAAGATCATCAACCGGCAACACGGCCAGCACTGGTCCGAAAATTTCTTCCTGAGCGAGTCGGCTGCTCGGATCGACATCGGCGAAGACCTGCGGGCCGATAAAGTAACCTTCGTCGGCGAGGCCCTCCGGCAGCGGATATTCCAGGACCAGTCGGTTTTCTTCTTTGCCAATTTCGATGTGCTTCTGAATCCGCTCCAGAGACTTTTCGTCGATGACTGGTCCGACGGTCGTACCGGCGGTTTCGGCAAGCCCGACTTTCAGGCTGCGAGTGGCCGCGACCAGACGTTTCACAAACGCTGGATAGATACTTCGCAGGACGACGACTCGCGAGCAGGCCGAACACTTTTGACCGGCATAATTGAACGCGCTGTCGATGACTCCCTGCACGGCTTCGTCGAGGTCCGCGTCGTCGTCGACGATGATGGCATTCTTGCCGCCCATCTCGGCGATGACTTTCTTGACGTGCGTTTGTCGTGGATCGGTTTCCGCAGCGGAGCGATTAATCTGAAGGCCGACGTCTCGTGAACCGGTGAAGGCGATGATGTCGACTTCGTGACTGCCGACCAGGACCGGTCCCACTTCTTCGCCGACGCCGGGGAGGAAGTTGACGACTCCGTCAGGCAGGTCGATCTCCTGCAGAATTTCCATCAGCTTGGCAGCGACCACCGAAGACTGCTCGGCCGGCTTCATGATCACCGTGTTGCCAGTCACCATCGCGGCCGCGGTCATGCCGGTCAGAATGGCGAGAGGGAAATTCCACGGAGCGATGACGGCAGCGACGCCTCGCGGACGGTAGTAGTAAGTGTTCTCTTCGCCGGCGATATTCACTTCGCGAGGAGCCAGAAGTTCGATCGCCTGCTGCGAGTAGTAAACGCAGAAGTCGATCGCTTCGGCGACGTCGGCATCGGCTTCCTGCCAGGTCTTGCCGCATTCGTGGACCTGCCACGCGGCGAGTTCGTAGCGGCGTTCGCGCAGAGCGTTGGCCAGAAGGTTCAAATATTCGGCGCGGTAGTTGACGTCGAACTTCGACCAGGTTTTGAAGGCCTTTTCTGCCGCGTCGATCGCTTCCTGAGCGTCGTCAGTCGATGCCGCTCCGACGGTGCCAACGATCTGGGTTTTGTGCGACGGATTTCGGCTGACAAGCTGCCCGCGAGTTTCAACTCGTTTGCCGCCGATCACCAGGTAGTAGTCCCGGCCGAACTCTTCGCGGACGGAATCGACGGCTTCCTGAAACTCCTGCCGCACCTCTTCTTTGCGGAAATCAAGTGGCGGCTCGTTGGTGAAAACCGGAGCTGCTTTGGCAGACGATTCAGCAGTTGTATTTTCGCTGGCCTGGTCACTGCTGACAGTGGCGGTTGGTTGGGCCATAAGTTTCTCCAGAGGAATATCCTCAGCGAGGCTGTGCCTCAGGAATGAGTCGTTCGAAGTGTTTTCGAGCAGCCGACGGACGAGGTACGCCATGCCGGGAATGAGTTCGCCAAACGGCGTGTAAATGCGGACGCGATGCCCAAGCTCGCGGAACAGTTGGGCCTGGTCTTCGGCCATGCCGTACAGCATCTGGATTTCGTAGGCACTCTTCGGAACGTTCAGTTTGCGGCCCCAGGCAATCGCGTGCGAGAGGCTTCGCAGATTGTGGCTGGCGAATGCTGGTCGCAGTGCCTGGTAATTCTCCATCAGAAATCGGCTGAGCTTTTCGAAGTTCGCGTCCGACTGCCACTTCTCTTTGAAGACGGGAGCCGGCCAGCTGTTCTGCTCGGCGATAACCGTTTCGTAATCCCAGTACGCTCCTTTGACGAGTCGCACGGTGATCGGTGTGCCGCGTTCAGCGACCCACTGACGCAGCTTCAGCAGATCTCTTTCCGCGTCCTGAAGATAAGCCTGGATGACGATGCCGACGTCCGCGAAGTCGCGGAATTCGTCTTCCATCAGGATGTCTTTGAAGATGTGCAGCGTCAGATCTTTGTAAGCGTACTGCTCCATGTCGACGTGGACGTACGCCATGTTTTTGCGAGCTCGACGCAGGATCGTCCTCAGTCGCTTCTTGACAACTTCTGCCGTGCCGATCGGATCGACCGGGCTGAACTGGCTGTACAAAGCCGAAAGTTTCACCGACACGTTGAGCCGCGGAATCGGGCCTCGGTCGTCGTGGTCGATCTGCGTGTCTTCCGACCAGCCGTTGACGTCGTCGGCCAGGTTGTCGAGCAGCTCGGTGTAAGAATTTCGGTAGCGGTTGGCTTCGGGCTCAGACACGACCGCTTCACCGAGCAGGTCGAGCGAAAACGCGAAGCCCCGTTTTCGCAGCTTGGTCACGGAGTCGAGAACTTCTTCCGTCGTGCTGCCGGCGATAAACCGTTGGGCCATGCGGAGTGCGTTGCTGCGAGCGTTCATCGAGAGCGCCCGACCGAGCACCGTGTTCGGTCCGGCATGCTCGACAACCATCCGGACGGCGCCGGGGAGGTGATCGTTGACCTCTTCGAAGTACTCTTGAAGGTGCCGCGAAACCGACTGATGATCCTTCAGCATCGGCAGGACATCGACGAAGCGGAACATCTGAACTTTGACCGACTCGTCCGCCATCGCCCAGGACAGGATGCGGTCGTCCCACCAGCGACGCTCGAAGATCGACGGTTGCCGCCGAGGGCTGTGCTGCTGAAGCCAGTCGCCGATCGCCTGAGTTTCCGACTCGACGTCCGGCATCAGCGAATCGTTCTCAGCGTTCAGCTTGAACTCTTCCGGCCTGGCTTTGACGGGAGCTCGTTTTGCCTCTGATGACGTTGTAGAGTCAACGGCTTCTGTCGCCGGCTCAGCAGCGACTTTCTTAGAGTCCGACTTCTTCGGTGCTGCCTTCTTAGACGTGGCTGATGTCGGTTTTGTGCTCGCTGCCTTTTCCGCCGGCGATGGCTTGCTCGCTGCTTTTTTGCGCGTAGTCGTGGCGGCTTTTTTCTCAGCTGGCGCAGCAGCTTTCTTTTTCGCAGCCTTCTTCTTCACCGCTTTTTTTGCGGGCGAGCTGCCGGTTGCCGCTTTCTTCTTTGTTGCTTTCTTCTTCGCCACGCCGCAGCCGCCTCCATTCGTCCGGGATGGGGTCCGTTTCGCGCTCAACCACCTTCTGCCACGCACAGAAGGGCCGAAATCCGACAGCGGTCTCGCTCACAGCGGGCGGCAGCGGATTCAGGAGAGTGTGCTCGTCTGGAGTAAAAACGCGCACGGACGCGCGTACGATAACACAGTCACCGCAGGAGTCGACGCAGTGGCGATATCGCCTTCGAAGCTGCCTGAAACACGCGCTGACTGATGCGTGATCCCATCGACTCGCTAAATTGTCAGACGGAAGTGCTTGCGCGGCGTGGCCGCAACCAAATGTACGACGGACATCCTGTCCGTCGATCTGGACTTCGTGACGGACAGGATGTCCGTCGTACATTGCGCGCATGACTCAATGAAAGACTCTAACCACTGAGGCACAGAGATGTGGAGAGTTGATTCTCTGTGCACTCTGTGCCTCTGTGGTTAGAAACTTTACTTCAAGCAGAACTCAACAATTCCTCAGGACAGATTTGCGATGAAAGTTTTATCCGGCATTCAGCCGACCGGTCGATTTCACTGGGGCAACTACTTCGGAGCCATCCGGCAATACATCGATCTGCAGGACAACGAACAGGCGTTCTATTTCATCGCCGACTACCACGCCTTGACGACCGTGCGCGAGCCGGAAGTTCTGAAAGGCTACGTCCGGGACGCGGCTCTCGATCTGCTGGCTCTCGGGCTGAAGCCGGAGCAGGCGACGCTGTTTCGGCAGTCGGACGTGCCGGAAGTCACCGAGCTGACCTGGCTCCTGATGACCGTCACGCAGATGCACCTGCTCGAAAAGTGCCACGCCTACAAAGACAAGAAAGCAAAAGGCATTGCCGCCGACGCCGGGCTGTTCACGTATCCGGTTCTGATGGCTGCGGACATCCTGCTTTACGACAGCGACACCGTGCCGGTCGGGCTGGACCAGGTTCAGCACATCGAGGTCACTCGGGACATTGCCGCACGCTTCAACAATATTTACGGAGCGGAAGCTCTCAAACTTCCGAACGCCAAGGTCGTCGAATCCGCCGCGAAAGTGCCCGGCACGGACGGCGGGAAAATGTCGAAAAGCTACAACAACACGATCGAGGTGTTCGACACGCCGAAGCGAATCAAAAAGAAAATTAACTCGGTCAAGACGGACTCCAGCGGCGTCGACGACCCGAAGACTCCCGAAACCTGCGCGGTCTTCGACCTCTACAAACTGTTCGCCACCCAGGACCAGCAGGCGGAACTGGCCGAACGCTACCGGGCCGGCGGCATGGGTTACGGCGAGGCGAAGAAACTGGTCAACGAGGCCGCGACCGAGCACTTCGCCGAAGCTCGCGAACGCCGGGAACAACTCGAACAAAATCCCGACACCCTGGAAGACATTCTCCAGGATGGCGCCGGGCGAGCACGAGCCGTCGCCCGAGAAGTCCTCAACCGAGTCCGCTCAGCCTGCGGTTTGTAGAAGAAGTATGGTGCGTCTCGACGCACCAGTCAGATTAAGTCCTCTGTTTGATAAATCTTGAGAATGTTTTTTGAGGGATTGTTTGACCCGAAGCCGCAGGCGAAGGCGTTTCTGAACGTCAAAAGCGCCTTCGCCTGCGGCTTCGGGTCAAACGAAACGCCGTGTCAGTATTTTTTAGACGGGCCGATAAGTCTTCGATGGCCGATCGAGTAACGAATAACTCACAGCGAGGCATGTTATGAATCATTTTCGTCTGGCACTTTGCTGCCTGGTCACTGGCTTTTTCACTGGTTCATCCTTCGCTGCCGACACGCCTCAACGTCTTTTGTTGATCGGGCAGGCTCCGGATGGGCATCCGCCGGGGACGCATGAGTACCGGGCAGCGGCGAGTTTGATTGCGAAGATGCTCGCGCCGATGGATCGGCTGCAGACGATTGCTGTCTCGGCGGACGGTGACTGGCCGGAAGGTCCGGAGTTGCTCGACGGTGCGGATGCCGCTGTCGTCTTTGTTTCTGAGGGAGCGAAGTGGTTGCAGGGTGATGCCAAACGGCTGGCGGCGTTTCAGGCTTTGGCGAAACGGGGCGGCGGGCTGATCTGTCTGCACTGGGGCATGGGCACTCGGGAGGCGAAGTTTATCCCGGCGTGGGTCGAGCTGTTTGGAGGCTGCCACGGCGGACCGGATCGGCGCTACAAAGTGGTCGATGTGAAAACGCAGCTCGCGACGCGGAGCCATCCGATTCTGCGAGGCGTCAGCCCGGTCGAGGTTCACGAAGAATTCTACTTCAAGTTGAAATGGGCTCAACCGGCCAAGCAGATCACGCCGCTGATCAAGGTTCCGATCGAAGGAGAGAATCACACCGTTGGTTGGGCCTGGGAACGTCCCGACAGCGGGCGATCCTTCGGCTTCAGCGGCCTGCACTTTCACGAGAACTGGCAGCTGGTTTCGTACCAGCGAATGCTCGCTCAATCCGTTCGCTGGGTGCTGAAACGTGAAATCCCCAAAGCCGGAGTCCGTGTGAACCTCGAAGCCGCCGACTTCGTCCCTCCGCCACAGCCGGACTACAAGAAGAAGTAGTTTCGGCTCTGCTGCGCGATTGAGCCATTTGTAGGCTGGAACAAGCTCCGCGCAGTTCCGGCAGCAGAGAGTCAAAACGCATTCGAATTGCCGGAACTGCGCGGAGCTTGTTCCAGCCTACAAGATCTGGTTCCCCGCCTGCGCGGGAATGAACTCGTGCTTGTAGAACTTCAAAACACGGCCAGTTGAAGGTCTGACAGGGTCTCGGTACGCTCTGCAAACGTTGAATCATCAATGAATTGCGGTCTGCCGGGTGGCGGAATTCGCTCAGAAATAAACACATCGAAAGCGGTAAGGAACGAGTCATGGGACTGTTTACCGGCAAAAAGGGCATGGTTTTCGGGATTGCGAACGACCGGTCAATCGCCTGGGCGATCACTCAGCAGTTGGCGGCCGAGGGGGCGGAGATGGGCTTCACTCATCTGCCTGACCGAGATCCGGAACGGCCGAAAGCCGAACGCAAACTCCGGAAACTGGTCGATCCGTTGGGTGCCAAAGTGGTCACGTCCTGCGACGTCACCGACGATGCCGACCTCGACAAGGCCTTCGCGCTGGCGAAAGAGGCGTTCGGTGAACTGGACTTCGTCGTTCATTCGATCGCTTACGCCCCGATTGAAGACATCAAAGGCCCGGTTTACGCCTGCAGCCGTGACGGCTTCAAGCTGTCGATGGAGATCTCGTGCTACAGCCTGATTTCGCTCGCTTCGCGTGCCAAAGAGCTGATGCCTAACGGCGGAAGCATCCTGACTCTGACATATCTGGGCGGCGAAGCGGTCATCCCTGGCTACAACATTATGGGACTGTGTAAGTCGGCTCTGGAGACGTCGGTTAAGTACCTGGCTCACGAGTTGGGTTCGGAAAGCAACATCCGAGTCAACGCGGTCAGTGCCGGTCCGATCAAGACTCTGGCCGCCAGCGCCGTCAGCGATCAGAGCAAAATGGACGACCTGTACACGGCGATGTCTCCTCTGAGACGGCCCGTCGATCGCGAAGAAGTCGGCAAATCGGCCATGTTTCTGCTGAGCGATCTCGCCAGCGGAATCACTGGCGAGAACGTCCATGTTGACTGCGGATACCACGTCATGGGCGCTCCTGTCGAAAAGGCCGCAGAAGATTCGGGCGAGTAATTCGCTGGTCTCCGGCAACATTTCGACACGGCCAGACCGCTTCAGAGATCGGATTCCGAGGCGGTTAAGGTCCGCGCGTTGTTCACAGGTCGTTTTTTGCCGCTAGAATGTGCGGCCTTTCCGGGGTCCGGGGAAAATCCCGACCCCACGATCTGGACGACCAGCCCGGAAGCCTATTGATAATAGACCTGCCGCGATCGAGCCCCGCGCAGCTGGTCTCTGCTTCCCGGCGAAAGGACGACGATGAGCGAAAAGCTAGAGAAAAAGATTTTCGAGAAGCACGAAGATCTCAAACGCCACCAAGCGTACATTGCCTGGCTCCGTGAGAACGATGGCGACGCGCGAGCTGACCTGATCGAAGTGCAGATCGATCTGGAGAATCAGAAGCTCAATCGCGAAAAGCGATTCGAACTGGAACTCCAGGAACGCCGGATTCTGAACGAGCACGGCCGTGAATGGATCGGGCCGCTGGCCGACTTCATGATGATGCGCGATATCCCGGGCCGCCCGTTTCAGACGAAGCCTGCCTGCGAAATCGAGTGGTACCGCGGCTGGGTCTACGGCCTGACTCTGGATGAGCTGACGCTGAAGCTGTCCAAAGTGCTGCTGCATGCTCCGGAACTCCGATTGTTCCGCAAGCTGACGCTGATCGATCCGGTCAATGCGTCGTGCGACTATCTCCACGAATGGGGACTGCTCGACAAGATCAGTTACCTCGACATCAGCTACGGGCGAATCACCGACAAAGGCGCACTGACCCTGGGAGCTGACCGGTCGCTTAAGAAGCTCAAGTCTGTCGACATGACCGGCAACCAGATCGCTGAAGAAGGATTGGAGGCGATCCGCAAGAATTTTCCGAAGGTGCAGATCGACGACCAAAACCCGATCATCATCAAGCGCAACGAAGAAGAGGAGGTGGTCGAGGTGAAGAAGAAGACCAGCGACAAGAAAGAGAAAGAGGGAGAATGATCTGCTCGGATCGTCCCGTTGATGGACGATCCTGATTTCGTCATTCGAGCTACCGCCAGTTCGACCAAACAATCCGGAGCTTCAACATGGCACTTCGCAACCTGCTGCGATTCTCGCTGGTCCTGGTCCTGTTCCTCTTCACGTCTGCCGCGTGGACCTTCGCGGACGAACCAGCGAAGGAAGGCTACGTCCCACAGGCACCGCTGAAGAAACTTGATCTTCAGAACGGTGACAGCTTCGTTTTCCTCGGCGACAGCATCACGCATCAGTGCCTCTACACGCAGTATGTTGAAGACTTCTTCTATCAGCGGATGCCGCACCTTCGGCTGAAGTTTCACAACTCCGGAGTCGGCGGCGCGCGAGCCTGGGACGCACTGGCTCGATTCGACGAAGACGTCGCCGCGTACAAACCAAAGTACGTCAGCATTCTGCTCGGAATGAACGACGGAACTTATCAATCGTTCGACCAGGCAACGTTCGACGCTTACCACCGCGACATGACGACGGTCATCGAGAAGATCGTCGCGACCGGTGCGACGCCGCTTCTGATGACGCCAACCATGTACGACTCGCGAGCATCGAGAATGTTCCCTCGCAAAGGTCGCACTTATTCCGACGGACTTTTGACACAGTACAACGCCGTGTTGACTTACTACGGAACATGGCTTCGAGGAGTTGCCACTGAAAACGGCTACGGCTTTGTCGATATGTGGGGGCCGCTCAACAACCTCACGATCGCCGCTCGCAAGACGGACCCCGCCTTCACCATCATCAAGGACGCTATTCACCCGGATGCTCCAGGCCAGGCCGTGATGGCTGTCGCGATGATCGACGATCTTGGCCTGAAAGCACCGCTGTCAAACATCCGGATTCAGGTCAACGGAAAGGACACGCCCAAAGTTACTTCGATGGGCGGAATCATTTCTGATCCGAAACACACCCCAAAAGGCGTTGAATTTGCATGGCTGGCGAAAGGCCTGCCGTGGGTGCTTCCTGAAGAAGCCGCCGTCGGCGTAAACCTGACGAAACTCGGCCACAAAAACAGCCGCGAGGCATTGGAAATTCACGGTCTGGCTCCCGGTCGCTACGAATTGTCGATCGACGGCACAGTCGTCGGAACATGGAGCTCTGAGCAGCTTTCTCGACACGTCGAACTTCAGGCCAACGACAAGACACCTCAGTACCAGCAGGCCTTGGAAGTTGCTCACCGGAATCGAAGTCGAAACAGCGGCCCGGTTCGGAATCTGCGAAACGAGTGGCGACGCTTCCAGAGGTACGCCCGAGCCAAACACGCCGCTCAAACTGATGAAGCTCGCAAGGAAGTCGCTGAGATGGAACTTGGCCTCGAAGGCCTGTCAGAACGCGTCGCTCGACACGCGGCTGACGCGAAAAAGCTCGAAGATCGGATCTTTGCGGTTAACCAACCAATCCCCAGGATGTATGTTCTGACACGGGTTGTCGCTGAGGCAAAGAAACCTGCCACAAACTAGCGACGACTCGAACATTCGCTGCGAGCAATTCTGTTCGTGGCGCGAGAACTGCAAAGTCTGCACGGAGGCGGACATGAAATCTCGATTACCGGTAATTGGCTGCTGTCTTCTCACCACTTTGCTAATCGGCATATGGCTCGGCCGGTCGCTGCCGTTGAACCGCGAAGTCGACGAAGAGACCGTTGAGCGGTCGACCGTCTCGCCATTCAACTCCGACGGCTGGCGACTGGCGTCCGGGCAGGATTCCGGGCCGGCCGCAACTCTGCAAACAGGGTCTCCGTTCGAGCGTGCCCCATTTTCAGGGCATCCTGCAACCACGCCATTTCGCAGCGAACCGACGGTTCCTGAAGAGACACCAGTTGGGCCAGACGTCGCGTACTTTCCGGAGGTGATCACGGAGACTGCCGGCGCGACCGCAACTCTGTCGTCGGCGACAGTGGCAGAGGCCCACGCTGAAGAAAGCTCGCCCCCGGCCAAAACTCTCTCCAAAGAAGACGCCGCCGTCTGGAGCGCAGAACTGAAGGATCTGCCGGCAAATCAGGCAGAAGAGATCCTCAGACTCCGGCAACAGCTGGGCTCGGTCGCGTCGGAATCGCTGGGAGTTTCGTTTCCCGAAATTTCTGTCGCTGAAAAAGCCGAGCCTCCAGGTTTGTTTCCCGAACTGGCAGCAGGTGACGCGCTGCCGATCCCGGTGAATCTGCCATCGACAACAGACTCACAGGTAATGCTCGTCAGTGCGGAAGATGAATCTGCGATTACGAAGAAGCTTCGTGAGGAAGCTGACCGCGTCTACGCGGAAAGTCAGGCCAATCAAAAGACGATCGGGTTCAAGCGAACGCAAATCATCCTGCTGAATGTCTCATCCTCTGCCCAGGCCGATGATGCGGGCAGCACAGGCAAACCGACCGGCGAATCAAAGATCCAAACCGTTGGCGATGAGTCTGCACCGAAGCAAACTCAATCACCGGCTGTTCATTGGCTGACGCGGCTCGATCTGCGACCCGGCGAGATGAGGCAAACTGGCAATCCGCTTGACCTGATGATCAACGGTCCGGGTTGGCTGCAAGTTGAACGGAACGACCGACCCGAATTCGTACGTTCGGGCATGCTCGGTTTTAGAGAAGATGGCCGATTGGGAATTCATACGGGAGCGGGGCTGTTGCCGATCGTCCCGGCGATCCAGTTTCCTGTCGAGCGGCAGCGAATTGTCATCGCCGCATCGGGCGAGATCTATTCTGAGACCGCTGCCGGTCATGAAAAGGTCGACGGGCAACTCGTCTCCGTCAATTTTCGCGACGCATCGGCTTTGAAACGTACTCCTGCCGGGACTTACTCCGCGACCGATGATTCGGGACCAGCGCTGGATACTCGACCGGGCTTCGCCATGTTTCTGCAGGCAGTTCTGGAAGAATCAAACGTCGACATCGAGGCGGAATTGGCGGACGCCATGCGTCTGAAAGCGATCGCTGGCCAGCTTGCAAAGCAGCCGTAAGCCAGCAGCCCCGTTACACCGAGCGTCGCCACATCGCGCCGCCGGCCAGCAGGCTGATCACGGAGCCGGCTGCCAACATTCCTCCGCCGACCGTGTCCGAAGGTGTGAATCCCTGACGAGCATGCAGGCCCGGAATCTTGTGCAGAGCGTTGAAGCCTGCCTCTTCGACTTTGCTGAGTTGAAGAAGCGGAAGGGAGCGATCGTCTGGGTAGATCACGATCTTTTCAGTCAGCAGTACAACCGCGCCGCACAGCAGCAACGTCAGGCCGATCGAAAACGAGATTGAGTGAAAGAACCGCACAGTTCGCATGACGTGATTACTTTCCGGCCAATGCCAGCCCGATCGCCCTGCTCAAGGACGCAGTGTGAAAAAAAATCTGTCGGCAGGTGTGTTGCCGCAAGAATTCGCAGAAGGCTGCAAAAACTGAGCAACGAAACCGTCGCCGGAAGTCTTTAAGCGGCGCGTCACTCAGAGTTGTTAATCGCATATTTTTGCGACTTTTGTGCCCTCTTGCGGCCACCTGAGGAATTCTGCTCAGCCTGCAAGTCAGAATGTCGCGGGTGCTGAGGGGGCAGACGAGCCGGGCTTCTTATCGAAGATCGTCGAGATCGTCGCCGTGTTGTTCAGTTCTTTGATCACGTTCTGTGCGGCGTCGCGGCGAGCTTCTGACTGCAGTTTGTTGTTGATCTTGTTCTGGACATCTTCGAACGGCACATAGCCAGCGTCGCGGCGTTCGACGACTTTGACCACAACGAATGCCGAATCGGATTCAAGGGGTTGGCTGATCTTGCCGGCGGGAATTTCGAACAACGCCCGTTCGACTCTTTCATCCGCCAGGCTGCCCTGCTTAGTCCAGTCCCAGATTCCGCCGGTGTCCCGTTTTGGTCCGTCCGAAAACTGCTTCGCGACGGCGCCGAATTCCGTGCCGTTTCGCAGCGCATCAATTGCCTGCTTCATCCGAGCAAACGCTGCGTCGCGGCCTCCGTCAGGTTTGACATTGATGCGAATCTGTTGCCATTTGACGGCGGCTTCAATCGCGTACTGAGCTTTGTTCTGCTCGTACCATTCCGTCAGTTCCTGGCGGCTCAACCGAGTCGCGTTTTTCGACTTTCGACCGATGTAGAACATCGAGAGTTCACGCGAGGCAAAGGCGTTGTTCAGGCTCTCCAGAGACGTTCCCTGTTCCGCAAGGATTCGTTCCAGTTCGATCTTCGTTTCGACGTTGTAACGCTCCTTCAATTTGTCGACTTCCCGTTCGAACAGGCCGTTGACCTGTGTGGAAAGCTGCTCGTACTGCTCTTCTTCAATGTCATCGCGAAGCGCCGACATCAGCAGAGCTTTCTCGATGTGCTGCGGCAATTCCTGTTGAATGAGCTTGGCCCGAAGCCGGTTCAATTCAGCCGGCGTCAACTCAGCGGCAGCTTTCTCAAGATTTAGATTGTGCGGCTGCAGAACATCGTCAGCGAAAATCGGCAACGAATTAACCGTGGCAACAACCGTTGCACCGAACAATTCTACCGGAGCGGAGTCGCCCGAATAATCGGTCAGTTGAATGCTCGAACCTTCGTAATCCGTATCGCCCATCGGAATGCTGCTGGGAGCATCGCTGACGAGCGTAGTTCGAGGCGGGGCTTTTTCTTCCGATTCCGACGTGGTTTTCGTCAGTTTCGAGATGAAATTCGGCATCTTCGGCTTCTGGCAGCCGATGAGAAGCGAGAGGCAAAGCGCGACAGCCATGCGGAAAGACATGGTTCTGCATCCATTCAGAACAGGTCGAGACCAGTTTTGCCGGGCGGATCAGGTGGGTTTCTGAGAGCGCAGCACAGCCCGACGGGAGTGATCAAGAAGAAGGGACGCGGGTTATACCGTCAGTCAGAAAATGGCTGCAACATCTTTTTCAACGTCTTCAGCAGCCGAGCCGGCGGGGCATCCGGGTTCTTCATCAGGTAGCAGGCCTGTTTGTCGTCGACGATGCGGAATCGCTTCCCGACACGATTCTTCAGCAGATTCATATATCGCCGCTCTTCGTAAGTCATCGTAATGAACCCGTCTTCCAGATTGATCCGGACGATGTGCCAGAGCCTCGCCAGGATCTGAACTTCCTGGTGAGCGACCAGCAGCACTGCTTCGGTGGGAATGGGACCGAACCGGTCTCGCAGCTCGGCCTCGAAATCCCGCAGCTTCTCGACGGAGTCCAGTGAGGCGAGTCTTCGGTAGATCTCGATCTTCGCCTTGCCCGGCGGGACGTACGACGAGGGAAAGTACATCGAACCGGGCAGTTCGAGTGTGACGTGCTTCTGTCGCCGCAGCGGCTCTTTCTTCAACGTCCGCACGGCGTCTTCAAGGAGCTGGCAGTACAGCTCGTACCCGACCGTCGCGATATGGCCGCTTTGTTCGGTCCCCAGAATGTTGCCAGCCCCGCGAATCTCCAGATCGCGCATCGCGATCTTGAAACCGGCACCCAGCTCGCTGAACTCCTCGATTGCTTTCATCCGTTTGGCGGCTGTGCTGGTCAGCGACTTGCCCTCTTCGAGCAGCAGGTAACAGTACGCGCGATGTTTGTACCGACCGACTCGGCCTCGCAGCTGGTGCAGATCCGCGAGTCCGTAATTGTCGGCCTGGTGAATAAACATCGTGTTCGCATTGGGGATGTCGACTCCGCTTTCGATGATCGTTGTGCAGACCAGCACGTCTGTCTCGCCGCTGACGAACCGCAGCATTGCCGCTTCCAACTCGTGAGGCGACATCTGACCATGAGCGACGTCGTACCGCGCTTCTGGAACGATCTGCTCCAGCCGCGCCGCGATGTCATGAATGTTGTAAACCCGGTTGTGGACGAAGAAGACCTGCCCGTTGCGATTCAGCTCGCGAACGATCGACTGCCGAATCAGGTCGGCATCGAACCGGCAAATCCGAGTCGTCACTGCCACGCGTTCCTGCGGAGGCGTCGTCAGGTTGGAGATATCTCGAATGCCCAGCAACGACAGATGCAGCGTTCGCGGAATCGGGGTCGCGCTAAGGGTCAGCACGTCGATTTCCAGCCGCAGATGTTTGAGTGCTTCTTTGACGTCGACGCCGAACCGCTGCTCCTCGTCGATGACGACCAGGCCGAGATCCTTAAACCCGACGTCCTGCGAAACCAGACGATGAGTTCCCACGACAAGGTCGACCGTTCCGGCTTTCAGCTCCTCGACGACTTTCTTCTGCTGCCCCTTCGTTTTGAATCGGGACAACGATCGGATCGTGATCGGAAACTCGGCCATGCGTTCGCAGAGCGTTCGATAGTGTTGCTCGGCCAGGACGGTCGTTGGGACCAGGATCGCGACCTGCCGACCGGCGTCGATCATCTTGAACGCCGCCCGCATCGCGACTTCGGTCTTACCATATCCAACGTCGCCGCAGATCAGCCGGTCCATCGGTCGTTCGCGTTCGAAGTCCTGCTTGCACTCGATGACCGCCGTTGTCTGGTCCGGAGTCGGCGTGTAAGGGAATGCCGCTTCGAACTCTTTCTGCCAGTGCGAATCCGGCGGGCAGGCGACGCCCGGCTTGGACGCTCGCGCTGCTTGAAGGCGGATCATGTCAGACGCCAGATCGATGATCGCGTCCGAAACTTTTTCCTTCTTTTTCGCCCACGACGAGCTGCCGACAAGAGACAACTGCGGAGCCGTCTTCGCGCCGCCGACATATTTCTGCACGAGATGAATCAGCGAGACCGGCACATAAACGCGCACGCCGTGTCGAAATTCAAGTTCAAGATGCTCTTCGAGCTGGTCGACATTTTCCATCACCTTCATGCCGTGGTATTTGCCGATGCCATGCGTCAGGTGGACGACCAAGTCGCCTTCATTCAGCTCGATGAAGCTGTCGATCGCCCGGCTTTCGAACTTCGACTTCTTCTTCGCGATGCGGCGGACGTCGGTCCTGTTGAACAGCTCATGATCGCTGAGCACCACGACGCCTTGCGGCACCAGCCGAAACCCACGTCCAACTCGGCCGATGCACAACGCAACTCGCTCGACCAGCTCCGGCACGCCCTCATTCAACAGCTCGGTTAAACGGTTCTGCTCACCCTCGTTGTGACAGGCGATCAGAACGCGTTCCTGCCGTCCGACGACTTCCGCCAGTTCGTTGAGAACCTCAGCCCGCGGACCAGTGAAACGCTCGATCGATTCAATCTGCAGATGACACGACTTATCGAAACCGTCGGCGGCAATCGGAGCCACCTCGATCGTCGGCTTCAGCGTCAGCTTCGCCATGATCGCGTCGACGCTGAACAGACCGCGAGGATCCTTCATCCGCTCAAGGTACTGCCGACCTTCCGACACCAGATCGCTCAACTCACTGAGCACCGACCATGTCGCTTCGGGCAGAAATTCGCTCAACGACTCGCCGCCCAGATGGCTGTTCGCAGCCTGCTTACTCTGTGCGGTGATCGTCCTGGATCCGGATGAGCCCGCGGCATCGTCGTCCGATTCAGCGTCGACCGGCGAGACGATTGCGATGTCGACGGAAGTCAGGTTCTCGATCGTCCGCTGACTCTCGGCCTCGAACTTGCGAATCGACTCGACTTCCGTGTCGAAAAATTCGATGCGGATCGGGTCTTCCGAATCGGGTGGGTATAGATCGAGAATTCCGCCGCGCACGGCGAACTCGCCCGGAAGCCGGATTCCAGTGACGCGTTCAAAACCTCGGTCAACCAGCCATTGCTGAAACGCTTCCTGGTCAAGCTCTTCGCCGGCTCGGATCGTGCGTGTTCCGGCCTGAATTTCAACTCGCGACGGCGTCGGCTGGAGCAACGCCGCGATCGTCGTGACGACCAGCAATGGCGGATCGCTCCCCTGAAAGCGTCGCAGAATTCGGAGCCGGTGTCCGAACACGGAGTCCGTCACGTTGTGCTCGTCGGGCAGCGTGTCCCACGCCGGAAAGATGCTGGGCGCGGCGCCCAGAAATGCTTCCATGTCGTCGGCGTATTCGTCCAGATCGGCCTGCCGGGGAAGCACGACGAGCAACGTTCCAGGACACCGTTTCGACAAGGCAGCCGAAGTCAGCGCGGACGCTGAGCCCCACGCTCCGTCAATCGTCCCGCTGTTGCCGGCTTTCAAAGCCGCCACCAGTTCGTCGAAACCGGGATTACTTTCAAGGAGCGATACCAGATCGGTCAGCTCTTGCGGAGCCGTGTAAGTCGAGGTCGCCAACCTGAGTGAATCCTGCAAAATCGGTGCCGCTGCAGGCTCGCCCGGCGGTGAGGCTTGTGCACACTGCTGGGTGAACCAACGGTAGCATCCTCGCTATCTGCCATCGCCCAGAAGCGTCGTGCCTGTAGGCGAACCTGTCAATCCAGTCTCGGTTCCCTTTCGGACGGAACGATACGTCATGCCCCAGCACTTGGGTGGCCCAGCCAGAATGGCTGGGTCGCGCAGCGACAAGATGCTTCATCCTGCGTGGGCAATCGTAGAATCAACATCCAGATTCATTACACGCTGAGGGCGCGTCATCTTGTGCCTTCGGCACCCAACCACCCGTGGTCGGGCCACCCTGCGAGCAATCCTGAGGGTCTGAATCTCCGACGGTTGCCCGCGCCGGCACACCAGCCGTTTGATTCGCTCCGCTGGTCACACCCTACGGACAACTCGCTTAAACAGAAGTCTCGTCACAGAGCTTTCCGCGAGAGCCGCTTCGCCAGCCGAGCGGTGTCAACAACGCAGCGGCGGTGGACGCCTCGCGACAGCAAGTCGGTCTCGTCACGAGCTTCGATCTGAAACGTGACGTAAGGCATCTCGCAGTTAATCACGCGAGCCGTGCAGGTCACCTCATGGCCCGGCAGCGTGCCTGCCAGATGCTCAATGTCGACCTTCACACCGAGATTCGTTTCCCCATCATCCATCAACGGCGTCAGAGCCTTACGAGCGGTCTGCTCCATAAACCCGATCAGCGTCGGAGTACTCAACACAGCCGGCATCGGCGGCTCAGCAAACGTAATCGTGTGTTCTGAGCCAACGACGAAGCTGATCTCAGCAGACTCGCCAATACGTGGAAGTCGTTTCATGAGCTAATCCTACGTAGGGCCGGTTCCCACCGGCCGAAGTGCTACTGATTCTGCGGAACCAGTTTAACCGGATACGTGTTGCCTGAGGCGAACTGCGGGACGTAGATCGCTCCGTCAGTGGCGACGACCAGATCGTGAGGGTGCCGAAAGAAGCCGCCTTGCTGCTGCATTGGTTGCAGCTTTCCGTCGATGTAGACCGGTGAGGTGCCGCCGATGTTGGACACGATCCGGTAGTCGCGGTCCAGCACGGAAATGTAGCCGCGACTTTCACGATCGGCCGGCCAGTTGTCGGCCAGGTGGGGCACAAACAGGTGACCGCCGACGATCTGAATCATGCGTGGATTCGAACCTGGCAAGCTGATCTCTTTGATGAGCTTGCCGTCGAGCGACAGTCGCTTGATCGTCTGCTGATCGCTCATCGCAATGACCAGTTCAGGCTCTCCCGAACCGCGTGAATCGATGACGCCTCCATGCGGTCCCCAGTGAGCGATCCCGCCTTCCGGGCCGCCGAAGCAGTTCAGCAGTTTTCCGTCACGGTCGTAGCGCAGAATGTAGTCTTTGCCGTAGCCATCCAGCACAAAGAATTCGCCGTTGGGAAGGTGCAGCGTCCAGGACGGTCGAAACTCTTTCTCGCTTCCGTATTTGCCCGTCGACTTCGGATACGTCAGCTCCATCAGAATCTCACCGTCGAGCGTTGTCTTGAAGACTCGGTTGAGGTTGAGATCCGTGATGAACAGCACCTCACGGTTCCCTTCTTTCACGATCTGAAGGCCGTGAGCTCCGGTGAAACGATTGCCCCATTTGCCGACCAGACGTCCTTCCTCGTCGTAAATCACGACGTTGTTCGCGGTGTGGTCGGTTAACAGAAAGATCCTGCCCTGCGAGTCCGTCACCATCGCGCTGCAGTTTTTCACCGGAGTCTTCGAGTCAAGAACTCCCCACCCCGCGACAGGCCGATACTTGAAATCTCCCTGCCCCAGCGTGGGCATTCTGTCCTCCGCCGAACACAACCCGCCAACCCCGATCGCCGCCGAGCCTGACAGCAGGGTCTGGTAAATAAAGTCCCGTCTTCGCAGCTTGTGGTCTGACATTGCATCCTCACGAAGTCACGCAGGTTGGGTCGTGACCCAGCAATTGCGTAAAAATAAAGCTGGGTCAAGACCCAGCCTACCTGACCGGCAGCCGAAGTTCACCGTCTTCTCGATCTTTGCTTTTGCCGCCTTTCTGAAGTCGGTAGCGTGCGTGGAGCGACGCATCACCCTCTTCGGATTCAGGAGAAACCATGACCCGGATCACCGTGAGTATCCTCATCATTCTCATTCTGCTGCCGTGTCCTCACTGCAAAGCGGACGACGACATCCCCGAGAACAGCCCGCGAAGAACGGACACCGTGCGGCTGGTCGAGAAGGCGTTGCTGGCGACGGTCATGCTGCAAAATGTTGAGAGGAAGGACGATGGATCGTTTGGGCTGTCGTCCGGCAGCGGGCTGGTCATCGACACTCAGGGTTTTGTCCTGACGAACAACCACGTTGTCGCGCAGGACACCGTTCGGCGGATTGTGACTCTGGCAAACGGCGCGGCGGGACCGTTTCAGGTCGTGGCGAGATACCCGTTTGCTGATATCGCTCTCGTGAAGATTCCGGCGCACGAGTCTCTGGCGGCGATGCCGATTGGCCGCAGTCACGACCTGATGCTCGGCGAGCCGACTCTCGTCATCGGAAGTCCCGACCGGCTGACCAGCACGGTGTCGACCGGCATCGTCAGCGGGTTGCAGCGAGGCACTCGGATGGCAGCCCTCGGCTCGGCCGGCCTCATTCAGACATCCGCTCCCAGCGGACATGGCGGTTCCGGCGGCCCGCTCATCAACGCTCTGGGGGAAGTCATCGGCGTCATCAGCTCCGGCCGGGACAATATGGAAAACGTTGCCTTCGCCATTCCCGCCGATCGAATCCGCATGGCCTTTCCTGAAATGCTGTTCGCCGAGGCTCGCTACGGATTCCACTTGGGGGCTGAGGTCGACATGCTGACCGACCGCGCCGTGCTGTCTGCAGTCGAAAAAGATTCTCCCGCCGCCAAAGCTGGACTACAAGTTGCCGACACTATTGAAAAAATCGGCGATCGAACTATCCGTGACGGCGTCAGCTTCTGGCTCGCCCTGACAAAGGCTAAAGCCGGCGAGGAACTCGTGCTGCACGTGTCGCGCGGTGACGAAAGTCTCGATGTCACCGTGCAACTCGGCAAGCACCTTCCGTGGTCCGCGACTGAGATCGACGAAAACAACCTGACGGCCGGACTCAAGGCTTCCGTTTACGAAGGACTCTGGGAGCGGCTGCCCGACTTCGATTCGCTGGAACCCGTTGAGGAGACGGTCGCGAAGACCGTCACGCTGGACGTCACCGAACGGCGCGAGCACGTCGGTATCGTCTTCGAGGGCTACGTCAAACTGCCGCACGACGGCCTGTACCTGTTCGGCCTGACGTCGGATGACGGTTCGCGGCTGATCATCGACGGCAAAACCGTCGTGGATCTCGACGGCCCTCATCCCGCCATCGAGCACGGCACGCAGCTCAGTCTGCAGAAGGGCCTGCACAAACTCCGCATCGAATTCTTCGAAGCCGAAGGCAAAGAACAGCTCGAAGTCAGCGTCCAGTCAGACAAGATCAGACCGCTGCCCCTCCCCGCCGACTGGCTGACCCATTAGCATTGCAAGTCTGAAACTTCGAGGTCATATCCAAGCCTGCAGAGTGGGTGGCCCGCCCAGTCTAGGGCGGGTCGAGCGACAACAGGATGGCTTGCAAGTCACGTGTTTGTTCCTTCCTTATCTGCTGTTGACGTGAATTGCACATCTGGACTAGTAGATACCAACGTGCCGATTCCGTCTCGTGGGAGAATGGGTCGCGCAGCAATTACGAATTGCCATCGAAGGAATCGTCATGGTTGGAACTGGTCGATGTATTGCAACGCTATTTGTCATTCTAGTCGCTTCAACAATCGAGGGAGCAGACTCTCCGCGCATGCCCATTGAGGAACTTCTGGAACTAGCACAATCTGTACCGGAGCACTACGACCTCGCCGAAGTTGCCACGAACTGCTCGCACTACATAGATGAGAACAAAGTGGGACTGGACGAACGGTTGACGTTGTTTCGCCTGCGTGGAGCAGTCAGGTTGAAGTACAGGAACGCATTTGCAGCCCTAACAGACTTCCAGTTTTGCCAGGAAGCAGTGCCTGAGGATCCGTCGATCAAATGGTTGACAGCGCGTGCTTTGGCGACAACTGGAAAATTCGATGAAGCGACAACGATTTGCGAGGAACTGAAAGTCTCAAATCCCCAATTCGCGCCTGCTTTCGCAACGTCGGCTGTGCTCCGCTTAAAAGAAGGCAAGACGGAGGAATCTATTGCACAACTCACTCATGCAATCAGTCTCGATCCAAGCCTCCAGTATGCCTATTACATCCGGGCCAGCGTTTTGCTGAAAAAGCGAGAATTCAAGAACGCCATCAATGACTGCGCCCGTGCGTTGCATCTTCCGTCTGATCAATTCATGACTTCAACAGTTGAGATCCTGCTGCGTCGAGGGCAAATCCGATTATTTCAAGGTGCCTGGAAATATGCTGCTGCCGACTTCTCGCGAGTAATCCAGATTTCGCCTGACAATCAGGAAGCACACTACGGATACTGGAAGTCAAATTTTGCCCAGCACAACTATAACATTGCGACAAAGTCAGCGTTAACGCTCCTTGAATTGTCGCCCGACTCTCAACGGTCTCTGAAAGTTGGATCGCAGACGTTTGCAAAAACGGGTCAACCTCACAGGGCACTAGCAATGGCGACTCGCTGGGTGCAGCTGGCTCCGAACAATATCGATGCCAAAGTGCAGAAAGCAGTCGCACTCGATGCGGCTGGAAGTGATGTGCAGGCACTCGCAATGCTCGACGCGATTCTTAAAAGTTCACCATCGAGTAAAGGGGCGATGGCTCATAAGTGCTGGATGTTAATCGCCAGCGAACAATCCGAGTTGCGCGACCCAAAAGCTGCGCTTCAGTTGGCACAACAGTTAAGCGAGACTGGAAACAGTTCGTTATTTACGGCCGGCTTACTTGCAGGAGCAGCAGCGGCAAAACTCAATGACATGAACCTGGCTCAAGATTGGTTCAAAATTGCGAGGGACAATGTAAAAAACTCGTCCCAAGCTGAGTCGCTGAAGGCAATCGTCGACGCGATTAATGCACGTCGACCGGTTCAGATCGCACAGCCACCGCTGGAATTGTTGTAACTCCAGGAAACCCGCTCAAAGTTATGAGTACTTTGAGCGGGGCGGCGATTAGGCTCAAAAATTAACTTCGACGTCAACACCGACGTTGATGATTTCGTCATCAAATGGATCTTCAAACTCAATTCCATCCTCTGCGTCAATTTGAGTTTCGATGAAGAATTCAATGTCAAGTGTATTGCCATCTTCCAGCTCCGTGGACAGCTCTAAACTCCATACCGGATTAGCAGTTTCTTCTTCAAAGTTGATCTCGCCGCCTTCGATCCCGAATTCCAACGTTGTGTCATCGGTTAAGTCCGTTTCCAAAATCGTGAACTCCGGGATATCGATGTCTCCCAAGTCTTCAAGTTCCCCTTCCACGTCAATCCAATCCATTTCGTCGGCAGCCAGGATCCCAACTCCTAGCAATATTCCGAGACTGGTAACTTCGTCAGGACTATCTTCCCACCATTCTTCCAGGTCTTCGACGAGACCAAGTTCTTCTGCAAGCCCTGTACCGAGGTCGCTGAACCAATCATCCGGGTCCATGCCGTCTCCGTCTGGAACATCCCACGGAGTTAGCCAATCTTCTATTTCCGTATCCGTGTCTGGAAAGTCGATCCAATCCGGCGGATTGTCGGTAAATAATTCGTCGGGTGTTGTGCACTCGTCGACGATCTCCTGGGCAAATAGCGAAGCGCCGCTGAAAACAACTCCCACAATCGCGATTGACAGAATGTGCGTGAACGCCTTCATGCTGGTTACCTTCTTCTCAGGTAACCTTCCCTGGTAAGAATTAATTGCTCTGCAGCTTCCACCTGTGAGCTTAGACAGTATTGGTGTGTATGGATGTTTGCGACAAAAGTCAATCGATTAGTCACTTTAAAATCACTCTGATCAAATGGGCCATCGAGTCGTCGATCCGGGCCTCATTCTACGATCTCTGTCGAAGTGGCTGCAGAATGCCATTGGCTTTCTGTTCTGGCTCATCGTCCGGGTTCGAGCCTGTGCCAAAGCCTCACTCGTCGCCGACGCTTTGGACCAGGTGTTTCAGTTTGGCCATGACTCGGCTGCGGGCGAGGTAGACGGCGCCGACGGTCATGTCGAGTTCAGCAGCTACTTCTGGGCCGGGGCGGGAGGTGACGGCGGTGAGTTCGAAGGCTCGCCAGGTTTGGTCGGAGACCTGTTCGCGCACCTGGTCGGCTGCCCAGTGGAAGACTCGGCGAGCGTAGTCGGCGTCCCAGTCGGCTTCGTCGGGAACGGCGTCGGGTTGGGACTGGAGTGTTGCCTGGTGATCGTCGGCGCCGGAACCGTTGATTCGCCGAGCGGGACTCGCCAGCCAGTTTCTCAGTCGGTTGCGAGCGATCGTGAACAGCCAGCCGCGAAACGATCCTCGCTGCGGATCGAACTCCCACTGCCGCATCTGCTGAGCGACCGACGTCAGCACGTCCTGAGCGATGTCAGCGGCGTCGGCATCCTGCAGACCTTTCTTACGAGCGAACCCGTACACCAGCGGAGCGTACAAACCGACAAACTGCTCCCACGCCAGCCGGTCGTGCGCATCGCGCAGCCGGACCAGCAGGCTGAGTCTTGTCGTCGGCGATTCACTCATGCAGCGGGCTCCGGACAGCCAGTACAGGTCAACGAGCCGATCCTTTCGCGAATTCTGCGACAGGATGACATTTTTTGAACGCAGAGGACGGAGAGGTGAAAAAACGCAGAGTTACAGGGAGAGTCCTCATGTTTCTCGGCGCGTTCTCTGTGATCTCTGCGTTCCCGTTCCGAAAATCTTAACCACGGATTACACGAATAAGCACGGATGGCTTCTTGAAGCATCCTTCACCATCTGGACCAATTCGACTTATCCGTGGTCGGTCAGCCAGATCAAACCAGAGGTCGCCGATGGGTTGCTCGAAAGAACCGTGCCGTTACTCTAATCCGCCCAGAAAGACGGCTTTGACGGCACCAGTGAGAAACAGTTATGCGCGACTTTGAATACGAAGCCCCCACGGCACTAAGTACGGCGATCGAGCTGCTTGCTCAAGCGAATGGATCCGCCAAACCGCTGGCTGGCGGAACGGATCTCATCGACCACGTTCGGACCGGACGGCTCGAACCGGACCTGCTGGTCGACGTGAAGAAGATCGACGAACTCAACGTCCTTGAGCTGAACGGCGACGGACTCCGCGTCGGAGCAGCCGTGCCTTGCTACAAGATTTACGGCACACCGGAAATCTCGCAGCAGTACGCCGCTTTGACGGACAGTTGCCGCATCATTGGCGGCATCCAGATTCAAAGCCGAGCGAGCGTCGGCGGCAACCTGTGCAACTCCGGCCCGGCTGCTGATTCGACTCCGAGTCTCATCGTGCTCGGCGGCGTCTGCGGCATCGCGGGTCCGAACGGAACTCGCGAAGTGCCCGTCGAAGATTTCTGCACGGCACCCGGCAAGAACGTTCTGGAAGCGGGCGAGCTGCTTGTTGAAGTTAAGTTTCCGGCTCGAGCAACCAACAGCGGATCACACTACCGCCGCTTCATCCCGCGAAACGAAATGGACATCGCCGTCGTCAGTGTCGGAGCGTCCGTCGTCCTGGACGAAAGCAAAGAGAATTTCGTCTCGGCAAGGATCGCTCTGGGAGCCGTCGCCGCGACGCCATTGTTCGCTCAGGCAGCCGGCGACGCACTGGCGGGACAGCCGGTCAACGACGATTCAATCGCAAAGGCAGCTGCGGCTGCGAAAGAAATCGCAACACCGATTACGGACATGCGAGGCACCGCGGAATACCGAACACACCTCGTCGGTGTTCTGATCGAACGAGTCATCAACGCAGCGGTGTCTCAGGCTCGCGGCGAAGCCATCTGCTACAAGCCGGGACATTGAATCTGTTAGCTGCCTTCGCCAGTCGGCGGAATCCCACGCTCTGGCGAGCGTAGCTACAAACCATCAACTCCGTCAGGCACAGCCTGACCTACTGATAGCAAAACAGGCGGACTCATCATGGCAAAAAAACGAGTCGTCACCACGACGATCAACGGGGACACTCACGAGTTCCTCTGCAAGCCTCAACAGACATTACTGGAAGCACTTCGCGACGTGCTCGGCCTGACCGGTACGAAGGAAGGCTGCTCCAACGGCAACTGCGGAGCGTGCACCGTTCAGATGGACGGCCGCCCGGTCGACAGTTGCCTGGTCCTGGCGGTCGAAGCGGAAGGCGCCGACCTGAAAACGATCGAAGGCGTCGCCTGCGGAAACCACCTCGATGAAGTGCAAAATGCATTCCTCGAAGGTGCGGCCCTGCAATGCGGCATCTGCACGCCGGGTTTCATCATGCAAACCGAATCGCTGCTCGAAGAAAACACGGCACCCAGCGAAGAAGAAATCCGCTTCTACCTCTCCGGCAACCTCTGCCGCTGCACCGGTTACGACAAAATCGTCAAAGCCGTCCAGTGCGCCGCTGAACAACGTCAGGCAGCTAACGCCTGATGAAGTTTTTCAACCACGAAAAACACTAAATACACGAAAACAAAGCCGGGCCGATGGCGGAAATTATTTACAAGGATGAATGCTACAAAGTCATGGGTGCGTGCTTCGAAGTTTACAAAGTGAACGGCTGCGGTTTTGTTGAACCTGTTTACCAGGAATGTCTGGCGCTGGAACTTGCGTCTCAGCAAATACCGTTTCAGGAGCAGGTTGAACTAAACCTGAAGTACAAAGGCCAGCCGCTTACCCAGACATACAAACCTGATTTCATCTGTTTCGAAAAGATCATTGTCGAAATTAAGGCGGTCTCCGCACTCAACGACAAACATCGAGCACAGGTCCAGAACTATCTCAAAGTAACAGAATTCAAACTCGGACTGCTCGTCAACTTCGGCCACTACCCCAAGGTCGAATGGGAAAGAATCGTCCACTGAATCTTTTCGTGTATTTAGTGTTTTTCGTGGTTCAAAAATCGTATCAGACACCTTCAGACTTTCGATAATCTGTGAGAGATATCATGGCTACTGCTGAAAAGCCCAAATACAAAGTCATCGGAACTCGACCTGTCCGCCACGATGGCGTCGACAAAGTCACCGGCCGAGCCCGTTACGGAGCGGACACTGAGCTGACCGGGCTGCTCAACGCAGCGATGCTTCGCAGCCCGCACGCTCACGCCAATATCAAATCGATCGACACGTCCAAGGCCGAAGCGTTACCTGGCGTGCGAGCGGTTTTGACCAACGCTGATCTGCCGGAGCAAGGTGATCGGGTCGTCGAACTCGGCGAAGGCGCGGTCAACATGCGGCATCTTAATGCCAACGTTCTGGCCAAAGAGAAAGTGCTCTACAAGGGCCATGCGATCGCTGCCGTCGCTGCCGACACAATTCACATCGCGCAGGAAGCCTGCAACCTGATCGAAGTCGACTACGAAGTTCTTGAGCCGGTTCTCGACGTCGTAAAGGCCATGGCCGACGACGCTCCGGTTTTGAACGACGATATTCGGACCGAGTCGCTGGGTTCTCATCCAGCTTCTGACGACGCAACGAAAAACACAAACGTTGCCAAGCACTTTGTGTTTGAGAAAGGTGACATCGCCAAGGGCTTCGAAGAAGCCGACATCGTCATCGAACGAGAGTTCGACACAGCGACCGTCCATCAGGGCTACATCGAGCCACACGCCTCGACCGCTCACTGGAATGCCGACGGAAAAATTACCGTTTGGACCTGCACCCAGGGGACGTTCAGCGTCCGACATCAGACTGCTGAACTGTGCGGTGTGCCGATCTCCGATGTCAAAGTCATCCCGACGGAAATCGGCGGTGGATTTGGCGGAAAGATTTCCGTCTACCTGCCACCCGTGGCTGCAGGCCTGTCAAAGAAGACGGGCCGTCCCGTCAAGCTGGTCATGGACCGAGCCGCCGTGTTTGAAGCCACCGGCCCGACGCCGGGTTCGCACATGAAGGTGAAAATCGGAGCGACCAAAGACGGCAAAATCGTCGCCGGCGAAGCGTGGATCGCCTTCGAAGCGGGAGCGTACACCGGCTCGCCGATCGCTCCAGGTTGCATGTGCGTTTTTTCGTGCTACGACGTTGCGAACGCCAGAGTCGATGGCTTCGACGTCTGCGTGAACAAGCCTCGAACGAATGCTTATCGGGCTCCTGGTTCAACTCAGGTCTGCTTCGCGACGGAAACAATCGTCGACGAAATCTGCAAAGAACTCGACATCGAGCCCGCCGAGTTCCGCCTGAATAACGCTGCGAAAGAAGGCGTCCGTCGTGTCGACGGTCCGGTCTACGGCAAAGTCGGCATGATCGAAACACTTCAGGCCATCAAAGACAGCGATCATTACCAGACGCCGCTCGACGGCAAGTATCGCGGTCGAGGAATCGCGACCGGCTTCTGGTTCAACTGCGGACTGAAATCTGCCGCGACGGCAACGGTCAATCCTGACGGAACTGTTTCGCTGGTGGAAGGTTCAACGGACATCGGCGGCTCGCGAGCGGGTCTCGCCATGCAGCTCGCCGAATGCCTGGGCATCACTGCTGAAGAAGTGAAACCGGCCGTCGTGGACACGGACAGCGTCGGTTACACCGACGTCACAGGCGGCAGCCGAGTGACCTTCGCGACGGGCATCGCCGCGATCAACGCCGGGAAAGATATCCAGCAACAAATGTGTGCTCGTGCGGCCATGATCTGGAACTGCAAAGAGAGCGAAGTTCGCTACGAAGATGGCTGCATCATCGGCTCCGGCGACAACCGCTTCACGTTCAAAGAACTCGCCGCAAAGATCAACGCGACGGGTGGACCGATCGCCGGACGAGGCACCGCCAGCGAAGAAACTCAAGCCGGAGCGTTCGGAACTCACTGTGCCGACGTGGAAGTCGATCCTGACACCGGCAAGGTTCAGATCATCCGTTACACCGTTGCTCAGGATGTCGGAACAGCCATCCATCCAAGCTACGTCGAAGGCCAGCTTCAGGGCGGAGCCGTGCAGGGAATCGGCTGGGCACTGAACGAGGAATACTGGTACGGCGAAGAAGGTTCGATGCGAAACGCGTCATTCCTCGACTACCGCATCCCGACGATCTACGACGTGCCGATGATCGAAACGATCCTCGTCGAAGTCCCCGATCCCGGTCATCCGTACGGAGTGCGCGGCGTCGGTGAAGTTCCAATCTGCCCGCCACCGGCCGCCATCGCCAACGCCATTTACGACGCGATCGGTGTTCGGATGCGAGACCTGCCGATGGCACCTCACAAGGTCTGTGCCGAAATCCTGAAGAAGTAATGGGCTGATCGCGAAAGTGGCGATTTGTGTGCCACTGGCTCCGCCAGTGCTGGCAGGTCGTTGGCGTTTGGAATTGCACTGGCAGAGCCAGTGGCACACCATGAACGGACTTGTGATCCTGCTGCGGCAATCAGCTTCGCCGTGAATCAGTGAACCAGAGATGGCCAAGTTTTACTTCTACTACTCGACGATGAACGCGGGGAAGTCCACGACTCTGCTTCAGTCGAGTTACAACTACAAAGAGCGGGGCATGAACCCGCTCGTGCTGACTCCGCAGCTCGATGATCGATTTGGCGAAGGCAAAGTTGCGTCGCGAATTGGTCTCCACGCCGAAGCCGTCACGTTCACGCAAGGTGACAATCTGCTTGATCGAATTACCGCCGCCCATCAGACGGATCCGCTGCACTGTGTACTGGTCGACGAAGCTCAGTTTCTGACCAGACAGCAAGTGCGACAGCTCAGCGATGTCGTTGACAATCTTGGCATTCCAGTTCTTGCCTACGGGTTAAGAACCGATTTCCAGGGCAACCTTTTCGAAGGCAGCGAGAGCCTGCTCGCGTGGGCCGACAGCCTGACCGAAATCAAGACGATCTGTCACTGCGGACGTAAAGCCACGATGGTGCTGCGCCTCGGCGAGGACGGCAAGCCAGTCCGCGACGGTGCGCAGGTCAAGATCGGTGGCAACGAGACTTACATGTCCGTCTGCCGCCGCCATTTCAAAGAAGGCATCGCCACGCGGCAAACCAACGAGCTTCCATTCAAAGACTGAGTCGCTTTCGTAGGTCAGGCTCGGCCTGACGGAGTTCTCCGCAAGTCGCAGATCGACAAAGTCAAGAATTACCAACAGGAGAAAACAGAGCCACGATTCGATACGTGTCTCTGTTCTCTCTGCTTTCTCCTGTTTAGAAATGACAAATCGTAATTTCGTCAGGCAAAGCCTGACCTACGGACAATGCTTTGATGAAGTATGTCGACCTGAGTCTGCCGCTGGAAAACGATGATGCCTGGTCACCGTGGTGGGCTCGCAACCGGGTTACTTACCAGGGACATCGGTTCGGAGCGTTCGTCATCCGGTTTTTTTTCGGTGCGAAGAAGCAACACCTCAAGACGGGACTCGGCTGGGCGAACGAGAACATCGCGTTGTCGACGCACGGCACGACTCACATGGACGCTCCGTGGCACTACGGTCCCGAGTGTGAAGGCAAGCCCGCAAAGACAATCGACCAGGTACCTCTGGAATGGTGTCACGGTCCCGGCGTCGTGCTGGATATTCGGCATGTTGACTCAAACTCGGCAGCAACGCTGGAAGACATCACCTCGGCACTCGATGCGATCAATCATTCGCTTTCTGCGGGCGAGATCGTTCTCATCAGAACGGGCAACGACCAGAAGTGGGGCTCGCGCGACTATTATTCCTCCGGTCCGGGAGTGAGTGCAGCAGCAACCAGTTGGTTGATCGATCAAGGCGTCAAGGTCATGGGCATCGACGCCTGGGGCTGGGATGCTCCACTGGCTACTCAAGCAAAGAACGCACGAGACTCGGACCGTTCCGACGTCTTCTGGGCCGCACACTACGTCGGCGTCGAGAAGGAATACTGCCACATGGAGCGTCTCGCGAACCTTGATCAGTTACCATCAAACGGTTTCACCGTTTGCGCGTTCCCGCTGAAAGTTAAGAATGGATCTGCTGGCCCTGCCCGAGTAGTTGCGATGATCGACGAGGCGTTGCCATGAAACTTGTCACGTTCAGCCAGGGCGACCGGCCAAAGACGGGTGTGATCACTTCGTCCGGTGCAGGCATTGTCGATCTTCAGGCAGCCGCTCAGCATTTTGCCGACGAACAACCGGACATTCTGGCGTCGACGATGGCGATGCTCGAAGCCGGCGAAGAAGCGTTCGATCTGGCGCGCGACCTGGCGAGAGAATCAGAGGCCGACGGGACTTCGGAATCGATCATCCCGCTCAGCGATGTCACGCTGCTGTCGCCGGTCCCTCGCCCGCGTTCGATTCGTGACTGCCTGGCCTTTGAGCGGCACCTGATTCAGGCGACTCGCACAATCGCCAGTTGGAAAGCTCCCACGCTGGTGTTTCTCGACAGGGGCATGGAGCGGCTGTTCGGCAAAGGATTTCTGCGACCTCCGCCGGTCTGGTACGAACGCCCGATTTACTACAAGGGCAACCCGAACAGCGTCGTCGGTCACGACGCTGGCATCCGCTGGCCAGCCTTTTCCAAACGCCTGGACTTCGAACTCGAATTCGGCATCTTCATTGGAAAAGAAGGCTGCAACATTCCAGCCAGCAGAGCCGCAGAACACATCGCCGGTTACTGTCTCTTCAACGACTTCAGCGCGAGAGACACTCAAGCCGCAGAGATGACCGGCCGCCTCGGCCCCGCCAAGAGCAAAGACTTCGACACTGGCAACGCCATCGGTCCGTGGCTTGTCACTCCGGACGAAGTACCCGACGAGATCACACTACGAGCCCGCGTCAACGGCGAAGAGTGGAGCAGCGGCTCCAGTTCAGAAATGCACTTCAGCTTTCCCGAAATCATTGAATACATCTCGCGCGACGAAACGCTGTATCCCGGAGATTTCATCGGCTCCGGAACGGTCCCCGGCGGCTGCGGCCTGGAACTCGACCGCTGGCTGAAACCTGGCGACATCGTCGAACTCGAAGCCGAAGCGCTTGGTGTGCTGCGAAATCGAATCGTTGGCTGATGCACGCGAAACTGCCACTGGGCTCTTTCCTCCGGCTACTTCTCGGGAAGCCTCACGCAGACCAGCTTTGTGTCGCTGCGGGCGAGTACTCGCCGCCCGACAAAGGCCGGATGAGCCCACGTCGGACCGATGATCGTAGTCCTCGCGTGCTCGGTGTAGCTGCCTGGAGTGACAGTCGCGAGAACCAGTTCTCCTTCGGAGTTCAAAGCGATGATGCGATTTCGATCGGTGTTTCCTTCTTCGTTCAGCCAGACAATGCTGGCTTGCGGATTTCGACCGCGAGGTGTCAGCGTGTTTTTGTCGTCCCACAGCTTCTTTCCGGTTTTCAGTTCGAAGCACGTCAGTCCGTACTGCTTGTCGAGCAGGTAGACGTGGCCGTTTCGATAGAGCGGTTGCGACATCAGGCCGCGCAGGTAGCGGTTTTCCTCCCAGAGCAACTTCGCGTCAGTGGGATCCTCTCCGAGTTTGATCGCTCGCGAACCTGCCCAATAGCCGCACACCAGAGCGATGTCTTCATGAACGATCGGCGTGGCAATGGAGACGCCTTCGGCCACTTCGTACGGCACATTCCACAGCGGACGACCATCGGCGGCATCGATGCCACGAATGTGCGACGGCGTCCAGCACACAAGTTGTGTCCGACCGTTCCTTCGAACCGGCACCGGCCACGAATACCCAGCCTTGTCACTCAGCGAACTCCACTTCAGCTGACCGGTCTTCAGATCAAATGCGACCAGGCAGAATCCGCCGTCGCCGCCCGCAAACGCAACCACGGCATCCTGATAGACGAGAGGCGCGGCCGCATAACCCCACACCGGCGGTCGGCCCTTAAATTCCTTGACCAGATCGTGCGACCAGATCACCGACCCGTCTGCAACATTGAGACAGTTCAATTTACCGAGCGCACCAAGTGTCAGAACGATGTCGCCGTGAATTGTCGGAGCGGCTCTTGGTCCATTGCCATAATCGAGATCGCCGTACGGTTGTTCGTACTCGAAGGTCCACAGCTCCTTCCCGGTTCGCAGGTCGAAACAAAGGATGCGTTCCGACTCTTCGCGAGCAGGCTCTGTCTCGTCGTTTTTGGTTGCTCGGTCAGCAACTTCAATGACGTGCCGATCCATCGTGATGACTCGATGGCCGGCAACCGAAATCCCGGAGTAGCCGCCGCCAATCTCGACAGACCATTCGTTGACAAGTCCTTTTTTCGGCCAGGCGTCTGCAAGACGCGGCGCGTTCCAGCTTCCGTCTCCTCGAGGGCCTCTCCATGACGGCCAGTCGGTGTCGATTGTCTGGGCGAAACTTGATCTACAAACATTCAGAACGATGATGAACGAGATCACCGCCATTGAACGTGGGCCAAAAATGTTGCGCATAGCGGACTTCCAGAAACAGATCATCGAGTGTGCCAGGGTTCGGTTAATGGCTTGGCACCGTTCAGTTCGGCATAGCCAATTCCCGTTGTACCAGCCGGATTGGCTCCGAAGTACCGATCGTCGATTGGCTCAGAAGCTGGCTGCCAGCGGACATCCACCGAAAGCCTCGTTCGGTTGATCGGTGAGCAATTGTCGAACGAACCGTGCATCGTTGTCATGCCAAACAGAATGACGTCGCCGGGTTCGAAGTTTGCCGTCAGCAGTCGCGAACCACGACTCCGAGCAAACTCGACAGCGTCGTCCATCATCTGCACCTGCGGAGACTCTTTGGAGTTGTAGTCGATATCCCGAATCGGCTGGATCAGGTCGTCGAACCGGTGTGAATTCTCCAGAATAAAGAGCGGTCCTTCCGTCGTCGGAATGTCGCCGATCGCCGTCCACGCGGTCACGACGTTCTGTGTCCCACGCGAAAAGAACGGCAGATCGTAGTGAAGAAACGTAAAACGTCCGACGACGCCCGGACGGAGAAAAATGAAGTCGTAGCCACGCGGTGGCTCGCCAAAGAGCATGTCCAGAACGTACTGAATCTCCGGACCATGAGTGACTCGTCGCAGCGCGGGGCCTTCGCTGACCGACTGCCAGAAGTTCCCAAGGTCAGGGGATTGAGCCACCCGCTCACTGTGTCCGGTAAAAATGCCGTCGCGCGGCGGCTCGGCGATCTCACCGACGTCAGCGAGGCGACAAAAAACTTCGTGACGGGCCATCGCGATCGGCGACGGCCCGATCGCGCCGCGCAGAAAAACGTAACCATCTTCCTCCATCCGCGTCTGCAATACTGACGAGTCGGACATCAACGCGGTGCTGTCACGGAATTCTTCGAGCACATCGGACGGCACTGGTTTTCCGTGAACGTGACAGTCAAACATGGAACGAGCTTCAGACATCTAAGGTTTTGGAATTTACAACTCGTCTTAGTCGACGTCACTTCGCAGTCTGTCCAACTCGACTTGGAGGTTCGATCGAGCACGAGCTTCAAATCGATTCTTCAATTCGTCAGTCCGGAAGAGCGATCCTGCTTCGAGAATAGTTTCCAGGAATCGTTGTCGCCCCACTCGAAAGTCGGAATCTGGAATGCTCGCATACTCATGGCGAATTGCCAGCACGTAGCGATCATACTGATCCCGGTCTGCGCCCAGGATGGCCAGATCGGCATCGAGAAACCAGCCAGCATCGCGAACAGTCGTTTCCCAGAGTTCGTACAGGTCGTCGTTCGTCATGGTGGATTGATCGAGTGTTCGATTCCTCAGTGGTCTTGTTTGTAAATCCTGACACGGTTGATCGTTTGACCCGAAGCCGCAGGCGAAGGTGCGATATACGTTCAGAAACGCCTTCGCCTACGGCTTCGGGTCAAACAAACTTTCCATACCAACCCATTGAGGATCTATGAAACCGACCACTAAGTATGAAAGTGTCAGTGACGGTCGCGAACAAGTTTTTAGAACGGAAGCAGAGTATTATCATGACTTGCTCATGAGTTCATCCCGTCTGGAGTTCTACCATGATCTCAACACTCCGAAGTCTCGTCTATGTGGCGGCATTCGTCGCCATGTTTCCTGCAATTGTCTGCGCTCTCGATACGGTCGAGTTGACGACGGGAGCCAAGGCAACGGGCACGATCAGGTCGTACTCGGGGCGGGACGTTATCATTGACGTGAAGATCGGTACTCGGACATTTCAGCGGCGATACCCGAAAGACCGCGTGAAGGCGATCATCCACAATGGAAAACGGGTCGACATGCGAACCGGCAAGGCCACCGAGCCTCCGTCGGGCGGGCGAGTCGAACGGTCGCCTGAAGAAATCCTCGCCGAGATCGACCGGCAGGGCAAAGCACAGCCGGACTGGTACGACGCCACTCCGTTAAACTATCCGAAGACGCTCGATCTTTCGTGGCCAATGCCGGCTCCGAAACCGTGGAACGGGTCAAAGAATGTCGGGCAGTTCATTTGGGAACGCATCAACCCAAACGCAAATAAGTGGCGAGAGGGCGTGCGGTTCATACATCACATTCTGAGTACGACCAAAGATAACGATGTCCGGAAGCGGGCAATGCGAAGTCTCGGTTCGATGTACCATAACCTGCTGCAGGATTATGCACGCTCGGCATTCTGGTTTCGGCTGTCGGGACTTGAGAATCAACTCGCAGACGCTCCACAGCAGGGGATCTCTCTGGCCGACTGCTACTGGCACCTTGGTAGCAAAAGGATGGCTCTGGAAATCCTTTCCAGGATGAAGCGGAAGCCTTATTCAGCCATCAAACTGCTGGGCGACCTCGGCGAAACCGACGCCGCCGTGAAACTCGGCGAAGCGTTCGCAAAAAGCGGACAGGCATCGACATCGTTTCTCTATGCAGGCGACGCATGCCGCGTCGCCGGACGGCTGGAAGACGCCGAGAAGTATTACCGACGAGCCATCGCGGGCATCCCCAAAGCCGAAGCCAGCAAGCCTCACCGCAAACGCGACAAAGCTCGCGCCCAGGCCAGCATCGCCGCCATCAAATTCTACTCGCTCGATCCAAAGAAGGTTCGTGACGGGAAGTACTCAGCCAGCAGCATCGGCTATGAAGCGCCGGTGCGTGTCGAAGTCGTTGTCAAATCGGGGACCATCGAATCGGTCAAAGTCACTCAACACCGAGAGAAACAGTACTACTCGTCGCTGACTGATACTCCGCAAAAGATTCTCGCGAGGCAGGGTGTTTCAGGAATCGACGCAACCAGCAGCGCGACGATAACTTCGGAGGCAATCATTAACGCGACGGCCAAGGCACTTGCGGACGGGTCTAAATAATGCGAGCCGACTGGTTCTTACCCGTTCTCCGCTCGCCAAAGCCGGACGTCCCGGAACGACGGATCGGATTTCTGGCTCGAACAGCCCGGCGGGTTTTGCCGGCAAAGTGTTTCTCAGAACGGACGACGAAGCAACGAGGATGGTTTCGACGATTCCTGCGATGGCTGGGGCCCGTCTGGCTGGCAGCGCCCAACCGACGCCTCGTGCAGAGCCTCTGCTTTGTCACGTTCCTCTGGCTGTTCTTCGTGACGTGCTGGCCGTACAGCGCGACTCCAGCTCGAAGCTCAACAGGATGGATTCCCGCTGACTTTGACTTCGAAACCGAGACTGTCCTCGTCATCGCCGACGAAGGAACCAGCGCCAACGTTGTTTTCGAAGCAGGGCAGGGCGTCTTCATTCGAGACGACTCAGCAGGCCTGGTTGGCGAACCAGTAATCGTGAAGTTCGAGATCCGTTCGGTCAGCGATAGTGAAGTACGATTGCAGCTTGGGCGAACATCCAACATCGAACATCCAACATCGAACATTGAAGATGAGGCGGTCGAATTTCCAAGTTCGATGTTGGATGTTGACCGTTCGATGTTCGATATTCTCTCCCTCAGCCCCGGTCCGTGGTCGATTCATGAGAGGGATCCCGGCGCGTGGCCGTCGCACTATGCCGACAATCTGTCGCGGAAAGAAACGATCGCTGCCGAGCTGTTTCTCGTTATCGATCCACTGGTCAGTCTTTCGACAGGGATCGCGTCTCGATCGTGGGTGTGGTCACTTGCTTGTGCCGGAATAATTCTCGCGGCGTGCGTGTTCGTGCCACGAGGCTTCTGCGGATACCTCTGCCCGCTCGGGACGTTGATCGACCTGTTTGACTGGGCGATCGGGAAACGTGTCACTCGGTTTCGAGTCTCCGGCGACGGCTGGTGGGTTCACATCAAGTATTACCTCTTGCTGGGAATCATCGTCGCGGCGTTCGGCGGCGTTCTGCTGAGCGGCATCTTTTCGGCGATTCCTGTGATCACTCGCGGGCTGCTGTTTACGTTGAGCCCACTGCAAACCGGAGCGGCCACTGGCTGGCACCAGATGCCGCCGATGAATGTCGGACATGTGCTGAGCATCGTGCTGTTCTTTGCGGTGTTGAGTCTCGGTCTGCTGCGTCCGCGATTCTGGTGCAAGTACGTCTGCCCAAGCGGAGCCGTTTTTTCGCTCGGCAACATCTTCCGAGCGACGGAACGAAAGGTCGAATCATCGTGCATCAACTGCAACAAGTGCATCGAGATCTGCCCGTTCGACGCGATCAAACCTGACTTCACAACGCGCACCACTGATTGCACTTTCTGCCAGTCGTGCGGCGGAGTCTGCCCGACTCACGCCATCAAATTTGTCGACCGATGGGAAGTATCCGGCTTGAAGATCGAGAACGATCCACCGACCCATGAAACCGCCCTCGGTCGGCGAGGTTTCCTGTCGGCGTCGGTCGGAACGGCGTCGGGCGTGTTGGGCGGACTCTTTGCTGCGGCGGGTACGAAATCGTTTGGCGCAGATCTCGATGGCGACGGGCAGCGGCCAGTGCGGCCTCCGGGCAGTGTGCCTGAAGCCGAGTTTCTCCAAATGTGCATTCGCTGTGGCGAATGTTTTCAAGCATGTCCCAGCGACGTGCTCCAGCCGCTGGGGTTTCAGCAGGGGTTGGAAGGATTGTGGACTCCGCACGTTGTCGCTGACTGGGCCGGCTGCGCATCAAGCTGCAATGCTTGCGGGCAGGTCTGTCCGACGGGGGCGATCCGAGCGTTGCCGTTGGAAGAGAAGCGCCACGCGAGAATGGGCCTCGCGATTATCAACGAATCCACCTGCCTTCCGTTTAACGGCGAAGCGTGCCAACTCTGCGTCGACGAGTGCACGGCCGCCGGCTACGACGCACTGGAGTTTGTCGCCGTCGGCACGGAAGTCGACGAATTCGGCCAACCGGTTGAAGGCACGGGTGAACTCGCTCCGCTACTGATTGCCGACAAGTGCGTCGGCTGCGGACTCTGCCAGACACGATGCCACGGCATCAACGTCGCTGCGGAAGGCCTGTTACAGGAATCAGCGATCATCATCAAAGCCGGCAACGGCCACGAAGATCGGCTCATGACTGGTTCGTACGCTGATCTCCGTCGCGCCGAGGCTGCCGACCAGCTACCGGAATCCGAATCTTCAGGGAGCTACCTCCCCAGCTTCCTTGACGGCGAGTAGCGAATCTTGCGCCGTTCGTGCAGCACCAGTATCGGCTTGTGCCGAATTGTCATGTGAGGCGCAACTTGCAGGCGTCGTATCGAGCACCAACCGCCATCGCCAGGGCAAGTCCCACAAATCAGATTTGACCGGCACAATCCCTGACCTAGGTTAGAAGACGGCAACACTTGCAGGAGGGCACACTCAGTGTTGCAGCAGGCCGCCCAGCGAAAAGTTCTTTCATGCAAATGATCGCCGAAATCGAACGCCCGCGAGACGCATGTCTCGAAGAAGTGGAATGGTACCTTTGCGGAGCGATCACAGAAGGTGATCGAACTCGCGAAACCGTGATCAGCAAGCCTCGATTTCGAGTGGGTCGCCGATCCGCCTGTGATTTGCGAGTTGCCTGGTCAACCGTTTCCGGAATCCACGCTGAATTCGTCAAAACGGCCAGCACTCTGTTCCTTCGCGATCTTGGCAGCACCAACGGCACTTTCGTCAACGGCCGACAAATCGTGGCAGACACCGTTCTAACTGAAGGTGACGTCATTCAGTTTGGTGGTGCCGAGTTTCGTGTCCGTTGCCGCGACGAAGATGACGGCCGAGGCACGGTCCATTGGAGCGGTCGCGAGTTGACGTCGCGACTGATCGCGTTTGAAAAACTCGTCAGCGGAAATGCACTGATTCCGCACTACCAGCCGATCGTGAAACTTGCAGACGTATCGACAGTCGGCTTCGAAGTTCTGGCACGAAGTGAGATGCCCGAGTTTCCGACGCCTCGCGAAATGTTTGACACGGCAGCGCAGCTTGATCGAGAACACGACCTCAGCGAAGCCAGTCGAATTGTCGGGGTCAGAAACGGCCTGGACATGCCACGCGGCCAGACGCTGTACCTCAACACTCACCCAATGGAGCTGCAGGGCGATCGACTGATTCGATCACTTGAGGAACTCCGTGCTTCAGCCCCTGACCAGTCGATCAGTCTGGAGATTCACGAAGCCGCCGTTACCGACCTGACTGCCACGGCTGAACTGCGAAGACAACTCAACGACCTCAGCATCGAACTGGCCTACGACGATTTCGGCGCCGGTCAGGCACGAATGCTCGACCTTGTTGAAGTGCCACCGGACGTTCTGAAGTTCGACATTTCGCTCATTCGAAATATCAACAACGCCTCGCCAAAGCGGCACAAGATGGTTCGCACGCTGGTGGAAATGGTTCGTGATTTCGGCATCTCGCCGCTCGCCGAAGGCATCGAAACTTCAGCAGAAGCCGAAACCTGTCTTCACCTGGGCTTCGAGTTAGCTCAAGGCTTCTACTTCGGCCGCCCCGCCGCCGACTGGCGAGAAGCCCCGACCGTCATTGGTCTATGACCTCACGGCACCCTGCCGCGGCGAATCTCAAACGTTGGAGTGCAGTCTGCGATGTATGCTGCAGACTCGTCATTCAGATTTTCGACCAGCAGGACCTGCAGCGACGGAATTCTGCAAAGTACCCTTGCGCCTGCCTCGCTCAGAAACACTGACTTCGCATAAACATGAGTCAGCTCCGGCAAGGTCTTCAGCAGTTCTGCGACCTGGTCATTAAGCGGGACAGGCAACAAGACTCGCTCAACAGTTGGATACTTTGTAATTGCTCTCCGTAGATCATCGAGTGTGGGTGGACGGGAACCGAACTTGTAGTGGCCTCGAATTTCCAGGAACTCCACACGGCCATCCGATAGTATGGTTGCCGTTTCCGCTAGAGACTCAAACGAATCCCCTTCGTCAAGAAACACGACTCGATGTCTGGGTAACCCTGACGCGTCCGTCAGTTCGAACCGCGTAGAAGGCTTCTTTGTGAGCGCTTTGTCTGGTGGCAGCGGATTAGCCAGCATCACTGGTGGCATTGATTCAGCGTTCGGCGTCTTGTCCGAGTAAAACCGGACCGTGCCGTCACCCAGCACAAAATGGGCGCCGCCTTCGCCTGGTCGGCCAAACGAGCCAGACAACTCACGCCAGTTAAAAGGGTAACCCCAAGGCTGATACTCGCCACCCGCCTCTCCTACGAGCCACGCCTTCGACATTCCTTTCTTGAAGTCGCGAATTCGCGTGGAACTATTCCGAAACATCACGGTCGGATTCGCCATGAAGTGAGTCACAGGAAATCCGTCAGTTGTGACGACTGCGGTTACACCTGGGACACGATAACACGCAAGTGAAAGCCGATATCTGTGGCGGTTGATGTTGATGTCCCAGGGAACTTTCCGATCGACGTCCTTAAAGAATGAATTCTGGTCAACAAACGGCATGATCTGACACATCCACCCGTGGTGGCCGCGACCGTCAGCATCAATAGTTCCGCCCGGCGGAAACGCACGATGAACATTGTGGTAATTCATCAGGGCCAAGCCAATCATCTTGAGGTTGTTCTTTGTTTGCGAACGCCGAGCGGCTTCTCGTGCCTGCTGGATGGCAGGCAGGACCAGCGCTACAGCAATGCTGGCTGAGGCTACCAGAATGAAAACGCTCAACCAGCGGTTCCACGGCATCGATTTTACGCCGACTTTTGAATCAGAAGCTGGCAAGTCGTTGGACACGAGTGGAGGCCCTGCTGTGAGTGTCGGCGTACAAGGATGCGATGCGATCTCGCGACAAGTCCACACGATCGGTGCATCAGTCAGAGCATCCGATGTCGTGACCTGTCAGTCAATTCGGATCGACACATGATTGTCGTTAAAGACAGGACAGTATCGATTTACGTCTGGCAAAGAGTTGTGGCCGAAGCAAAGGATGGACGGATTCAATCGTCCGCCTGTTTCGGAGACTCGACCGTGAAAAAAATGACTGCTTCGCTGGCCCTCGTTGCGGGGTTGGTTCTGACGACTAATCAGAGTGCGTCCGCTGGAGACTTCCTGTTCTTCCATTTCGAAGACGACTACTCATATTCGCAGCCAACTTACCACGCGCCTGCTCCGCAACAGCAGACCTACGCGCGCCAGCAACCCGTTCAACGTCAGGCTAATTTTCTGCAGCCGATTCGCGAAACGGCAGGCGACACTGCCGAGCTTTACATGAATCTGAGCCCGGGTGCTCAGATTGCGGAGAGCATGGGGCTGCTGAATCGAAGGTTCGTCCTCGGCATCTTTCGCGGCTATTAAGTAGTCGCCCCACGAATTAACGGTTGGATACAAGGTGGTGGTGTGTCGTTGCCGACGCTGCCAGCGTCGGTCCGAAGCTGGCAGCTTCGGCAACGGAGAGAGCAGAGTCAGGAATCGAATCCTAGCTCTGCTCTCTCTGTTGACTCCTGTTTGTACTTACTTCGATGGGCGGCTGTTTTGAAGTCGCCGATTGCTCCGTCGTCGAGCCGCTGATTCCGTTGCAAACGTCCGATTCAAGATCTACATCCACTCTCGAATCGGGCGGCCCTCAAGCAATTTTACGGGGCGACCGTCCGGAGCCTGAGCGATCAGGTCGAGCGGCAGACCAAGCTTCGAGTACACCGTCGCCGCGATGTCCGCGCTGTGGTATTCGTCTTTGGCGACGGTGCCGCCTTCTCCGTCGGTCTCGCCAAGGATGTGGCCGCCGGGGACACCGGCACCCGCCATGATAGCGAATCCGGAACTCGCCCAGTGATCGCGACCGCTGGCCGAGTTGATCTTTGGTGTGCGGCCGAAGTCGGTCAGCCAGCAGACGAGCGTTGTGTCGAGCATGCCCTTGTCTTCAAGGTCTGCCAGAAGCTGCGGCAGCGCCTGATCGACCGGAGGCAGCCGGCTGTCCTTCAGTGATTTGAAATTGTTGGCGTGAGTGTCCCAGCCTCCGTCGGTGACTGTCACAAATCGAACGCCGGATTCGATCAGACGACGAGCCAGCAGACAGCTCTGCCCGAACTGATGCCTCCCGTACCGGTCTCGAAGCTTCGGATCCTCTTCATCAATCGCGAAAGCCTTCTTCGTGTCCGGCGACGTGATCATGTTGAACGCCGCCTGGAAGTTTTCTTCGAGCGCTTCAAACTTCGCTGGCTGGAGATCCGCTTTCTTCTGCAGATCGTCGAGTTTCGAAAGCATCTGTCGCCGGCGGTCGACGCGGGCCATCGTCGTTCCTTTGGCCGGGCTGATGTCGCGGACGCTGAAGTTTTCTGCGTTTGGATTTTCAAGCATTTCGAACGGGCTGTGTTCGAGGCCGAGAATTCCAGAGGTGCCGCCTC
>Ga0316208_1000449_pt1 | contig 50504 bp, 47 predicted proteins | sample 3monopyrite_MG_FD_204944 | JGI IMG/M metagenome (GOLD analysis project Ga0316208, IMG submission 204944) | Microbial mat bacterial communities from mineral coupon in-situ incubated in ocean water Damariscotta River, Maine, United States -... | ecosystem: Environmental > Aquatic > Marine >... | reverse complement strand
ATTGCGAATTATCAGTAAAGATAAAAGTTTGTAATTAATGCCCTTTATTAGGCTTGTATTTTGGTTTTTTCTTCGTCCATTTGTTCTTTTTTCTACCAAAACCACCATTGCTATTTTTCTTACCTTCACCCCAGCGAAAGACAATTCCTGCTGAGTGTTGCAAGTAATTGGTGTGCGTCACCCAGAAACCTGGGTAAACACCTATTTTGGCATTGGAATGTAGTTGAATTCCTAAAGACCTAACTATCCAAATGTTTAATCCAAACCCAAGGTTAACCGTTGGGACATGTGGTGACACATTTGCACTGTTTCTATATGTGTAACCAACACCAAAAGTAAAATAAGGATCTATCCAACGAGCTCTTGGAGCATATTTCTGATAGAAGCTGTACTTTCCGTTAAGGTCGAACGAAAAGAAGGTGCTCCCTCTATTGGTAGAATCATTGACTAATTTATCTGGAAGATATTGGGAGTAGGTTGCAACGGCTTCAGCACTCCAACCGTAACGAAAATAACGATCCAAGGTAATCCTAGTTGGAAATACCATGTAATTCCAATTTGCTACATCAAAAATACCTTCAAACTGCCTTCCATCATCATCAATGGCGCTCCAGCTTACTCCAACCATCCACTTATACGGTTTGTATATTTTGATTGTTTTATAAGGCTGAGCGTAAGAATGGCTGATAAAAAACGCAAAAGTTAGAAGAAATAGTGCTTTTTTCATATTATGAATACAAGTTGTTCAAATATAAGTGAATAAATAAGAATTTGAAAATAAATAAACTTAATGGAACCATAAAAATAGAATTATTGTTTATCTCGAACCAAAAATAGAACTCCCAACTCTCACCATGGTACTGCCTTCTTCAATGGCAATTTGGTAATCACCACTCATCCCCATTGAGATGTGTTTGAACTGTTCATTAAACTTAAAATAATGACTCTTCATTACATTGAAATAGTTCTCCAATGCTTGAAATTCTTCTCGAATTTGTTCTTTATTCTGAGTAAAAGTTGCCATTCCCATGACGCCAGCAATGGAGATGTTTTGTAATTCTACGAATTCATTAGACTCTAATAACTCTTTGGCTTCTTCAAAAGAAAAACCAAATTTAGTTTCTTCCTGTCCAATGTGAAATTGAAGCAAGCAATGAATTGTTCTGTCGTTTTTCTTTGCTTGTTTGTTGATTTCTTTTAAAAGTTTCAAACTATCAACAGCATGAATTAGAGCGACAAAAGGAGCGATGTACTTTACTTTATTGGTCTGCACATGCCCAATCATATGCCATTCAATATTTTTTGGCAAGGCCTCCTGTTTTTCGACTAATTCTTGAATTTTATTTTCCCCAAAAATCCGTTGACCTAATTCATAGGCAACTATAATATCTTCATTGGGCTTTGTTTTAGAAACGGCAACCAAAGTAACGCCAGAGGGTATATTTGCTCTTACAAGCTTTAAATTCTCCTTTATCATTCGTTCAAATTATAAATGGTCAATCCACTTCTCAATTTTGGTTCTACCCAAGTTGATTTTGGAGGCATTATCATTCCATTGTCTGCGACTTTTTTAATTTCCTCAATCCGAATAGGGTAAAGCACAAATCCAACTTTATAACCTTTGCCATGCATTTTATCTTCAAACTCCTCTATCGGATGATCTCCACTCATGAAATCAATGTTGTCGTCTTTCTTTAAGTCATTTATACCCAAGATGGGTTTCAAAACGTATTGAGTGAGAATTTCAGAATCTAAAGAACGCACAGGGTGATTTTTATCGATGATTTTGTCTTTGCACGTTAAACGGTACCACGAACAATCGATACACATTGTAAACTCATTGTGTCTATTGGGTTTTTCTGAGTTTGAAAGTGTTTCTACTTTGAAATTTTCGTTGAGTAAATTTAAAAAAGCTTCTTTACTATGGTCGTTCAATGACTTTACAAGTCGATTGAACTCTAATATATGCAGTCTATTTTCATTGATGAAAAAACCAAGGAAATTTTCTTCATTCGGATAGCGCTGAAGTCCTGATTCAATTCTTTTTCTTTTCAATCCAGCAGATGAAGCTACACGATGATGTCCATCCGCAATGTAAACAGAATCTAGCTTTTCGAAAGATACTTTAATTGTCGTTTCTTCTTCTTTAGAAAGAATCCACAATTCGTGCTTTATTTTGTCAATAGTTGAAAATTCGTATTCAGGTCTCTCCAAGACTTTATGATCGAGAATTGCATCAATGGAATGGTCTTTATCTGAATAGGAGAGGAGAACTGGTTCCGCGTTGTATCCAACAACATCGAGGTAATTCGTAAACATTTCTTCACGATTTGTGATTGTCGATTCGTGTACTTTTATTTTACCGTTGTTGTATTCTTCAACACTTGCTCCAGCAATTATACCGAGGTATTCATGTGTTCCTTTTGTTTGTCGATAAAGATATATTCTAGACTCTTTTTCTTGACTAAAAATTCCTTGCTCTTTGAATCTTTCGTATGCTTCATGAATTAATTGAAAACGCTCTTGAGAATTTGGTTTTGTTTCAATCGGACCAAACTCGGGATTAATTATATGCAAGAATGAAAATGGATTCGCTTGAAGAATTGCTTCCAATACATTCCTTTTATAAGAATAGTAAGGTAAAGCGGCAACCAAATGCACTTTATCTCTAGTAGGACGAATCGCCTTAAAAGAACTTATTTTTGTCATAGAAAAAACTCAAATTAATGAGTGCCAAATTTAGCAATAATTGTTTCAGCTAATTCAGTTCCGATTCGATCTTGTGCTTCTCCCGTAGCTGCACCAACATGTGGAGTGCAAGCAATGCTTGGGTGATTCAATAAATCCTTTCGAGGATTGGGTTCATTTTCATAAACATCAAGTGCGCAAGCGGCTACTTTTCCAGTATTCAGAGCGACAAGCAATGCATCCTCATCAATCACACCACCTCTGGCAGCATTGACTATACGAACGCTATCTTTCATCGCATCAAATTCTTTTGAACCAATGACAGCAGAACCGTCATTTTGTTTTGGAACATGTAAAGAAATATAGTCGGCATCTTTAATACCGTCTAGAACTGATTTTAAGGGAATGATTTCAATGCTTGCAGAAGCATTGTTTCCTAACTCAATTTCAATATTTGTTGTTCCCGCGAAAAGATCAACTGCCGTCACATTCATTCCTACACCGATCGCATATTTGGCTAAACTTTGCCCAATTCTACCAAAACCGATAATGGTGATGTTCTTTCCTCTTAATTCAACGCCTTTTCCGTATTTTTTCTTCAATGATTTGAAATCACCATTCTCCATATTCTTATATGAATCATTCAGAGAACGTGAAATAGCAAAAAGATGTCCCATTACCAACTCCGCAACTGATTGTGAAGAGGCTCCCGGTGTATTGATAACAATTCTACCGATGTCTCTGGCATATTGAACATCAATGTTATCCATTCCAACACCACCACGACCGATTAATTTTAAGCCCGGGCAAGAGTCTATCAATTCTTTTCTAGCCGTTGTTGCACTTCTAACAAATAGAATCTCGATATTTTCTCTGTTGATGTAGTCAACTAAGTTTTCTTGTTCAACTTTATCCGTAATTACTGTGTAACCGGCATTTGTAAGTGCTTCAATACCTGAGGCAGATACGCCATCGTTTGCTAATACTTTCATTTCTATTTTTTAGGATTGAGAAAATAAGCAAAAGGGAATAAACTATCTATCCCGCTTTACACTTTCTCTAATTTCTATTTTTTAATTCTTTCATAATGTCTGTAAGAACTTTCACACTGTCTATCGTCAGGGCATTATACATAGAAGCGCGATAACCACCTACAGAACGGTGTCCTTTTAGTCCAACAATTCCCGCATCATTCCATAAAGTGTCAAAGCTTTCTTTATGTGCATCATCATTTAGTAAAAAAGTAACATTCATTAAAGAACGATCTTCACCTTGAACGGCTGCTTTAAAAAGAGGATTATTGTCAATTTCATTGTACAATAAGTTCGCTTTTGCCTGATTTCGTTCAGCTGCCGCATCAACTCCTCCGTTTGCAATCAGATTTCGTAAGTTTAGCATAGAAGTGTAAATTGAAAACACAGGAGGTGTATTTAACATAGAGCCTTTATCAGCATGATTTTTTAGGTTTAAATACTTAGGCATAAATGGAGAAGTAGATTTACCTAGAACGTCATTTTTCACAATGAAAAGAGTCGCTCCAGCAGGGCCTAAATTTTTTTGTGCTCCTGCGTAGATAATATCGTATTTTGATACATCAATTTTTTGAGAAAAAATATCAGATGACATATCACACACTAAAGGTGCATTTGTCTGAATGGTTTCCCTGAATTGTGTTCCAAAGATGGTATTGTTAGACGTGTAATGAACAAAGTCAAGGTCAGAAGGTATTGTATAATTCTTTGGTATGTAGTTAAAGTTTTGGTCTTCAGAAGAAGCAAAAACGTTTACGTCAAATCCAACAGCTTTTGCTTCGTTGATAGCCCCTTTTGCCCAAGTTCCTGTATTGATGTAACCTGCTTTTTTTGAATTGCGCATCATGTTTAATGCGGCAATTGTAAAAGCCAAGGATGCACCTCCTTGCAAAAAGAGAACGGTATAACCAGAAGGAACGTTTAGTGCCTTTTTTACAAGGTCCTGTGCTTCTTCCATTATTTGAACAAAGTCTGTGCTCCTATGAGAAATTTCAAGAAGAGAAAGACCATTGATGTCTACAACAGCATCTGCTGCTTGTTTAAAGACTGTCTGAGGCAAGATACAGGGACCTGCGCCGAAATTGTGTTTCATTGTTGAAGAATTTAATAAAGAACTATCAAAAAAAAGTCTCGGTAAAACCGAGACATTTATACATCAATCCTCTTTTTTGGAGGCGGTTTTTTTCGTTGTTGTTTTTTTTGCGGCGGGTTTTTTAACAGCTGCTTTTTTTGTGTCTGTCTTTTTAACAGTTGTTTTTTTTGCTGGAGCTTTCTTTTCTACTTCTTTTGCTTTTGGTGCAGCTTTTTTCTTCGCTTTTGGCTTTGTAGCTATTGCAGCTACAGCACTTCGTTTTCTCGAAACACCGTAAGAACCCATCGATCTTTTACCTTTCTTCGTCTTTTTATCCCCTTTACCCATAATGTTTACTTCTTTAGATTGTTTATGCGTTACAAATATATTATTCTTTTTGGAATTATTAAGAATCCGTTAAGCGTCTTCTTATCTCTTTTTCAACTTTTTCTCCATCTCTAATGATTTTTGTACACCATTCAACTTTTAACTTAACCTGTTCGTCATGTGGCAGTTTCCAGTCGAGTTGAGAGTGCCCTAATTTAGTGCGAAGTATGTTTAAGGCAACCGCTGCAGACACACTGATGTTAAAGCTTTCGGTAAAACCATACATAGGAATTTTGACTAATTCATCAGCCATTTCCTCAACTTCCTTGGAAATCCCTGTTTTTTCAGTGCCAAAAATGACCGCGATTGGCTGATTTATTTCTATATCGTTTATATCTACATCGGTATGTGGGGTAGTAGCAACTATTTTATATCCCTTCTTTTTTAAACTTTGTAAGCATTCGATGGAAGGATTTTCTCCCTTATCATAAGTGTGTAAATCAACCCAATTTCCCGCGCCAAGAGCAATATCTCTCATCGGTTCATGTATTTTTTGCCCTTTCTCTATGGTATGCAAATTCTGAATACCAAAGCAATCACATGTTCTTAAGACAGCAGAAGAGTTATGTTCTTTGGAAATGCTCTCCATTACAACTGTGAGGTAGTTTGTTCTATCCGCTGCTATTTGATCGTATTTTTCTTGTTTACTTTCAGTAACAATGTTGTAAAATTCTGCTAAAACTTTTTCGTCTGTTGTCATATATGTTAAAATTAGGCATAAAAAAAGGGAACCTTTCGATTCCCTTAATTTTTTTGATGGTTATCTTAGTTAACCTTCTTAGCTAAATCAGAACCAGCTTTGAAACGTACAACGTTTTTAGCTGCGATTTGAATTTCTTTACCTGTTTGTGGGTTACGACCAACTCTAGCAGCACGATTAGATACTGAAAAAGATCCGAATCCTACTAGAGAAATTCTACCACCTTTTTTCAATGCTCCACCTGTTGCATCAATAAATCCGTCCAATGCTCTCTTAGCATCTGCTTTTGACAATCCAGCGCTAGATGCCATTGCATCAATTAATTCTGCTTTGTTCATAGTTTGTTTAATTTTAGTTTATTAAAATAATTAATTCCCTACAAATATATCCGAAATTCCATGCTGTGCAAGTGTTTTGGCAAAAAAAGTGCCTATTTTGTGGAAAAACACCCTGTTTTGTTGATAAGTCGGCCTTAAAAGCCCATTTTTAAAGGCGTTTTCGACTAATACTTGAATTTCATCGGTGAATAAGTAGGACTTTATTCAGTACTTATGGACAAGCTTTTAATAGAATTCCCTGCTAAAAAGTCTTTGAAGTGCATTTTTCGTTTTCCTTCTGGTTGAATTTCTTTGACCAATAAATATGTATCAGAACACGGAAAAAGGATACCTTCATCTGAAACTGATAATTGTTGATTATTTATTGAACTGATATTCGTCTTTTCTGTGGAAAAGAGTTTATACGTTTTCTGCTCGTTTTTGTCCTTATTATATAAGGTGCACCAAGAAGCAGGATAAGGAGAGAGTCCGCGGCAGAAATTATGCACTGTTTGCGCGTCTTTGGAGAAGTTAATCTCACAGTCAGGCTTAAATATTTTTGGAGCAGCTTTTAATTCCGTATTCATTAATTCTGTTTGATCAATTGGGGATAGGTCGTCTGCTGTAATTTTCTTTATCGTGGAATAGACAACTTTTGCACCCAGGTGCATTAATCGATCGTGCAATTCGCCAGCATTTTCGTTTTCGCCTATATCGACTTTCTCTTGCTCGATTATCATTCCAGTGTCAATTTCTTTCTCAATAAAGAAAGTACTTACACCTGTGGTTGTTTCTCCATTGATGACCGCCCAATTGATAGGAGCGGCACCTCGGTAATTCGGCAAGAGAGAAGCATGCAGATTGATGGTTCCTTTTGGAGGCATTGTCCAAACAATTTCCGGTAACATCCTAAAAGCAACCACTACAAACAAATCGGCTTTGAGTTCTTGGAGTTCTGCTGTAAACTCGTGGTCCTTTAAGTTAGTAGGTTGCAGAATTGGTAGTCCTTGCTCTTCAGCGTACATTTTTACATCGCTTTTATTGACTTTCTGTCCTCGACCTGATTTTCTATCGGGAGCAGTGACTACGGCACGAATGGTAATGCCTTCATCTACTAGTTTTTTGAGAATCGTAGTAGCGAAAACTGGTGTTCCCATGAAAATAATGTTCACTTTCCCCAAAATTTGTATCTCTTTAAAGTTTTAATTCGACTCGTATCCTTAAAATAATTAATGAACTGCACTCATTTTTTTTATAAATCTCTAACTCTTTTTACTAAATATTGTCCATAGCCTGTTTTTAAAAGTGGTTGTGCCAATTCAATGACTTTTTCGGCAGAAATAAAGCCTTGTTCAAAAGCTATTTCTTCTAAACACGCTACTTTTAAACCTTGTCGTTTTTCTATAGTTTGAATGAAACTACTTGCTTCAAGTAAAGAATCATGCGTTCCAGTATCTAGCCAAGCAAATCCACGCCCCAACAATTCAACCATTAGTTCTTTTCTATGCAAAAATTCTTCGTTTACTGTGGTGATTTCCAATTCACCTCTGTGAGAAGGTTGAATCTTTTTTGCAACATTAATCGCTTCATTTGGGTAGAAGTAGAGACCAACTACTGCATAATTTGATTTTGGTTGTGTTGGTTTCTCTTCAATTGAAATTACATTTCCAGTTTCATCAAACTCTGCAACACCATAACGTTCAGGGTCATTTACGTAGTATCCAAAAACAGTTGCTTTTCTTTTCTCTTCAACATTTTTTCGTGCTGTTTTAAGTAGTTGAGTTAGACCTTGCCCATAAAATATATTATCGCCCAATACCAAACAAACATCATCCTTACCGATGAATTCTTCTCCAATAATAAATGCCTGAGCTAATCCGTCGGGACTAGGTTGTTCTTTATAAGAAAGAGAAATTCCAAAATTGCTTCCATCTCCTAATAATTTTTTGAAATTCGGAAGGTCTTCAGGAGTAGAAATAATTAAAATATCTCTTATTCCGGCCAGCATTAGAACCGATATAGGGTAATAGATCATCGGTTTGTCATAGATAGGTAGCAATTGTTTAGAAACTCCTTTTGTGATAGGGTGTAAACGAGTACCTGAACCTCCAGCTAATACAATTCCTTTCATATTTATACGTATTGTTTTTTATAATAATTTTGATAGTCTCCTGAAGTAACATTTTTCAACCACACTTCATTATTTAAATACCAATCTATTGATATTGATAAACCTTCTTCAAAAGTAACGGTTGGTTTCCAGCCTAATTCTTTATTTATCTTAGAAGCATCAATTGCATATCTTAAATCATGTCCAGGTCTATCTTTTACATGAGTAATTAATTTTTGAGCAGTTCCTTGTGGTCTGTTTAATTTCAAATCCATTTGATCACACAATAATTGAACAAGGTCAATATTTTTCCATTCATTAAATCCACCAATATTGTACGTTTCAGTAGTTGTACCTTCATGAAAAGCTAAATCAATCGCAATTGCATGGTCAATTACATATAACCAATCTCTTGTGTAGTTGCCATCACCATAAACGGGTAGTGGCTTATCGGTCAATATATTGTTGATAAAAAGGGGTATTAATTTTTCAGGAAATTGATTTTGTCCGTAGTTGTTGGAACAATTGCTGATAACATACGGTAAACCGTAAGTTTCGCCATAAGCTCTAACAAAGTGATCAGAACTTGCTTTGGAAGCAGAGTATGGGGAGTTAGGGTCGTATGACGTTGTTTCTTTAAACAGACCTGTTTCTCCCAGAGAACCGTACACTTCATCTGTACTCACATGGTAAAATAATTTATTCGACCAATCACCTTTCCATAATTCTTTCAAGGCATTTAACAAAACCATCGTCCCTAGAATATTCGTCTTCGCAAATGCCAAAGGGTCTGTGATAGATCGATCAACATGAGATTCTGCTGCTAAATGAATTACTTTTTCAAATTTATGTTGTTTGAAGATTTTATTGATGAAGTTTTCATTTGTGATATCACCTTTGATAAAGGTATAATTTGAATTATTTTCAACGTCTGTTAGATTCTCGAGATTACCGGCATAGGTTAATGCGTCTAAATTATAAATGTGATATTCAGGATATTTTTCAACAAAACGTCTTACGACGTGTGAACCTATAAACCCTGCTCCTCCTGTGATTAGTATATTCATGTTTTACATTTTAAAGAAAAATGAGTTCATCAAAATTGTCTTAATTTTCATTCGTTTCTAATAGTTTTATTGCGTACAAGTTTAAAATCAGTCTTCGAACATTTAAATATATAATAATCTATCAACATTAGTATTGTTTTTAACTCTTATTTGAAATGGAAATTTTCTGTATGAGTGAAAATCGGAGTTTATTCAGTTAAATAATGATTCTTATTCAAATAATTTATAATCTGTTCAATTGATTCATCGAGTGTCATTGTTTCACTTTTTATATGAATCTCAGGATTTTGAGGAATTTCATACGGTGATGAAATTCCCGTAAAACTCGAAATTTTTCCCTTCCTTGCTTTTTGATATAAACCTTTGGGATCTCTTGATTCACACGTTTTTATAGGGGCATCGATGAAAATTTCAATAAATTCGTTCTTTTCTAGCGAGTCTCGTACTCGTTGACGATCTTTTTTAAAGGGTGAAATAAAAGTTGTTAATACAATGATTCCTGCGTCTACAAACAATTTTGAGACTTCGCCAATACGTCTTATGTTTTCTGTGCGATCCTCATTTGAAAAAGAAAGTCCTTTATTTAAACCCAAACGAATATTGTCCCCATCCAAAAGGTAGGTGTGCTTGTTTAGCTTGTTTAATTTTAACTCAACTTCATTGGCAACTGTTGATTTACCAGAAGCGCTTAATCCAGTAAACCAGAGAACACATGGTTTTTGATTTTTTATTACAGCACGCTCTTTTTTAGTAACTTGAGAGCTGTGCCAAATGATATTTTCTTTTTTTTTATTCAAAATTTGTTTCTCAAGATTAAATTTTCTTTGTTTCCCATTCGGGAAAATTGGCGCGGATGAATTTATTCAGTGCTTTTTCAGAATCGGTATATTCTTTTGATCCTATTTTGTTCACATCCGATTCTCTTCTGCTAACTCCTAATATCATTCCCGCTCCAATTGTATTGTTTGTAATTCTGTCAATCACAATGAATGAACCGGTCATTGGATGAGTTTGAAACGGATCTGCAACAATAGGTTGAGAAAGCAGCATTTTACAAGATGCAATGTCATTCACATCTAAAGAGTGAGTCTGTTGTCTCTCGTTGGTGTTAACATCTATTTTGTAATTGATATGCTCAAAAGATCCAGTAACCAAAGAGGTACCACTTTTAATATCATAGATTTGGTTTAACTCCATTGTTTGCTGGTTCATCCAAACCAACATTACTTTTAATGAATTGGAAACTCGAGGTACACTTTTTGAATGTACAATCATATCTCCACGAGAGATATCTACCTCATCTTCTGTTGTCATCGTTATGGCCATACATGCAGATGCTTCCTGACACGATACCTGAAAATTCGTTTCTTTAATGTCCCCAGCATTGATAATACTCTTCACTTTTGTCGTTTTCCCGGATGGCAACACCGTAATTTCATCTCCTACTGAAACCACTCCGGAAACAATAGTACCACAAAAACCTCTAAAATTGGGATTTGGTCTGTTCACATATTGAACCGGAAATCTAAAATCTTCTTCTTTTTGTTCTTTGGAAATATCCATGATATCCAAAAGACTGAGTAGGGTCTTACCTTTGAACCAAGGAGTCTTTACACTTTTATCTACTATATTGTCTCCATTCAGTGCTGAAACAGGTATATAATAGGTATTTTTAATTCCTAATTCGGTAGCTAATTCGCTATAATCTTTAGAAATTTCATCGAAAATTTCTTCGTCGAAATCAACGAGGTCCATTTTATTTACGGCAACGACAACATGTTCAATTCCTAAAAGACTCACAATAAAACTGTGTCTTCTGGTCTGTGTGAGTATTCCTTTTTTTACATCAATCAAGATAATTGCCACATCTGCTGTGGAAGCACCTGTAACCATGTTTCGTGTATATTGCTCATGCCCAGGAGTATCAGCAATAATAAATTTACGGTTTTCTGTAGCAAAGAATCGATGGGCTACATCAATAGTAATTCCTTGTTCTCTTTCACTTTGGAGTCCATCCACTAATAATGCCATGTCCAATTTTTCTCCTGTTGTACCATAGACTTTACTCTCTGCTTCAATCGCAACCAATTGATCATTAAAAACCATTTTAGAATCATACAACATTCGTCCAATGAGTGTACTTTTACCATCATCTACCGAACCGCATGTCAGGAAGCGAAGCATGTCTTTATCTTCATGCTCTTTGAGGTAATCCTCAATATTTTTTGCTATTTTCTTATTTTGCGTTTTCAATTTAAAAATAACCTTCTATTTTCTTTTTTTCCATTGCGCCAATTGAATCTTTATCAATCAGTCGACCTTCTCTTTCAGAATTTGTAGAAAGAAGTATTTCTTTGATTATTTCAGGTAAGGTTGTTGCAGATGAATTGACGGCTCCAGTTAACGGATAACAACCCAATGTTCTAAATCGAACCATTTCTTTCTTTGCTGTTTTTCTCAAATCTTCAGGCACTCTGTTATCATCTACTAAAATCTTCATTCCTTCATATTCTACCACTTCTCTTTCTTTTGCAAAATAAAGAGAAGGTATTGTAATGTTTTCTGAATAGATGTATTGCCAAACGTCTAATTCTGTCCAATTAGAAATAGGAAAAACACGCACGCTCTCTCCTTTTTGAATGGCTGTGTTGTAAATATTCCATAATTCAGGTCGCTGATTTTTTGGATCCCACCTATGATTTTTATCGCGGAAAGAGAAAATTCGTTCTTTTGATCGTGATTTTTCCTCATCTCTTCTAGCACCACCAATAATGGCATCGTAACCGCCATTGTTAAGTGCTTGTTTCAACCCTTCTGTTTTCATAACGTCGGTATGCACTTTAGAACCATGTTCAAAAGGGGATATATTCATGTCTATTCCTTTTTGATTGGAATGCACAACCAAATCAAATCCCAAATCGATTGCACGTTGGTCTCTAAATCGTATCATTTCTTTGAACTTCCATTTGGTATCCACATGTAACATTGGAAATGGTGGTTTGGATGGAGCAAAGGCCTTAATGGCCAGATGTAACATGACCGCGGAATCTTTTCCTACCGAGTACATCATGACCGGATTGCTAAATTCTGCTGCTACTTCACGCAGAATATGAATTGACTCTGCTTCGAGCTGTTGGAGATGGGTTAAACGTTCTTGTGTAAACATTTTAATTTTTACTGTTTCTGCAGAATTTCTTTCAGATTATCAATAACGCCAATATAAATAGAATCCACGTCATTTTTTTTAGCCAAGTACCAAGATGCCCAGTCGATTATATGTATAAGGTATAATGCTTTGATCAATTGTGAACTTCCTTTTGCATTTAATGTTTTGATTGATTTCGTTTTTGTTCCAATGGTTTCTCTAGAAAAAACTAATCGTTTTTTATTTTGAATATGCCAGTCATTCGTGTCTAAAAAAAGCACAGCATACCGATCTGATCCTCCGTACCAGCCAACCATTTCGTTATGGTTCATTTCAGGAATGGCGTGATGATTACATAATATTTTACTGTTCTCATTGAATTGTTGACGTGCACGGATGGCAACGGCTTCGTCTTTTGCTTCACAATAGATGATGAGCTCTTTTTTATCTACAAAACTGGCAACTTCTTTTGCTTGTATATGAATTTCTTCACTGTTATGAATCAATAACTCTGCTGCAAGTCCAAATTCAGTCAATTTTTTCTTATTAATTATATTTAACTCAGCAAAAATGTGTGTTAATTGTACAATTGAATAGGCTAATTGCGTTCTCGGAGGTTTACCTCCAGGAACTATAATATATTCATAATTTCGTTGTTTACAAAAAGCTTCTAATTTACCTCCCGAGCAAACCGCAATTATGGAAGCACCTTTATTATGTGCTTCATCAGTAGAAGATATGGTTTCTTCTGTATTTCCCGAATTTGACGAAGAAATAATTAAAGTTTTACTGTTTACAAAATTAGGAAGTGTATAATCCTGGCAAAAAGTAATGGGAATGTTTATTTCACTCGCAATCCACGAAGCAACTAATTTCCCTCCTATACCTGAACCTCCCATTCCACATATAACGACATTTGAAAAAACAGGATACGTTTTCTTTAATTTGTTTTTTGAGGCAATGTTAAGTGCGTCAGAAATATTATCTGGGAAGGAACTTATTAATTCCTTCATGTATTTGTTGTTTTCCTCTACTGTACTCATTTCAGTAATTTATGTATCAATTGAATATCGCTTCAACACCGTCAGTCACAATCTTATTTTGCGTTGGCTGTTATTAAAAGTTTAACAAGCATACGTTTCTAGTTCATTTTTGTTACGTAACTTCTAGGTACATTTACAACAAAGCAAGAACCCAGGCTTTTAATTTCAACTACAACTCTAAAATAAGTTGAATTTTGCTATAGATTTGCTACTAAAACAGAAAAAGGGTCTTTATTTACCCGAACCAATTCTCCTTTTTGAATAATCACACGTTTATATCTCCTTCTTTCTCCAGTTAAAAAAACGCAGGTATATGAAAGATAATGACCCTAAGGTGATAAAATACACATATTCCACTGTCCAAATCCAATAAATGTCAAGAACGTACACTTTTATCAGTAAAAAAGCGACAATGATATAAACAAAGACGGCAAGGAGTTCAATGTAAAAGTTGACTCGTGTGTTTCCTGTGCCATTTATTGCTTGAAAATATACACTTCCGACAGAATAGATTATCACGGAACCAGAAACAAAACGAAGAATTGCGACGCTGTCAGTCATAAATTCTTCGTTCGGATTTACGAGGCTTATCATTTGTTCTGGATAGAAAAAAGCCCCGTGAAAGAATAAAAATAGGAAGACAATGGATAGGAGTTGCACTCGAAAAATAATCGTTTTGATCGAACCATAGTCTTTTTTACCTACGTAATGACTAATATATGTTTTTGTCGTAGCTCCAAAGCCCCAAACAGGTACAAAAGCTAGAAAGTAAAGAGAGCGTATGTTTTGAGAAACGGTTAATTCATACGTGCCAATTTGCTCTATCCACGTGAAAAATACAGTCCATGTTGTTAAGGCAACAAGACCTTGCAGCATAATTGGAGAACTTATTTTAAAAAGATTGAGTAAACTTTTCTTGCTAATTGACAATTGAACAAGAATTAGATGTCTTCTTTGTTCTGATGAATAATAGAATGCTGTGCAAAGAAACAAAGCACCGATAGCATCTGCAATTGTTGAGGCAACAGCTGCCCCTTGAATGCCCATAGCATTAAATCCTAGATTACCGTTAATTAAAACATAATCCAGTAGAATGTTGGATAAAGCAATAAACAATGCGCTTATCATGACAAAATTCGTTTTTCCAACAGCCATAAAATATGCATTGATGGAAATAGAAATGAAGGCAAAAAATAATCCATAACCTCTTATGCCGAGGTAGTCAATTTGTCCTTGCGCTACATCTGCGTTCAATGAGTATGATTTGAGCATGTCTGGAATAGCCCAAGTGATGAAAGCGAAAAGAACAATCGAAATCAGTAAATTATTGAATAAAACTGAACCGAAAATTTGTGATAGCATGGATTCTTTTTCCTGCCCTATTCTTCGTGCCATGAGTATCTGCGCTCCATCGCTCATTCCAACCAAAGTCATGAATAATGTGATGTATATTAAACCTCCGTTTCCAACAGCGTCAAAAGCTATGGTGTCGTATCTACTCAAAAAAGAAGAATCGGTAATTAGTACAACAGATTGTATAAATGTAGATGCCATAAGTGGCACTGCCATTTTTAATATCGAGCGATAACTGATGTCTAACATGGGTTCTTAATTCTGGGTGCGTAAAAATAGCAATTTTAAAGAGCTTGGCTCGTTCGCTTTGTGCTTTTTAGATAAGTAGTTCTAGCTTTCTAATTCTAATAGTATGCTAAAATTGCTATTTTTGCTTTCTAAATGAATTTTATGAATTGCACCATCCATTTTTACTTATTAAACGAACATTTTTCAATGGAATATGCTGAAACGAATTATAATGGAGAAGAATCAGACTTGAATCGCAAGTATGAATGGGAAGATGAGTTGTTGATTAACAATGTACACGATGTCATTGAGCAGAAGAAGGCTTCCTACATGCTTCGAGGAAGTTTTTCAGATGATAAAGATTTCGAGTATAGTGTTGAAAATATGAGATTGTTCAGTGTTCTTACAGATGATGCTCCAGTTGAAATTGGTTGCTCAGAGTCAATTTTGAGTTCTTGCGAAATATCAAAAGATGAGGACAGTTTTAACGTGAAAATATTCATTAAAGACTTTGAACCAATGTCTAACCCAGTACCGGGAATTTTTATTGCAGCTCAAGAATTTCCAAAAGAGTTAATTTCAGAATGACCTGGCAAAAAAGAAAAGAATTAATAAAAGAAACTTTTTTGGAATTTTTTCAAGAGAAGCCGTTGTTACATGGGGCAGCCTTGGCTTACTATGCAATGTTAGCGCTTGTTCCAATTCTTTACCTTACTGTCACTTATGTGGGGCGTTTTATTGGTGAGGATGAAGTGATTGATGCTATCGGCTCATTACTTAATGAAAATGTAGGATTAGAAGATTCAAGTGGTATTCTTGACTTTCTAACAGAAATGGATTTCTCTAATGGCAGCACGATGATGGAAATCTTTGGTATTCTGACTTTAATGTTTTCATGTACGGTTATTTTTAATTCGTTAAAGGGCAGTATAAATGAATTTTACAATATCAAAAAAAGTAAAATAGCCCGAAAGAAAAAGATTGTTCGTTCTCTTTTTTCTAGGCTAATATCACTTGCTTTCATTATTGGACTAACTCTTTTTTTTATTCTCCTGTACTTTGCAGAACCTTTGTTTTTATCTATAGCACATAAATTGTTTGATAGTTTTGAAGTACTTCATGATGTAGCTTCTAGATTGATTCGTTATGGTGTTCCAATTTTGACAAATATGCTCATATTTAGTTTTATTTTTAAATTCTTACATGATGGAAAAGTAGAATGGCGTAATGCAATTAGAGGAGGTTTGTTAACTAGTGTTCTACTGTATTTTGGTCAATTAATTATCAAATATTATTTGACAAATTTTTTCTTTGGTGCAAGCGGAGGGGTCGCAGGTGCAATGCTTATTATCCTTGTTTGGGTCTATTATTCATCTCAAATTATCTTCTTTGGAGCTAAATACATAGTCGTTCTATCTCGAATGAGAAATTGCGAAATCGTGTTTCGTGATTAATTTTTAATCAAAAGTTGTGTATTTGATAAGTTTTGATTAATTTTCCACCAAATAATGATTAAAATTTAAGAATGGAAGTAGGAGGAAATCTAAAATTATTAAGAAATAGAAAGAAACTTTCTCAAGAGGAGGTCGCAAAAGAGCTTGGTTTGACAAGAAGTTCATATTCAGGGTATGAGAATGGAGTAGCACAACCAAACATAGAAAGTTTAGTGATTTTTAGTGATTTTTATAAAGTATCCATTGATGATTTAGTTCGTAAAGATTTTGGAAAATTTAAAGATATCGATTGGGAGAAAATCGATAAAGGAGTTTATTCTGATGTGAAAGGTGCAAAGCTAAGGGTATTGACAACAATGGTCAATGAACAAAACGAAGAGTTAATTGAGTTAGTTCCTATTAAAGCAAGTGCCGGTTATACGGCTGGATATGCCGACCCTGATTACTTGAAGGTTTTACCTACATTTCACTTACCTTTTCTTTCTCGCGATAGAAAATACAGAACCTTTCCTATTAAGGGTGATTCAATGCCTCCAGTAGTGAACGGTTCTTTCGTTGTTGGAGAATTCGTTCAAAATTGGATGTCTATACGAAGTGGGACGCCATGCGTAGTCGTAACAAAAGATGATGGCATTGTTTTTAAAGTGGTTCACAATCTACTAGATTCTACACAGTCTTTTCAACTTTGTTCAACGAACTCATTTTACGATCCATATCTGGTTCATGCGAATGATATCATTGAAATGTGGAAGTTTGTCAACTATATTTCGCCAGAATTACCGGAAATAAAACTCGATGATAAAGGCTTGTCAAAATCACTTCAGAATTTACAGAAAGAAGTGCATGATTTAAAAGATATGCTTAAGAATTAGAGAATAAATGGCCGCTTTCTATAATTTTCTCTTCCAGTAGAAGAATTCTTAGTGAATTTTCAATCAATTCAATGGAGACATTCAGTTGTTTAGCTAATTCATCTTTCTTTGCAGGTAGATTCTTAGGAATCATAAGTAGTAGTTCTTCTAAGCTTAATTCAGAATGAGTTTCTGCGAGACAAACATCACATTTCCCACACTTTTCTGCGCTTGAGTCAAAATAACGACTAATTGCAACAGAACGGCAGTCAGATTTAGTAATAAAATCCAGCATCGCTTCTAATTTTTCTTCTTCTGTCTTCTTTCTGAATAGATAAATTTCATTTTTTATAGATATATGACTCTCAGGAAAGCGTTCTGTTAAAAAAGTGATTTTGGGGAAATTCGACTGAAATGTAATGTCAATAACACCATATTGTTCCAAATGCTTCAATTGTTTTGTTAATTCGAGTCTGCTTACTTTTAAACGTTTTGCTATTTCGCTTTCGTTAATATTTATGAATCGATCAAAGATACCGGGATAGCTCCTCGTTAAAGCTAATATTAACCCATGTATAGACGCGTGTTCAACTTGGAATTTATACAAAGCTGAATTTCCAATGGCTATTTTAAGCCGAGTCGAGTGAAAGCTATTTTCTGAAAAGGTCAACGTTTCATTTAACTGTAGCAGTTTTAATGCATAAAATGTTTCAGAGATCGGAAGGGAAAATGACTCATGAAACTTCTGTATGTCAAAATCATAGGACTCTCCAAGACCTCCGCCAATAGCGACTTTTAAAAAGTTGCAAATACTGTTATAGATAATTTTAACTCGATCAATAGACGGATATTTCATCTTGAGCTGCTCTTGCATTAGCTTTAGGTCTTTTTCCTCCCAAAAAGAAATAGCTACAGCTTCTTTTTCATCTCTACCGCCTCTGCCAGCTTCTTGATAGTAGCTTTCTAAATTCGGAGGAACTTCAAAATGCAAGACGTAACGAACATCACTTTTATCAATTCCCATACCGAAAGCATTTGTGGCAACCATGACCTTGATATTTCCAGCCATCCAATTTTCAAGCATATACTTTCTGTCCTCTGGTTTAAGTCCTCCATGGTAAAAACCGGCATTCACTTTAAGTGAACGCAGCTGTGTTACAACAAATTTTACGCTTCTTCTTGTTTGGCAATAGATGATGCCGGTTTCAGAAGAATTGTCTTGGCAATGATCTATTATCTTTTGTAACTTATTCTCAGAGTGAACAACTTGATACGAAATATTTTTTCTTTCCAGATCACCAATAAATAATTTTGGATTTTTTAGTTCTAGTTGTCGAACAATGTCTTCTTGAACTCTTTTGGTTGCAGATGCAGTTAAAGCAATCATAGGAGATTCTGGATGTATTTCTCTTAACTCGGCAATTTCTCTATATGCAGGACGAAAATCATGTCCCCATTCAGAAATACAATGCGCTTCGTCAATAACGATCAGTCCAACGTTCATAGCTTTAAAACGCTCCTTAAACAATTCACTTTTCAATCGTTCGGGAGAAGTGTATAGGAACTTCATTTCACCAAACCTAGCATTGTCCAGAGTAATGTCGATTTCTCTGTAACTCATCAAGCTGGTGAGTAAACCAGCTTTAATACCTCTTGATTGTAAATTATTAACTTGATCTTCCATCAAAGCAATCAAAGGTGATACAACAATTGTGATGCCTTCAAGAGCGATTCCAGGCACTTGAAAGCAGATTGACTTACCTCCACCTGTTGGCAAAATAGCAAGTGAATCGTGGCCGTAAATAACACTGTCAACAATTTCTTCTTGCATAGGGCGAAAGTTAGGATATCCCCAATATTGTTCTAGTATTTCTTTTGATTTCTCCAATTCTCAATCTGAATTACGAAAGTAAGTAAAATACTTAGTGAAGACTAATCGCAAGAAATGCTTTCGAGATACGTCTAATCCTTTGATATGCGCGATTAATTGCGTACATTTGCACTCAAGAAAACAGTTATGGTTAACAATACAATTTCTATTAAAGTCAATAAAATCAGTCAATCTAGAATAAGTGAAATTGATTGGGATAATCTTCCTTTTGGGAGAGAATTCTCGGATCACATGTTAGAGATGAATTATGCAGATGGAAAATGGCAAGAACCAGAAATTAAACCATTTGCGGACTTACAAATGCATCCAGCTACTTCAGCAATTCATTACGGTCAATCTATTTTTGAAGGAATGAAGGCTAGTAGAGCAGAAGATGGTAGCATCTTTTTGTTTAGACCAGATATGAATGCTAGACGATTCGCTGAGTCTTGTGAAAGAATGTGTATGCCAATTGTTCCAGAGAATGTCTTTGTTGATCTGGTTAAAAAAATAGTAGAGATTGATTCGGAATGGGTTCCTAAAATGGAAGGCTATTCGCTTTACATTCGACCATTTTTATTTGCAACTGATGAATTTATAGGTATTAAGCCATCAGATACATATAAGTTCTTAATTTTTACATGCCCAGTGGGTGTTTATTACTCTAGTCCAGTGAGTGTAAAAATTGAAGAATTTTTTACAAGAGCATCAAAAGGTGGGGTTGGTAAAGCTAAGACAGCTGGTAATTATGCAGCGTCATTATATCCTGCCAAAAAAGGAAAAGAAGAAGGCTTTGATCAACTTATTTGGACAGATGGAATTGAGCATAAATACATCGAGGAATCTGGAACAATGAATGTTGTTTTTGAAATAGATGGTAGGTTAATTACACCCGCTGAAGATTCAGATACTATTCTTTGTGGAATCACTAAACGATCAGTCGTTGAAGTGGCAAAGAGTTTGAGTATTCCTATCGAAGAAAGAAAGATAACAGTGGAGGAAGTAGTGACTGCGCTAAAAGAGGGAAGAGTTACGGATGCTTTTGGGGCTGGAACTGCCGCAACCATTGCACCCATTTCGAAAATTGGATTTAGAGGAGAATTATACGATATTGCACTCGAACCAAGAACTTCTTCATCTAGAATTAGAAACTATTTGAATGATTTAAAATCGGGCAAAATGGAAGATTCATTCAATTGGTTGGTGAAGATTTAACTAAAAGTTCTAGCATAAAAAAAATCATTAAATTTCTTTGATTTATTACTTTTGGTTACTAATAATTCAATTATATTTGTTGTACTATTTAAAATGATTCTAAATAATGAAATTAGTAATAGCCGACAGCAATGATTTAGTGAGAGTAGGGATGAGATCCATTCTATCCGTTAATAAGGATGTTGAAATTGTTGGTGAAGCAAAATCTAAAGACGAATTATTCGAGATGTTACAAAACTTCGAGACGAATGTAGTCATGATTGACTACACCTCAGAAGGATTCAACATTGATGTCTTGGCAAAAGTTAAAAATGATTTCCCAAAGGTTTATTTACTTGCAATTACTCCGCTTCAATCAGCTCAAGTTCTGGTTGATGCGCTTAAACAAGGAGTTACAAGTTATGTCAAGAAAGATTGTTCTATTCCCGAAATTATTGATGCCGTGACGGAGACTTCTAAAGGGACTAAGTTTTTCTGTGGTAAGATTGTGGAAACTATTCAAGAGGCCAACCTTAACATTGAAGAAATCAATTTTGATGCGTTTACATGTGATGCAATTCTTATATCTAAACGAGAAAGTGAGATAATCGTCCATATATCCGAGGGTCTTACGAATGTTCAAATTGCAGAGAAATTATTTTTGAGTAATCATACCGTCAATTCTCACAGAAAAAATATCATGGCAAAATTAGGAGTTAAAAACACAGCAGGTATCGTTATGTATGCTGTGAAGTCCAATTTAGTCACTCCAAACAAGTTTTTGTTTACTGCATCTAATTAAAATCAAATTTATTTTCTTATTTTGAACCAAACTCAACTGAGGTTGTACAGGATAAAAATTAAGAAAACATGCGTATTGCAATAATTATATTGTCAACATTTTTTAGTGGGTCAATTCTTGCTCAAAATCAAGAGCCTATTGAAGAGTCTATCAAAGAATCTGAGATAAATGTTGAGTCAATAACAATCAGTAAGGATAAGAAAAAAACGATTAGAAGTAGAAAAGCAAAGACCTTAGACGCTAAGCAAAACTATTCTACATCTTCGAGTGAATCGCAGAAATTCAAATCATATAAAGCAGCATCTTCAATACAAAGAACTCAAAGAAGCCCAAGCTCTGCACAACAATCTAGAATGGATGAAGCGGTTAATTCCTTAGGCTTACTGGCTCCAAATTCTTTTGAATATCATTACTTTAAATATACTGCTGGAAATTATAATTTATCACTTGTGTCTCATTTAAATGAGGCTGAAAAACTACGACCGGACAATGTGGATGTGCTCATACACAAAACGGCTTATAATATTATTCTAGGAAAAAAAAATGAATCTATAGCTTATGCTAATCGTGTTTATGCCTCAGGAAGATTGTCAAAGAGTGTCGTTGATTATGCGGAAGACATTCTTCTTTCGGTTCCTCAAAATGGCACGCTGATAACGCATGGATTTGATGATTTTTATGGAGCATTTTACTCGCAAGGAATCAATAATGTTCGTCCGGATGTTCAAATAATATCACTAGAATTATTGCAAAGCGAGGAATATAGGAATAGACTAAAAAAGAAAGGTTATGTGATTCCAAGGAATAAAATTGTTGATGTAGAGTTCTTTAAAAAGTTGTGTAGTGATAATTCTACAAAGAACATTTCAGTTTCTGTTACGACCCCAAAGGAATATCTCCGGACCATTTCTAAAAATTTATTCTTGACTGGACTGGTGATGATATATTCGAATACACCAAAAGAAAATTTTGTGGAGAATGAAAAATTGTGGAACACTACACTAAAGAAAAAATTGATCTCAAACGCAAGTAATCAAAAGGCAAAGCAATTGAGTGCAAATTATTTACCGATGCTTTTTATTCTAAGAAAAGGATATAATTCTACATCGAATAAATTGAAAGTGAAAGAAATCGACTTGGTGATGGATAAGATTAGTGTTCAATCAAACAAATACAATCAAGTACAAAAATTGAAGAGTAGCTATTAATGCGATTAATAAAACCGCAATATAAATCAATGACTGACGAGTCGCTAATGATTTCTATCTCCAAAGGGGAAAAGAAGGCATTTGACGAGATATACGTTCGCTACTCTAGCCCTTTATTGGGTTATTTCATGAGGATGTTATGGCGTGATAGAGAGAAAGCAGAGGATTTTGTACATGACATTTTTGCGAAAATTATAAGAAAGCCTGAATTGTTCGATCCTTCAAGAAAATTTAAAACTTGGTTGTATTCTGTTGCTAATAACATGTGCAAGAATGAATACAAAAAACAAGAAGTAAGAAAAAATACTTCGACAGGCTTAGATGGACACTATGCCTTATCAGATAGTAATTCGAATGTAATGGCTGAAGTGCAAGACGCACAATTTAGAGAAGAATTTGAAGAATCGTTGGAAGCGTTAGATGCTAAACACAAAGAGACTTTTAGGTTGAGGCATATAGAAGGTTTGTCGATCAAAGAGATTGCAGAGGTGCTAGAGTTAAGTGATGGTACTGTTAAATCAAGGTTGTTTTATGCGACCAAGTATTTAGCAAAAAGTTTAAAAGAATTTAATCCCGTTTTAAATAGATAAAGATGGAAAAGGACATAGTAGATATTGTTACAGAAAAAGAGTTTATTCAATTGACACCAGTTGAAAAAGCTGATTTGCAAGAATTTTGTAGAACAGAAGAGGAGTTTTATCAATTAAAAAATGTATTGACAAAGGTGGGGGCAATGACTTTTGAAACACCTTCGCCTAAAAAAGAAACGAAAAGAGATCTAGATACATTATTTGCTCAGACATATCCTAAAGTAGGTCCCGTTTGGCATAATTCGATGTTTGCGACCATAATCCCAAAAGAAAAGCCATTTTATAAACAACCTTTACTTCACGTTGCGGCGGTTGCATTGCTATTGTTGTTGGCAGTTCCTATGTTTTCAAGCAATGTCACGGATAAGTCTATTAAAATAGCCAAGAATGAAAATTCAAAAGAGGATTTAGCAGAAACGAAAGAGTCCAACCACGAAGAGTTTGAACAATTGAAAACAGACGATTTAGTTGTTGATGCAGATCAATTAAATCAATCTTTGGCTGAAGAGACAAAACTTGACGATGCGCTTCCTTCTGATGACTTTTTAGCTTCTCGAGCCACCGGTACTGCTCGTTCAATAATTTCTATGGATAACAACCAATTTTCTACTGGTCTATCTGGTACTTCGACATCATCGGCCGCAACTGGAAATGTTGCAGATAGTTTTTTCGAACACCCAGACGGTGTTTTTGATGAGGAAGCAGTACCAAGCGCTTCTATGGATGACAATACTAATCACCTTACTTTTGCCATTTCAGCTTCAGAAACGGATGATTTAATGGATTTGCTAACAGTTACTTTTTAAGTCGGACAAGAATGATTACCGATTTTTCTGATGCTTTGATTTCCAGTTTCTCTTGACAAAAAACGGACTGATTTGTCGTTATTTGCTGATTTTTCACAGATACATTTCCTTCTGCAACAAAAAGGAAATCACCAGTTAAAATAGTATGCGATTGATCAGATGTTAAATGAATAACTGGGACTTCAGCAATGCAACCTTTAGTCATTACATTAAAATCTTTAACCTTTCCGATGCTTTTAGTACGCCAATCACCCAAAAAAGTATCTTGCTCATATTGTTTAAGCTTCACAGAATGCTGTCCGGCATGAATGAGTTCTATTTCTCCATCCAAAATGGTTAGGATGCGATTAACTTTAGGTAATGGTGTAAAAGTTGATTCCTCAATTTCTACAGTAGCTATACTAATACGCAAGTCGTAATCTCCCTTTTTGAATTCAGAACCCACTGGAAGAATGAGCAATTCTGAAGTCGTTCCGCCAGACCAGCGAGTCGTTTTCCATGAAGAAGGTAGGATGATATTATTCGGTTTTACAGATTTATTCATTTCAAACATTTAAACACAAGAAGTTTACTTTTCATAACTCACCGATTACCAAGTTCTCCCATTACTTTCTGAAAATTAAGAACAATTTTTTCTCGATTTTTTAAATCAGCGATTGCTTTATAATCTCCATTCACTATTGTTCCCAATTGACTTGTAGTATCAGTAGTATAAACAATGGCAGAACTTAATTTATCATTAGAGCTTGTTGCTAACAATGGAGTATTTCCATCAATAATTGATGCGTTTAGTTTTTCTCCTACTTTAAAATACTGTTTCTCAAAATTATTCATGGCTTTTCGACCTGCTGTGGTTACCATTTCAATAGCGTATTTACCTGAATTCCCTTCGGTAGGCGAGTTGAAAATATTTCGTTTATGCGAAATTAAGCGTTGTCCATAATCTAGTAATCTTAATTCTTCCATCGGATTGAGACCTATATTAGAATCTGTACCAATGCTCCATCTACCTCCTGAATTTTGAAAATCCGCAAGAGGGAAGAGGCCATCACCTAAATTGCCTTCTGTGGTTGGACAGAGAACAACATTCGCTTTACTTTTTGCAATTCCTTGAGTTTCTTGCTTTGTTAAATGCGTTGCATGCACCAAATGATAACGCTCGGATAAATCAACATTATCCAATAACCATTCCACCGGTCTTTTACCAAGAAAAGCAACAGAATCTTCGATTTCCTTTAGCTGTTCAGATATATGTATATGAAAGGGGATGTCTTGTGGTCCATTTTTTGCAATCTCCACTATATCAATTGGGTCAACTCCTCGCATTGAGTGAATGCCAATGGCCATATTTGCTCCTTCGTAATTAGAGCATGCTTTTTCACTTGCTTCAAGTAATTTGAAATAGGTATCGATAGTTGGGGAGATAAATCTTCTTTGTCCTTTGGTTGCTTCTTTTCCAAATCCTCCTTTTTGATAGAAAATGGGCACCAACGTAACGTTAATACCAGCATTTTTAGCTGCAGAAATTATTCGAGATCCCATTTCTGAAAGATTTCCATATTGTTGACCTTTCTTATCGTGATGTACATAATGAAATTCTGCAACATTCGTATATCCATGTTTCACCATTTCAGAATATAGCATGGTCGCTATTGCTTCCATCTGATCAGGTGAAACTTTTAGTGCTAAATCATACATCGCTTTTCTCCATGACCAAAAGTCATCGGACGTGTGACTTACATCATGAACTTCGGCTAAACCAGCCATGGCATATTGAAATGCATGTGAATGCGCATTCTGAAAACCAGGCAATGCAAAACCATTGATTTCTATTGCAGAAGTAGTCGAATTATTGTTTTGAATGCTAGTGATTATTCCATTTTCATTGATTGAAACAAGCACATTGTCTTGCCAGCCGTTATTTTGTAAAAGTTTCTTGAAAACGTATTTTTTCATTTGTATCTATTTTTTAATCACGGATGCTTGTATAAATGGCACATCTGTGTTCCCTTTTTTATAGTTGTAAATGTTCAATTAGCGCCTTAAATGTTTTTTTTAGAACAATTCTCACATTATTAGCTCTTTCATTATTGAACTCCATTTCTGAATCATTCATATAAAGAATCTTGTTCATCTCTAACTGTAACGCATGGATGTTATTTTCAGGTTTGCCAAAATAACGAGTGATGTGTCCCCCTTTAAAAGGAGTATTATGGTTTACTTTAAATTCTCCAGTACTAAGGTTTTTCATAGCAGTATTAATTAGCTCCATATTAGCGGTTTGCCTATCGTTGTTTCCAAGAATCATATCTGGAAAAAAATCTTTCTGAATGGTCGGTACGCTTCTCCTAATCGAATGAGCATCCCATAAAAGGACTTTGCCGAATTCTTCTTTTCGTTCTTCGAGAAGTGATCTAATCCCTTGATAATAAGGCCAGTAATACTTTTCTAAACGTCGTTCAACTTCTTTCTGATTTGGGATTTTTTCTTTGGAAACATATATGTCTCTTCCAAAGAAATCAGTAGTTGTAGTTAGTCCAGTTATTATTCTTCCATCATTATAGAGGGGAGCACTTTTTGGATCTCTGTTAAGGTCAATTACCCATCTGCTGTATTTGGCATGAATAATAGTGATTCCCATTTCATTTGCAAAATTGTACAATTCATGAACAAACCAATCCGTGTCGTCTGGTGCCTTCATCATATCGAGTACATAGTCATCTTTCAATTCCTCTGGAAAATCTGTTCCACAATGAGGTACGCTTAAAATAAAAGGAACTTTGGCAACTTTCGGCTCAATAATAATGAATGGATCTGACATAGAATCACGTTTCTACAAAGTTAACATTTTGTAGGTATTTAAAAGGCGCCTTGTGAAACTAGCAGCCATCAAGTGAAATGCGGACTTAGTGAAACTAGTGGCATCTAAAAAAAGGTTGTATGCGTGCAAGTGACGGCCATCGAGCGAAGCCGAAATGTGCCGTCATAACTTCTGCAATTCTACCTCTTTATATTATGCATAAAAAAGCGTGCTAAGATTTCTTAACACGCTTAAATATATGAATTACTGTACTTTATTTTTCAATAGTAACATCAATTGTAAACTCTAAATCGTTTGAAATGATATAATCAACTGGCACTCCTTCTGAACCTTCAATGTGGTATTTTAATTCCCAATCTGTTCTGTCAAGGATAAATTTTTCAGATTTCATAGATACAGCATTCTCTGAAATATCAACATTTGCGTTGAATGTAATACTTTTTGAGATCTCCATAATTGTTAAATTACCAGTTAGTCGAGAATTGTAATCTCCCTCAGTAGATTCTATTCCCGTTAACTCAAAAGTAGTATAAGGATTGTTAGGAACATCGAAAAAATCAGCACTTAGGAGATGATCTTTCAAATCTTGTGCATCTTCGTCTCCATCTTCTCCAAAACTGTCAACAGTAAAGGAATTCATATCAACTTCTACTTTAGCATTACTGAGCGTTCCATTATTCACTAAAAAAGATGCGCTACTCAAACTGATGATACCATAACGTTCTGAAACACCTCCTAAATGAGTTGCTCGCCAGTCCAATTTACTTCCTTCTTTTACTGTTGTGTACTCAATTGTTTCATTGTTTTGAACGAGTTCCACGTTTTCAGCATCTGTGGCAGCAACTTCTGTAGCATCTGAACAAGAGCTAAGCGTCGCTCCAGCAAGAAACAAAGATAGAACTAATTTTTTTGTGTTAAGTGTTTTCAAAATATTCATATTTTAAGTGTTTAAATTATTATGGATGCAAAGTAAGTCAGAAATAGAGAAATAAAAAATTAATCTAGGTTAAGAAATGAGTTTGCTATTTTTTTTGATAAATATAATTCTTGATTCTTAATTCCCCTTATCTTTACCAACCAATAAATCGTATGAAAAATAAAATTAAGCTGATAATTAACAAGTCAGAAATCACTGCGGGAACTAGAGGTTCTTCCTTAGGTCCAGAGGCGATGATGGCGGCTGCTCGAAGAATAGATAATTTATTCTTTGGCAAATATCCCATTGCTTATGTCAAGGATGAAAATCATCTGTTGGATGAAAAAGTAAAATATCCTTTTGCAAAAAGAATTGAAGGGCTCGTACAAGTTTTTGAATCTGTTTCTAGTGAAGTTAAGTCAGTTATTGAAGAAAATAACTTTCCAGTTGTAGTTTCAGGTGATCATGGTTCTGCTGGTGGCACTATTACAGGAATTAAAGCAGCATATCCGAATAAACGTCTAGGTGTTGTTTGGATAGATGCACATGGAGATTTGCATACGCCTTATACAACGCCTTCTGGTAATATGCACGGTATGCCAATGGCAACAGCTTTAGCAGAAGATAATAAACAGGTTCAGAAAAATGAAATTTCAGAAGAAGAAACAAAATTATGGAATGAATTGAAGACAATGCACACAAACGGGCCTCGTGTGAAATCTGAAGATCTAGTGTTTGTTGCTGTTAGAGATACTGAGGAGCAAGAAGATGCATTGATTGATCGCTTAGAAATTACCAATCATTCTGTTGAGCAGGTGAGAAACAAGGGAAAAAAAGCAATTATGCATGAAATTTTAAGTCAGTTGAATGAATGCGATATCATATATATATCTTTTGATGTAGATTCAATGGATCCTGTGCATACTTCTCATGGTACGGGAACTCCTGTTGAAAATGGTCTGTTTCCTGATGAAGCTGAGTATTTTTTGACTGAATTGGCTAAAAATAAAAAAACAGTTTGTATAGAATTTGTTGAGGTTAATCCTTGTCTTGATGAGAAAACTAACAAAATGGCAGAAGTTGCTTTTGATTTATTAGAAAAAACAATTAACGAACTTGAGAATAGCTAAAAATGGAGAACACAATAAAAAAAATCTTATTGGCAAATGCTGTTGAATTATTTGGAGCCGAAATCAATGAACAATTAATTCAGTTTCAAAATACACGAAAAGATGTAGAAGGTGACCTAACATTAGTCATTTTTCCATTTGCAAAGTTGTTGAAATGTTCTCCAGCAGATGCTGGAGAGAAAATAGGTTCATTTTTAAACGATAAATTGGACTTTATAGCTTCTTTTAATGTAGTCAGCGGTTTTTTAAATTTTACAATTGCTGATGATTATTGGTTAGAGCAGCTTTCTATAATGAATGCAAACTCTTCTTTCGGTTATACAGAAAAGGATTCAAAACCAACAGTTATGGTAGAGTACTCTTCTCCAAACACCAACAAGCCTTTGCACTTGGGTCATCTTAGAAATAACTTTCTCGGCTATTCTGTTGCTGAAATATTAAAAGCCAACGGACACAAAGTCGTTAAAACACAAATTGTCAACGATAGAGGAATTCACATTTGCAAGAGTATGCTTGCATGGGAGCGATTTTCTCCATTGAACGCTTCTGGAGATAGAGAGACTCCTCAGAATACTGGAATGAAAGGTGATAAGTTGGTAGGTAAGTATTATGTTGAATTCGATAAACAATTTAATATAGAGGCTGCAGAAATCATTTCGGATTGGGAGAAAGGTGAATTTCATGGGTACTCTCCAACTGTGATGGAAGAATTTGAACACTTGCATTCTTCTAAAGAAGGAAAAGACGAGAAGGCAATCAAAGGTATTGATGCGAAAATCAAAGATTTAGCAAAAAACGAGACTACTTTATTGCGGGATGCCAAAGAAATGCTTATAAAATGGGAGGCAAGAGATCCTGAGGTTTATCTTCTATGGCAAACCATGAATAACTGGTGTTATGCAGGATTTGATGTCACATACAAAGCTATGGGAGTCGATTTTGATAAGTTATATTACGAATCTGAAACCTTTGTTTTAGGTCGTGACTTGGTTTTGGATGGACTTGAAAAAGGTGTCTTTTTTAAGAAAGAAGATGGCTCTGTTTGGATTGATTTGACAGATGATGGTTTGGATGAAAAACTGGTTCTTCGCTCTGACGGTACAGCCGTTTATATGACACAAGATTTAGGCACAGCGGTTGATAGATACAGTGATTATCCTGATTTAAGCGGAATTATCTATACTGTTGGTAATGAGCAAGATTACCACTTTAAAGTTCTCTTTCTAATTCTTCAGAAACTAGGATTTGATTGGGCGGGAAACTGCTCACATTTGTCTTATGGTATGGTTGAACTACCTAAAGGTATGGGTAGAATGAAGTCGCGAGAAGGAACGGTTGTTGATGCAGATGATTTGATGGAGGACATTGTAAATTCCGCCAAGGAGATGACACAAGAACGTGGGCACATTGGTGACATGGACGAAGAAGAAAAGAATAAATTGTTCAACCTAATCGGTATGGGTGGTTTAAAGTATTATTTGCTGAAAGTTGACCCAAAAAAGAAGATTGTTTTTGATCCAAATGAATCGATCGAATTGAACGGGAATACTGGCCCTTTTATCCAATATACACATGCCAGAATTAAATCGTTGTTAGCAAAAGCTGGAGAAGTAGGGTCTTTTAAAGATGTAAATTTGAAACCAGAAGAGACTGAAATTTTAAAACATTTAACACAATTCCCTTCACTCATCGGTGAAGCAGGAAAGAGTCACTCTCCTGCATTAATTGCGAACTATACGTACGAATTGGTTAAATTGTACAATCATTTTTATCAGTCGATTTATATTCTAAATGAAGAAAACCAAGATTTAAGAAGCATGCGTTTAGTTTTGAGTAGAAATGTTGCGAAAGTTATTCGTATATCCATGAAATTGCTTGGAATTGATGTTCCAGAAAAAATGTAACTTATTGGTTTGATGTGAATTTGATACATTTTTCTTGATCGATTTTTTTTATCTGCGTTTTTTCTTTAACTTACAACGTACTAACTAAAAACTCAAATTATGGTAAGAATTTTATTGTTCTGCTTAATAGCTTCTTTCTCTCAATTATCTTTCTCTCAAGTTTGCGTAGCAAATATTACGGTAGCGAGTACAAACAATCCATCTGATGCAGGAGAAGTAATTTTCACAAATGCTTCTTCAGGTTTGGCTTTCACTTTGACAACTGGGGATGGAGCAAATTATCAATTTAATTCAAGTAATAGTACGTTAATTCATTCCTATATGACTACTGGTACGTTTACGTATTGCGTGATTACTTATGATTCTATAGCCGGTTGTTCGGATACTTATTGCGATGATATTACTGTTACTAGCGTTATAGATCAATGTTTTTCTACTTTTTTTATGGATACTTTATCCGCTTATAATGATGTTGATTTTTACCTAACTTCTCCAATAAGTAATGTTGCCGTGACACATTTCTGGGATTTCGGAGATGGAACTACATCTTCTTTGGCAAATCCAACGAACGTATATGCGGCAGATGGATATTATCAGGTGTGCCATACGGTGACTTCTTCTTCAGGGTCTTGCTCTTCGACTTCGTGTCTCGATTCTATATTTGTTTTCCCTGTCGTTGTTCCACCGCCACCACCTCCAACTGCTTGTTCGGCTACCTTCTTATGGTATCAAGACTCTTCGACAATTCAAACGATTAACGTTATTAATTATTCATCTCCGACGACTGGGAGCAACATAGTATCTTATTTATGGGATTTTGGGGACGGCACAACTTCTTCATTGCAGTTTCCGACACATACATATGCGGCATTGGGAATATATAATTTATGTTTAACTATAGTTGATAATTCGGGTTGTTCATCAACCTACTGTGAAAACATTTCTATCAGTTTTAAAATGAACGGATTTGAAAAAAAACTAGTTGGTTTTACCATTAATGTTTATCCTCCTGGGGTTGCTTCCGTAGAAGAAAATAAATTAGAGAAATTATTGAAGGTATATCCAAATCCTGGATTTGATATTTTAAATGTTAGCTTATCATCTTCAAACGGGGCTAAAAAAATCAATATTGTTAATTTAATGGGACAAGTTGTGTATTCTGAAAACCTAAATTCTACTTCTAATGAATTGGATATTAGAGAACTGAAAGCTGGGTTATACTATGTTATAGTCGAAGGATACAAGCCATTTAAGTTTGAAAAAAGATAGTTTTCTACGTTAAATAATTCGCATCACTCAAATTTATTTTTTGAGTAGAAATGTTGCGAAAGTTATTCGTATATCCATGAAATTGCTTGGAATTGATGTTCCAGAAAAAATGTAACTTGGTGGATGCAAAATAAAGCTTGGTTTAAGGATTTGATGCACTTTTTGCGACTGTCGCATGAACAGGAAGACACTGCAATTATACATAATACAGTAGAAAATGGTGTAGTTTTTAGAGGGACTAACCTTTGGATTCTCATTTTTGCTATTTTAATTGCGTCAGTTGGATTGAACATGAATTCAACTGCAGTGGTAATTGGAGCTATGCTCATTTCTCCATTAATGGGACCTATTACTGGAGTTGGTTATTCGATCGCTACCTATAACTTTCCATTACTCAGAAAATCGTTAAAGAATTTTGGTTTTTCGGCTTCTGCGGCAATTATCACCTCATTTATTTATTTCATGCTTACACCAATACATGCAGAGCACTCAGAAATTTTGGCGAGAACAAGTCCTACTATTTATGATGTGTTTATCGCTTTTTTTGGAGGGCTTGCTGGAATTGTTGCTATCAGTAGTAAAAACAAAGGAAATGTAATTCCAGGTGTTGCGATTGCTACTGCTCTGATGCCACCGTTATGCACTGCAGGATACGGTTTGGCAATGGGAAACTTAGCTTATTTCTTTGGTGCCTTGTATTTATTTACAATTAATTCTGTGTTTATTGCTTTATCCGCAATGGTGGTTGCACAATTATTAAAACTTCCTAAGAAAACCTTCTTACTATCTAAGGAGATTAAAAATAAGAACATAGTCATTGGTATCGTAATTCTATTGACGATTGTTCCAAGTTTCTTTTTAGGGCTGGGTTTGGTAAGAAAGGAAAAATTCAACGCAAAAGCAGATCAATTTATTAAGAAAGTCACAACCTGGGAAGGGAATTACTTGTTGAGGAATAATGTGAACGCAGAAACCAAAGAAATCAAATTAGTTTATGTCGGAAATGAGTTTGATGAAAATACAGCTGATCGAATAAACGACAAGGCTGATGATATGGGCTTGATCGATGCTTCAATTTCAATTGAACAAGGAGTCAAAATTAAAGATTATGATGAAATTATTGCAAAAGATGCAGATTTGAAGTCACTGTATTCAGAATATACACAGTTACAATTACTTCTTCTAGAAAGCAATAATAAGGTTGATAGTTTAGAGACTATTCCTAAGATGGGAAATGCATTACTGAAAGAAATAAAGTCTTTTTTTCCCAATATTACTGGGTGTAGTTATTCTGTTACAGAAATGTACATTGACTCTCTCCAAGAAGGTAAACCGATTTCTCTCATTTTTTTTAACACCATTGAAGAAATTACTCAAGACGAGAAAATAAAAATAAAAGAATGGCTCAAGTCTAGGCTGAATACAAATAATTTCATATTGAAATTTTAAAAAAAAAAGTCTAATAAATATCCACTATTTTATTCTTTACTCTTCAGAATAATCCGTATTTTATTTACGCTTATCATTCCTAATAAAAATGCAAACCCTCCTGCAATAATTATTCCTACTGAGTATTTTAACGCCCAATTGAAATCAAACTGCTGAGCGCAGTAGCCAAGAACAACAACAGCGATAGAATAGGATAAAATTGACGCTATTTTTTGCCCTACCAATTTTATTTTAATTATTTTGAACACCAAGAAAATTTGAAAAATAGACGTCAAAAGTTGAGTAATTAAACTGGTAATTGAAGCACCATAAGCACCATGTTCAGGAATAACAAGGAAATTAAGAAGGATATTTAATGCAACAGCCAGCAGTGCAACAATATTCAACGCTCTCAAGTTTCCATTGGCCGTTAGCAAGGTGCCAAAAATGTAGGTAACGCACATGAAAATAAATGAAATCATCAACATTCCAAATGCTCTTGAGGCTTGTAATAAGTCTGCACCTTGTATCTCAAACCTCCAAGCCATAATTTCTTCTTGGAAAAAGAAAGACAATACACCAACACTGATTGAGAACGTTAGAATTAATTTAAATGCCAAAACAAGTATGTCAGAAACATCTTCTTTTTTCTTGAGTAGATTAGCAAAGATAGGAAGTAGCAATCCTGCGAATAAATAACCCACCATATTAAATGCTTCAAAAAACCGATAACCTCTTGCATAAATTGCAGACTCCGTAGCACCATTTGGTAACATTCTTTCTAGCATAATACTATCTGTTTTATAGCTGGTCATTGTAAGTAAAATAAGAATAGCAAAAGGAATGCTTTTCTTGACAATTATCCAAGAAAAACGAGTATTTAAAGTAATTTTTATTTTTCCCGTTTTTCGCAGAACGAGATAACCAGAAATAAGAGTTGTGATGGCATAAGCAAAAGTTTGTGCATATATAAACCATTCTATTTTGAATGGCTGCTTTGTAACTCCACCCCAAAGAAGAATCGAGCATATGATGATGAGTAAAAAACGATCCAGAACAGAAATGAAACTGTCTTGTTTAAAGAGTAGAAGTCCTGCAAGGTTCGATCTAAAGTAAAATATAAAGGCAACTAGTATTTGATTTACTCCTAATATTGCTAATATTTCAAACTGATGTTCAGAATATCCTATAAAATATCCTACAATGAATATTAGCAACATATAACCAACAGAGAGTAAAGCCCGTAGAGAAATAATACTGGAGAAATGTTTCTTTAGAAGTTGACTGTTTTGAGCAATATTACGGGTATTGTAATTGATTATTCCTAAATCAAGAAATATATTGAGTATAAAAGTGAAACCTAACAATGAAAAGTATTCTCCATACGATCCAGGGCTACTTATTTCCGCTTGCTTGAGAATTTCTGCATCGATTCCAAGAATGTAAAATGGTTTTACGAGTGCGTTTAGCACAAGTACTAGAATCAAATTGGTAAAGAATTTTTTTTGCATCCGTTAAATAAATTCTTTAAGCCTTCGGTAAACATCATGTACTGGTAATCCCATCACATTATAAAAACATCCTTCAATTTTATAAATCCCAATCATTCCTATCCATTCCTGAATTCCATAAGATCCTGCTTTATCGAATGGTTTATAATTGGTAATGTAATAGCCAATTTCTTGATCACTCAATTCAGAAAAAAAGACCTTTGTAGTGGTTGCGAAGGTACTGTTCTTGGTCTTGTTCGATAGGTAAACTCCTGTAATTACCTCATGAACATCATCTGAAAGCAGTCGAAGCATTCGAAATGAATCTTGTTCATCTTTTGGTTTTCCTAAAATTTCATTGTTGTGAATAACAACCGTATCTGAGGTTAGTAAAACTTCATTTTCGTTCAACGTTTCTATTAATGGCACTGCTTTTAGTTGAGCCAAAAAAGTAGCTACTTCGTTTTTTGGAATTGTATCAGGGTAATTTTCTTGAACCTCTTTTGTTCTGATTTCAAAGGGAAAGCCTAATTTTTTTATCAATTCTTGCCTTCGAGGAGATTTTGACCCTAAAACAATTCTAATATTATCCATAGATGACCAATAAGTTCCAATAAATTGGAGTGAGCATACCAGAAACCATTGCAAATTTGATCAAATGATTGATTTGCCGGTATTCTTTTACAGAATTAGCTTTTGACAAGAGGATGAAGCAAAGAATAATTAAAACTGCTGAAATTACAATAGGAGCAATGGTAACAAGTTCTAAGCTGTCCGTTGTCATCCAAATAATAAAAGTACCAATCACAGTGCCGAATAAAATAATACTTGCAATTATCTTTGTTTTGCTATAGCCTAGTACAATTGGAAGAGTTTTTGCTGGTAATTTTTTATCTCCTTCAACATCTTCCATGTCTTTTACAATTTCTCTAGTCAGGTTAAGAACAAAAGCAAAGCAAGCTAAACCCAAAGAAATGTAAAAGATATAATTCTCTTTCAATTCTCCCAAAAAAGGATAATAATTGGAATTAAACTCAACTGTTGAAGAAGCGTAGATTTGATGATAATAATATCCTACTAGTATTGGCACTAAAGCTGTTAACGCTGCAATTAATAAATTTCCAGTGAAAAAAAGTCGCTTCCCTCTCATGGAATAGAACCAAAGAACATTAATGGATAATAAATGAATGAAAAGATACCAAAAAGAGTCAAGTACGTAGCTCAAATAAGCTGCAATCAAAAAGGCAACAAAATTCAATCCCCAATGCGAAACAATGGCAACTCTTCGTTTGATGTGTTTACCAATAATAAGTCTATCTGGCTTATTAATTCTATCTGCTTTAATATCGAAATAATCATTTATAATATTTCCAGCAGCAGCAATGATCAAAGTTGAGAAAACCAGAAGAGAATAATTAAGAGAGAATAAATTTTGTACACTAGTCCCACTATAAACTGACTCAAAAAACCATCCTAGTCCATACATCGTTAGTGCCACGATGATTAAATTTAAAGGGCGAATGAGTTTTATGAAATACATGTATCGAAAGTAGTTAAAAATCAGTTAAACCGACAGAATTTTGGCTAAAAGTTGGATAAATAGAGATAAAGGTTAAACGGGCTTAATGATTAAAGAAGCTAATGGTTTAAAGGCAAAGTAGTCTTTTGGTAAAATACTATCCACTCTGATACTTACTATTTCATTATCTTGTACTCCGTTCGTCTATTTGCTTGATGTGCAGCTTCTTTTTCAGTTTTAGAACGCATAGCCTCGATCTTTTCGTCAGAGTAAACCGCTTTAGAAGAGCCATACCCTTTAAAAGATAAGCGCTCCTCATCAATCCCTTTGGCTATAACATAATCATAGACTGATTTTGCTCTGTTGTTAGATAAGATTATATTCTTTTGCTTGTCGCCACGTGAATCAGTGTGACCACCTATTTCAATCTTTATTTCCTTGTTGTCTTTCAGAAAAGAAACGAGTTTATCTAATTCCACAAATGATTCCTTTCTTAATAAAGACTTGTTCAAGTCAAAGAAAATATTAGCAAGAATGATTGACTTTCCGTCATCCGTTAAAGGAGTCAATGGCACATCCATATGAATAGCTTCAAGACCTTCAGGATTTGTCATGTTGAAATTCTGAGAGAAAAAAGCATAACCTGGGTGTGTTACATTCAATGCATATTCCTTATTAACAGGCAATGAAACTAAAAACTCGCCAGTAATTTTATCTGCTTCGGAGTAAACTACTTCTTCTCCAGTAGCTAAATCAATAAGTTGAAATTTACCAGGAATCGGTTTTCTGGTGTTGATGTCAAATACTAAACCCTCAAAATACAATGTCTTTGTTGGTCGCAGATGCTCAGGCATTTCAAAGTAATAAATGTCTAAATCTCCATACCCTCCATCTCTATCGGATGCAAAGAATGCAATTTCGCCATCTGGCGATACCATTAGTGAATTTTCATCGTATTTAGTATTAATTGGATAACCTAAATTCTCAGGGACTGACCAATTGCCTTCATTGTTCATTCTAGTAACAAATAAGTCAGAGCCACCCATGCCTACATGACCTTTAGATGCGAAATAAAGAGTTTTCCCATCTGGATGTATTAATACTGACTCTTCTTCGTTAGGAGTATTAATATGATTAGGAAGTTTTTCAGCAACTCCCCAAGTTCCGTCTGCTTGTAACTTCGTTACGTAAATGTCAGAATTATTCGTTTGATTTCGATTTCGTGTTCCACGAATAAAATACATCGTTTTACCATCAGATGAAAGTGAAGGTTGTGTTTCCCAATGGTAACTATTTACTTTTCCAGGTAAATTGACAGGATTTGTCCATCGAGAACCTAACTTTTTTGTGTAAAATAGATCACAACTCCCTTTCCCATTTCTATTTTCGCCATAATTGGTTCCTGTAACATCTGGGCAAGCTACAAAAACCAAAGACCGACCGTTTGAAGCAATAGTTGGTGCTCCTTCATTATTGACTGTATTAATATTGCTTGGCATTTCAATAGCTGTCTGCCAAATATTTTTGTCACTTAGCTGAGAAACGAAAAAATCTTCTTGTTCTGCAATCGGTCCCCTCACACGTCCATCTTTGACCCGTCTTGTGAATAGTATTGTCTTACCATCTACAGTGATTGTAGGGAAATATTCCGGTTGTGATGTATTGATTCCTGGTCCAATATTAACAGGATTAAATTGTAATGGATTCGTCATTGCTTTTTTTGCAAAAACTGCACTGGCTCTAATACCGTGAGATTTTTGAATTAACTCCTGATTGGCATTTCTAAATTGTTGAAATAAGTCAATGTTCTTAATGGCTTTATCATATTGCCCAACGGCTTGTTGCAAATTAGCAAGAAAAAAATAAGTACTGCCCGTTGATTGCCTTTGAGGATTGATTGCTAATGCTTTTTCAAAATGATTGATGGCTAATTCATAATCCCTGAGTGTTTCTGCAAATTCTCCTGCTACCATGTGAGCTTCCCAAAAATTGGGATCCTTTTCAATGGCTTGGTCAAGGTATTTCAAGCCTAACTTAAAATTAGGCATATTCGTTGTTTTGTCAATCGAAGTGCGAGGCGCTTCCTTACCTTGTTCAAATAACTTAATTGCCTTCTTACTTTTGGTAGAATAGTGCTGTGCGGTTGAACAAGAAGCAAACAAAGCAATGCTTAGAATGAAGAAAAAGTGTCTCATATTTATGGAATGTTCATTATTTTATGTGTTTGTGTGGAAATCTTCCATTTTGGATTTTCTTTCACATAGTTAATCAGTAAAGGCAAAAAGCGTTCCTTTTTTGACCATTCTACTTGTAAGTACAGTTTACAATCAGATTTTACTTTTAGTGCATGTTTTTCCGCGAATTCAAAATCGGAAGAATGACTGATGATAACTTTAAGTTCATTAGCCAGTATATATGCCTGTTCTACTGGGGCTTTAAACTTTTTTGGAGAGAAGCAGTACCAATCTATTTGACCCATAAACTCATAACAGCCAGAAGTCTCAATGGCCAATTCAATTTTTGCGTTTTTAAGCTTTTCTGTTAATTCTGTCAAGTCATACATACAAGGTTCACCACCTGTAATAACGCAAAAGTTAGTAGTAGAATTCTTGACAGTTTTCACCAAAGAATCAATAGTCATCATTTTATGGAGACTAGCATTCCAACTTTCTTTAACGTCACACCAAACACAGCCAACATCGCAACCGGCAATTCTAATAAAATAGGCCGCACGACCAGTATGGTATCCTTCACCTTGAATGGTGAAGAAATGTTCCATAATTGGAAGATCCGTGAGTGATTTGTCTGAATTGATTGACATAAAGACAAAAATAACAGAATTCCAGTGAAAGTAGATTTTTAAGAAAAAAAAACACCCATCTTTCAATGAGTGTTCCTCGTTTTAACATAGAGTAGTAAAAATTTTCCTTAGTTTGAATCAATATAGTTCCAAGATTCTACTAAACGTTGATGTTCAAATAAGAATTGCCGAAATGTTCTTTTATATAATTTTTTGTCCGCTCGGTGACCTGTTTGAGCTATCCTAGTGTATGTTTTTTTTATCAATTCAAGAATATTAGAATTGATTAGAAATTCACTTGTCTTCGTATCGAACTGGTAGTTTTCAAAAACAGACATAATTTTAGATTTGCTCAATTCTTCTATTTCAGAAAGTTGATTCTTTTTAATAAGCTCATCTAAAAATGGCAACAACTGGGCACTTAAGTCCACAAAATGTCGCAAAACTAAATTTGCTTCATTCAACTTATTTATTTCTTGAAAATTTAAAATAACCATGTTTTATTGATATTCTTCTACTATTAAAACGAAATCCAATGATTCTTGGTTGGCGGAAATCTTGTTTAAATGAACGAATCGCCGTTTTAAATTATCAAATAGTGGTTATCAATGAGGAAACTTTTCTTTACTTTTGTGTTGAACTTAATTTAAACACGATGAATAAAATTTTACTTTTTACGTTTGCTAGTTGTATATCTAGCTTTTCTTTTGCTCAAATGCAAATAGGAAATAGCGATATGGAAAATTGGGAAACAGTAGCATCAGATCAAGAACCCGTTAATTGGAATAGTTTTTTAACAGCAACCGGAGCATTTGCTGGATTCGCGGCAAATCAAATTGAATCTTCAACAGACGTTAGACCAGGATCTGCTGGCTCAACGAGTTGTAGAATTTGGTCTAGAAGTGCTTTTACCATCATTGCTAATGGCAATGTTACACTTGGCAGAATAGAAATGGGAAGTATAACTCCGACGTCAGCTTCAAATTACAATTACTCTGTTACGGCAGATTCCGATTTTTCAGAAACACTAACTGATACACCTGATTCAATTGTTTTTTGGGCGAAATTTACTCCTATTAATGGTGGAGACAATGCTCGAATGAAAGCAACTTTGCATACAGCAAATGATTACCGTGACCCAGAGGACGCTGCATCAGCTGCTTATGTTGTAGCTACTGCGGTATTGAATTTTCCTTCAACCAATGATGCTTGGACAAGATTTGCCGTTCCTTTTAATTATTCTGGACCAGCTACTGTTAATACAAATATTCTTGTGACATTCACAACCAACGAACTTGCTGGAGGTGGTGCTGATGGTGATGAGGTTTTAATAGATGATATTGAGTTAATTTATAACCCTACTGTTGGATTAGATGAAAGTTCTTCAAACATTATTACTTCTGTTTCTATGGACAATGAAAAGAATGTTCTTCATGTTCAGTCTTCAGAAATAGTGAATGGTGAATATGAGATATACAACACACAAGGGAAATTAGTTCAATCAGGAGCAATTGCTAAAGAACTTTCTTTTGAGAAAAACGCGGGTATGTACTTTGTTGTTCTTAACGCAGACAATAAAAAATTCAACTTCAAAATATTAAAGCAATAGTTTTTTCAAATTATTCAATTATTTTTGGGCTGTTTCAAACCAATTGAAACAGCCCATTTTATTTTATGAAACACTTCGTATTTATTTTTACTTTATTAATTAGTTTCTCTGCTTTATCTCAAACTGGAAAGTTAACAGGAAAAGTTGTTGATGAATTGGGAGAACCTATACTAGGGGCTTCTGTGATTTATAGGAAAGATGTTACTATTGGTGCGATAACAGATGGGGATGGAAATTATATTCTTGAGCTTCCAGTTGGAAAAAAGCGAATTTTCTGTCGATATACATCCATGATTACAGACACTTTTAGCGTGATAATTATTGAAAATAGAACCTTGTCACATGATATTGTTTTAAAAGCTGTGGTTCAAGAAATAGAAGGGGTAGATGTCAAAGTTGGGAAATTTGACAAGCCATTGGAAGATCAAACAGTTTCTATGGAGATTATCCGACCTGAAATCATTGAAAATAAGAACACCAGAAGCATAGAGACCGCTTTAGACCAAACGCCAGGTCTAAATATTCTAGATGGAGAACCTCAAATACGGGGGGGCTCAGGGTTTACTTTTGGTGTCGGTTCAAAAGTTGCCGTAATTGTTGATGATATGCCCATGCTTTCGGGAGATGCCGGCAGACCCGAATGGAGTTTCATTCCGGTGGAAAATATTCATCAAATAGAGGTTGTAAAAGGTGCAGTATCAGTTCTCTCAGGAAGCTCAGCTCTCTCAGGTTCTGTGCACATTAGAACCGCTTATCCTAAATCCAAACCAAAAACTAAAATCAATGTTTATGGTGGTTTTTATTCAACGGTAGATAGTGCAACATGGTGGAAAAACACGCCGCTGATAACCGGGGTTAATTTTTTGCATTCTAGGATGATTAAAAATTTCGATTTGGTAATTGGTGGAAATGTCAATTATGATCATGGTTATATTGGACCACCTGTGACGGGGGAATTTGTCTCCGAAGATACGATTTCCAACTTCTCGGAAGCTCAAATGGCATCAACGAGAGCACGAATTAATTTTAACACAAGATATCGGTCAAAAAAATTCAAAGGATTAAATTATGGAATAAATGGGAACTTTATGTATTCAGAGTCAAACCTTACTTTTGCATGGTTAGATGATACTTTGGGTTTATTTAGAGCTTATCCGGGTGCTGTTTTCTTGCGTAACCAAACTATTTTTAATGTTGATCCTTATTTGAATTTCTTTACCCAAACAGATGGTAAACATAGTTTTAGAATGAGGTTGTTATATGCAAACAATGATATGACCGCGGGTCAGTCAAATGAAGCAACAACTTATTATGGGAATTATAATTATAAAAAAACGTTTAGTAGCTTGTCCAATTTAGATTTCATAGGAGGTCTAACAGCGACTCATACAAATTCCTATGCTCAGTTATATGTTGGGTCAGGCAGCCCCACTAACACTTTGTTAAATGTCTCTGCTTATACGCAATTAGAAAAGAAAATTAAAAAAACGCTGAACCTATCAGCTGGAGGTAGATTAGAATATTTTGCATTGAATGATTCGATTACTGCTCTAAAACCAATTTTTAGAGCTGGAGCAAGCATAAAAATATACCAGGAAACGTATTTACGTGCATCTTATGGTCAAGGTTATCGATTCCCAACAATTACTGAACGATTTATTAAAACGGGTGTTGGAAATTTCGGTGTTTTTCCTAATACAGAGTTACTGCCAGAGTCTAGCTGGAACGCAGAAGTTGGAATTAAACAAGGTTTAAAATTTGGAAAACTCTATGGGTATTTCGATGTTGCTGTATTCTGGCAAGAATACCAGAACACTATTGAATATCTTTTTGGTTTTTGGGGAGACCCTGCAGTTGATCCAACTTCAGTTTTTGGATTTAGGTTCGTTAATACTGGAGCTTCTAGAGTCTTAGGTGTTGATGCCTCGTTCTCGGGTAAAGCAAAATTAGGTAAAAATATAGGAATGACTTTTATGACTGGCTACAATTATATTCTACCGACAACTTTGAATCCAGATTTAGTTTATGCAACAGACGAAATCGGAAGAGATTACAGCTACAATTCAACGTCTTTGGATTCTACCGATGGAATTTTAAAATATAGATTTTTACACAACGTAAAAGGAGATATTGAATTCACTTTTTATAAGAAATTTAGTATTGGTTTTAGCGCGAAGTATTTTAGTAAAATAACCAACATGGATGGAGTAATTGAAGAATTTGAAAATACTACTACTGGCCCATTTATTCAAGATATCCGTTACATGGATTACTATGCTGCTCATCGTTTTGGAAACTGGATATTTGATGCAAGAATTTCTTGGAACATTTCCAAAATTCATAAAATTGCATTGATTAGCGCAAACATTGCAAATAGAATTTATTCACTTCGCCCTCTGAAAATAGAGCAACCTAGAACAATAATGCTTCAATATACATTCAATTTAGATAAGAATAAGTGATAGAGGATTATATTACTAGATACCATTAGATTCATGACTCATTACTCAACCTCCAATTAAGAATTATCTACTTATCGATACTAACTTCTAACTATTCTCCGTACTTTTGATTCAGATTTAGGTTCACAAGGTGAAGAAAAAAGGAATCTGGTGAGAATCCAGAACTGTATCTGCAGCTGTAAACACTATAAGTCGAATTCCAATTAAGTCACTGTCACAGACGACGGGAAGGCGGAATCGATAAGGTGTGAGTCAGAATACTTGCCTAAGTATATTTTTTAATGAAGACTTCAGAATAAAGTCGGACTTAGTATGCGCTATAAATTCTGTGCATATCATTTCTCTTAACTGATTTTTTCAACGTTTAACTTTTTTAAAATTTTTCACGATGAAGAAAATTTACTTTTTAACAACAGTTCTCTTTCTAGGAACAAGTATCAACGCACAAATTACGGACTTCGAATCCTTTGGATTATCACCAGACTCTTTTGATAATGGTTCTGGAGGTGGCGGTGATTTTGTAATAGGCAACACAATTTTATCCAATTTTTATGACACAACATGGAGCTCTTGGTCTGGCTTTGCAATTTCTAACAAAACAGATTCTATTACTGCTGGCTGGGGAAACCAATACAGCAGCGTCAATGGGAGTGGAGCTGACAATTCTAACAACTATGCTGTTTACTTTGAACCTGGTACTATTACATTGAACAATAGTGACGTGTTTTCCTCTTTTAAAATTACGAATACTGCTTATGCGGCAATTTCAATGAGAGATGGCGATGCATTTGCAAAGAAGTTTGGAAGTACTGTTGATGCAAATGGTGTAATTGATGGAACAAATGGTGAAGATTTTTTTAAAGTTTGGATCATCGTAGAAAATGCGGGAGCAACTCAAAAAGATTCTATGGAATTCTTTCTTGCTGATTATCGTTTCGCAGATTCAACTCAAGATTATATACTCAAAACTTGGGAAGTTATTGATTTGACTTCTTTTGCGTTCGATGTGGTATCGATTGATTTTAAAATGGAATCTTCTGATAATGGACCTTCGTGGATGAACACTCCAGGGTATTTTGCAATCGACGACATTGTTTATGGACAAGCTGGAGTTAATGAGAAAGAAGAATTTACAATAAATGCATATCCTAATCCAGTAAAAAAAATAATAACGGTTCAAGGAGGAAAAGGAGCACTTTCACTTGTAGATGTGAATGGGAACACTATTTATTCTATCAACCACAATGAAGTGACTAAAATAGACATGAGTATTTTTTCTAACGGAATATATTTCTTGAAATTGATTAATGATACTGGTGTTGGAATACAGAAAATAATTAAATAGTTAATTCAAAATAGGGAGTGATTAGCTTTGCTCCCTTTTTTATGATCAGATTAAGTTTTATAGCGTTTTTATTTCCACTCATCCTTTGGGGCCAGAATGATACTGTTCAACCTATTCAAGAAGTGATTGCAACGGAAACAGTTTACATTCCAAGAGCGAATAATAGTATTCTCACTAAAACGGATATTGAAGAATTGTCTGCAAATGATGTAGGTGAACTAATTCAAAAAATTGCAGGTGTTAACTTAAAATCCTATGGGAGTCTTGGTGGACTAAAAACTGTTTCTATGAGGGGATTAGGAGCTAATCACTCTTCAATTGTAAAGGATGGATTCTCGCTTAATAATTCTCAAACAGGCCAAGTAAATCTAGGGCAAATTGAAGTAGATAATGTGGTCGGAGTAATTAGTTCCGTAGGAAGACGCATAAAAAATAGTCTGCCCGTTTCTGCACAAATTTCTGGTAGCAATTTTTTAATCAAGACTTTTGAGAATACTTTTACAACCGACACTTTGCAAATCCGTTCAAACATAAAATACGGTTCATTCAATCAACAATTGGGTTATTTGGGAATGAAATATTCTCCCAGAAAATTTATGTTCAGTGCTTTTGGTAGAATGAGGCAGTCAGTTGGTAATTATCCTTTTGTTTTACAAAATGGAAATACATTTTTTAGCAGTTCTAGGAGAAACAATGACTACAAAGACTATTCTTTTGGGGGAACGGTTGGTTATAAATGGAAAGAGAACTACATGAGATTAATATATAAGAAATCGGTCTTTGACCAAGGATTGCCTGGTGCAGTTATTCTCTATAATTCAACTCAAGATGAAAAACTAGCAACAAACAAACAATCCTTATCTTTTGATTACCGAACTATTATAAAAGCAGTTAATTATCGATTTTACGTAGATACCCGATTAAGTGAATTGAATTATAAAGACCCCACATTTTTAAATTCATCTGGTGGAATTGATGCAGTTTATATTAACCGCTCAGCTACTGGTGGTTTGACTTTTTCTCTTAGACCTAGAAATAATTTAACGATTAACGGAGGTGTTGAAGAAGTTATAAGTGATTTATTTTCTAATGATTCTACATTTGCTCAACCTGTTCGTTTTCACAATTTTGGTTTATTAGGAGTTTCCTATCTGCTAAGATATGGATTGAAAATTGAAGCGCAAATTTCTTCGCAGTATGTTCAGGAGAAGAATAATAATGGACAGAATGCAAAAGATCGTTTTAGAGTTAATCCTTTTATCTATATAGAGAAGTCTTCTTTTAATAAAAAGAGTTGGAAACATGTTCTATGGTATAGAAACTCCTTTAGAATGCCTTCGTTTAACGAATTGTACTACAATAATATAGGCAATAATTTATTAGAACCTGAAGAAGCACATCAACTGAATTATGGATTCTCTTTCGTTCCTATTCGAAAGAAATTGGACATCTATTTTAGAACAAATATCTATTTTAACAGAGTAACAAATAAAATAGTTGCGATACCCACGAAAAATTTATTCGTTTGGTCTATGCAAAATGTCGGCTTAGTCAACATTTATGGATTTGAAGCAGTTGTTCAGTCTAAATGGAAAATTAATGATAATTGGAAACTAACTTCTGACGTAAACTACTCGTACCAAAGAACGCTGGATATGACTGATATGGATTCACCTACGTACCTTGATCAAATTGCTTATGTACCTGTACATACAGTTAATTTTGATTTCTCAATAGGTCATAGGAAAACAGGGTTAAGATTATCAAATTACTTCATTTCTATGCGGTATTCTCTCAATGAAAATGTTCCACAGAATGAAGTTGAAGGTTTTTTAATTTCTGATTTAACGATCTTCCATTCAATTAAAGTGAAGAAAAATCTGATTAGAATTCAGCTATCAGCCAAGAATATTTTTAACCAACAATACGCCTACATTCGAAATTTTGTAATGCCGGGCAGAAATTATTTAATATCTTTAAGTTATGCATTTAATTAGAATAGCTGTTCCATTTAGTTTACTACTTGTGTTGATTTCTTGTAAAAAAGAGCCTGAAGAGATTGTTGTTAATAGTACATTAGAGAATGGAATGGTAATTCTTTGTGAGGGTCTTTTTCAGCAAAATAACTCATCTGTTTCTTGGGTAAACTTCTCTAATTCAACTATCACAAACACTTTGTTTCAAGATAGAGCTTTTCGTCTTTTGGGAGATACTGGAAACGACATGCAACGCTATGGTAATAAGATTTATATTGTTGTGAATGCGTCAAGCACCGTTGAAATAATTGACGCTTTAAGTTTTAAACCTTTACAGCAGATTTTAATGCAGAATGGAGGTATTGCCAAACAACCACGAAGTGTTGCATTCTATGGTTCTAATGCTTATGTTAGCTGTTATGACGGGTTTGTGGATGTCATAGATACTACTTCAATGCTTGTTACGCAAAGGATACAGGTTGGTGCAAATCCTGAAGGTATGGCTGTTGCAAACAATAAATTATATGTTGCTAATTCTGGCGGATTGAATTTCCCGAATGTAGATTCTACCTTGTCTGTTATTGATTTATCGACAAATACTGAATTACAGAAAATTGTCATTGGGAAAAATCCAGGTTCCGTTATTGCAGATTCACAAGGAGAAATATATGTTATTAATAGAGGTAATTATGGAGCAATTCCTTCGTCTATTTCCAGGGTTAGTAGTCAAACAGATGCTGTTCTTTCAGAATTATCAATCAATGCGACGGTTATTACTCATATGAATTCAGATTTTTTGATTGCTGACCTTGATATTACGACGAACAATAGTTCAGTAATTGTGTTTGACCCTTTGACCGAAACCATTAGTAATTCCAATTTTATTAATACATCTGGAGTAACAACATTATACGGTATCCAATATAATTCCTCTAAAAATCTGATTTTTATTTCTGACGCAATGGGCTACTCAAACACAGGTTATATCCGTTCATACCTTGCGAATGGAAATGCTTTGAAAAGTTATCATGTGGGGTTGAATCCAAGTAAAATTTTATTTTATGATTAAGTTATTTTTATTCACTCTCAGTTGCACAATAGTTCAGTTCACTCATGGGCAGTCATTCGCCCCTCCTGCAGGTCAAGTAGGGAGTACCGCTATTCATAAAGATTCATCTATCATTATTAATTGGGCAACCAGTTGTACAGTGACAAGAGGTTTTATGGATCTGTCTGATACAATTTTAGGATATGCTGACTATGGCACTGATACAAATGCAATAGGTTATGCAACAGGTTCTGATGTTGTGTCGTTAGGTGATGGGGGAGAAGCCTTGCTTTCTTTTGATCGACCAATTACGAATGTTCCAGGACCTGACTTTGTTGTTTTTGAGAATTCTTTTTCAGAAACTTTCTTAGAGTTAGCTTTTGTAGAGGTAAGTTCTGATGGAGTTAATTTTTTTAGATTTCCAGCTGTTTCAGAAACACAGACTGCTATCCAAATTGGTGGGTTCGGTTCTTTAGACGCTAGATATCTTTATAACTTCGCTGGGAAATATATTGCCAATTATGGAACTCCTTTCGAGTTAGATGGTGTGTCTGGATTTGTTAATCTGGATGTAAATGCAATAACTCATGTAAAGATTATCGATGTGGTAGGAAGTGTAAATTCACAGTATGGAACAACGGATAGTCAAGGAAATTATGTCAATGATCCATTTCCAACTCCTTTTTCTTCAAGTGGCTTTGATTTAGATGCTGTTGGTGTATTGCATGAGCTTCCACTTACGATAAATGAAATGGCTATCAATGACTATATAGTGTTTCCCAATCCAACAAACTCAATAGTGAATATAAGCACACAGAATTATGGAAGTTATACTTTAAAAGACACACAAGGTAGAATTGTTTCGCAATCTCAATTTTCAGGAAGTTTTAAAATAAACCTTACCGATGAAAAAAAAGGAGTGTATTTTCTAACTTTTATTGCTGAAGGTGCGTTAGTTGTACAACGAATAATAAAAACATAATGGAAAAATTATCAAAAGAATTTTGGAGTCAACGTTATACCGATGATAGCACAGGTTGGGATTTGGGAGAAATATCAAAGCCAATTAAAGCTTACTTTAATCAGGTTGAGAATAAAGAATTAGAGATTTTAATTCCAGGTTGTGGCAATGGTCACGAAGCTGAGTACTTGCATCTTCAGGGATTTTCAAATGTACATGTGCTAGATTTTGCAAGAGCTCCATTAGATGCACTGACACATAGAGTTCCAAGTTTCCCAAAAGAAAATGTGCATTGTGGTGATTTTTTTGAACATCAAGGAAAATATGATTTAATCGTTGAGCAAACTTTGTTTTGCGCTATCGACCCTAGTTTAAGAAAGAAATATGCAGAAAATGTGAAACGCTTATTAGAACCAAATGGCCAACTGATAGGACTCTTTTTTGAATTTGAACTGGATGGAGGACCTCCTTTTGGTGGCGACAGAAAAGAATACCACACTTATTTTGACCCTCATTTTTCATCCGTCCAATTTGAAGATTGTTACAATTCCATTAAGCCCCGAGAGGGAAGGGAATTGTTTGGGATAATTAAATTTTGAAAAAAACTTTCTATTCAACCCAACCTTTTCAAAATGATCTTCGTTACTATATTTGAGAACGACACTTTAGAATTAAATTTTGGTATTCCAGAAAATTATTCTATCTTGTCAGTTAATAACAATTAAAAAACACGGTAGCCTATAGTTAAAAAATTACTTTAAACAAGTTTGATCATTAAATTGAACTACTAAACAAGTAAGTTATGACTATGAATAATATCGATGACCGTGAGTTAATCAGTAAATATTTGTGTGGAGATGAGAAAGCTTTTGAAGCTTTGTTGATGCGTCATAAAGAAAGAATTTTCAGATTTATTTATATGAAAATTCGTGATAATGCTTTAGCACAAGACATTTTCCAAGACACTTTTATAAAAGTTGTTAATACATTAAAAGCCGGTAATTACAATGAGGAAGGTAAATTTTTACCTTGGGCGATGAGAATAGCTCATAACCTGGTAATTGATCATTTCAGAAAACACAATAAGGTACGCCTCGTTTCAGAGTCTTCTTCAATGAGAGATGATTATAATGTTTTTCATACGTTAAAGTTGGAAGACGAAAACGTACAAGAAGAGATTACTCGCGTCGAGTTGGAAGGTCAAATGGTAGAATTGGTAGAGCATTTGCCAGATACACAAAGAGACATCTTGAAAATGAGAATATTTAAGGAAATGTCATTTAAAGATATAGCAGATATTGAAGGAATCAGTATCAATACTGCTTTGGGCAGAATGCGATATGCATTGATTAATCTTCGAAAACTAATTGAAAAACATGAGCTAGTAACACATTTTTAATTTATATTTTGGTTTAATGCAAAAATTCTGCTCCAAATTGGGCAGGATTTTTTTTGTAAAATTATTGCGAAAAATAAGCTTTAATTTTTAATGATTTTCTTCGTTAATACTCCATCATCGTAATTTATAACTAAAAAATAAACTCCTTTTCGTAGCGAATAAATATCTATTACTGAAGAACTCGAGTCAATTGGCATGACCTGTTTCCCTGAAACGTCAAGTAAATTTAGGTTAGTTATTTTGATGTCATCATCAATTTTACAAAAAAAACAAATACTCAAAAAGAATTTCACTTAATGTTCTCTAAGTACTCATACGCCTTTTGAACAGAGATGAATTTTTCCTTTGCAATTTTTCGCTGTTGTGAAGATGCATTGTGAAATTTATCTGGATGATGCAACTTAACCATTTTACGGTATGCTTTCTTTATTTCGTCAAAAGATGCCTTTTCTGAAACCCCAAGTATCTTGCACGATAAAGCACGTCGAGTAGTGGGGCTAACTTTACTTTT
>Ga0316208_1000448_pt1 | contig 50544 bp, 47 predicted proteins | sample 3monopyrite_MG_FD_204944 | JGI IMG/M metagenome (GOLD analysis project Ga0316208, IMG submission 204944) | Microbial mat bacterial communities from mineral coupon in-situ incubated in ocean water Damariscotta River, Maine, United States -... | ecosystem: Environmental > Aquatic > Marine >... | reverse complement strand
GGGGGTGGCGAGCATGAAAAACCTGCACTACCTAGTCTCTCAACCGGCTTTTTTGGAAAGGAACAGACACTGATGGCCAAGATTACCTACGTTGAACATGGCGGTAAAGAACATGTTGTTGATGTTGCCAACGGGCTGACCGTGATGGAGGGCGCGCGCGACAATGGCATTCCGGGGATCGAGGCCGATTGCGGCGGCGCCTGCGCCTGTTCGACCTGCCATGTCTATGTGGACGATGCATGGGTCGAAAAGCTTCCTGCCAAGGACGCGATGGAGGAAGATATGCTGGATTTCGCCTATGAGCCGGATCTCAGGAAATCGCGTCTGACCTGCCAATTGAAAGTCAGCGATGCATTGGACGGATTGCGCGTGCAGATGCCGGAAAAGCAGATTTGATTCGCCTGATGGCAGTGGTGGCTTTGACGGCCACATCCGTCAGCGCCGATACAATTGTGTCAGCACAATACGCAGCCCCTACGGATCGCTATGCCCACGGGGTCCTGGGCGACGCGATCGAATGGGGCGAGTTGCAGATCACGACGGAAACGGATGTGCGCAGTTTCGTGCTGTCGCAGGACCGGGTGTTCGAAGATGTCGCCCCGCGCCTTGCCGATGTTGATGGCGATGGCACCCCCGAGGTGATCGTGGTCGAGACATTGGCCTCTGAGGGCGCCCAACTGGCCATTTACGACGAGACCGGCAAGATCGCCGCGACCCCGCATATCGGGCTGACAAGCCGCTGGCTTGCGCCGATTGGTGCGGCTGATCTTGATGGCGACGGCGTGATTGAAATCGCCTATATAGACCGCCCTCATTTGGCGAAAACCTTGCGCGTGTGGCGTTTCGAGGATGGTGCATTGGCACCGGTCGCCGATCTTCCCGGTCTGACCAACCACCGCATTGGCGAGCGTGATATCGGCGGCGGTATCCGCGACTGCGGGCAGGGGCCCGAGTTAATCACCGCCAGTGCCGACTGGCGCAATGTCATGGCCACAACGTTGACCGACGGGCAATTGCAAACCAGAGCAATTGGCACCCATGTGGACCGCAGCTCTTTTGCGACTGCACTGGCTTGCGAAACGCTGCCCTAAGTCACCATCGTTGCGATGGCGATCAGTGCGGCGATTTCTGTCACCTGCTGGGTCGCCCCCAGAATATCGCCGGTTTGCCCGGCTATCTTGGCGCGTGCGATCAAGCCGCAGATCGATGCCGCGACTGCGACAATAAGCATCACCCATGCAAGGCCAGAGACCAACGCCGTCGCGGCGGCGATTGCCACTGCCAGCCAAACCGTTGTCCCCGCAGGCCGCCCGACAGTCTTGCTCAGCCCATCGCCGCGCGCATTGGGCAAGACGCCCATCAGCACCACCATGCTGGCGCGGCTGAGGGCACCTGCTGCCACGAATGCAACCCAGTACTCGCCCGCCGAAACGATCACAACCAGCGCCAGCCAGCGGATCAATAGCGCGAGCGCAATCGCGCAAACCCCATAGACCCCGATGTGGCTGTCTTTCATGATCTCCAGACGGCGGCTGCGGTCCCAACTGCCCCAAAGGCCATCGGCTGTGTCGGCCAACCCATCCTCGTGCAGGGCTCCCGTCATTACCACGGCACCCGCCAGTACCAACGCCGCAACGATGCCGACGGGCATATCAGCCCAGAGCATCATGGCCGTCGCGGAGGCCAGAATGACCCCCAACAGCACCCCCACCAGCGGATAGGCCCAGGCCGCCGCCGCCCCGCGATCCACGGCGCGCGGGCCATCCACCGCAACCGGCAACCGTGTCAGCAGACCCAGTGCGGCAGGCAGATCAACCGATGCGATCAAAGCATTGTCGTGTTTGTACAAAATGCGTCCTTCCGGGGTCTTTCCATCGCCGCTGCGTGCGTTAAACAAGACCCAGAATTGACCGCAGCGAGGACGCGATGCAAGCGCCATTTACCACCATTTCCACTTTCCGCGATGTTCTGGCAGCCGCTCCGCGCGCTGACCCGGCGGCGATCCAGGGCGCGCAGGACCGCAACGGACAACTGACCAAACCCCCGGGCGCGCTTGGCCGATTGGAGGATCTCGCCATCTGGTACGCAGGCTGGCGCGGGGATGCGCAGCCGCAGATTGCCGCGCCACAGGTGATCATCTTTGCAGGCAATCACGGGGTCTGCGCGCAGGGGGTCTCTGCTTTTCCGCCCGAAGTGACGGTGCAGATGGTTGCCAACTTTGAACATGGTGGTGCCGCAATCAACCAACTGTCCAAGGCTTTCGGGGCCAGAATGGACGTCTATCCGCTGGCACTGGACACACCAACGGCCGATTTCACCGCGGCCCCCGCCATGACCGAGGCTGGGTTTGTCGAGGCGTTGCAAACCGGTTGGGAAGCCGTTGACAGCGATGCCGATCTGCTGGTGACAGGTGAAATGGGGATCGGCAACACAACATCTGCAGCAGCCGTCGCGGCGGCGGTTCTGGGAGGCGAAGCCAGCGACTGGACCGGGCGCGGGACGGGGGTGGATGATGCCGGGCTCGTGCGCAAAACGGATGTTGTGGCGCGCGGGCTGGCGTTACATGCGACAAGCGATCCGCTGGAGGCGCTGCGCTGTCTTGGCGGGCGCGAACTGGCGGCGATGGCCGGTGCGATTGCCGCCGCGCGCCATCACCGCATTCCGGTGATCCTTGATGGGTTTATCTGTTGTGCAGCGGCGGCCTGCCTTGCCAAGGCCCAGGAAGGCGCGCTGGATCACACCGTCGCAGGGCACCTGAGTGCGGAGGGCGCGCATCAACGCTTGCTGGATACTCTGGGCAAGGAGCCGCTTTTGCAGCTCGGCCTGCGGTTGGGCGAAGGCTCCGGTGCCGCGCTGGCCATTGGGGTGCTGAAAGGGGCGGTTGCCTGTCACTCGGGCATGGCGACTTTTGCAGAGGCGGGCGTCAGCGACGGCTGACCCAACAGCTCGGCGCCAATGAAGCAGGCCAAGAAAATACAAGAATTTCAGTTGTTTATCCGCCCTTCTTCTCTTTGGCCTGCTGGCGGGCAGTCAATTCCATCTCCAGCCCGCTGTTCAATTCGCGGGCGCGCGCGACATACTCTGGTACATCGGTAATCGGCACGCCCGGGCGCCAAAGGGCGGCCAACTCGCGCAGTGCCGTGCGGTCATGCTGGTAAAAGGCCTGCTCTAGCTCTGCGGCCTCGAACTCTGACAGGCCAAGGTTTTCGAGCGCATAGCGGCCCGCCCGCAAAGAGCTGTCGAACATTTCGCGCACGATATCATCTGCACCGGCATCATAAAGCTCATGCACATGCACGCGGTCGCGCGCGCGGGCGATGATATGTAGGTCTGGCCGCGTCTTGCGGGCATAGCGCACCAGCTTGTTGCCTGCCTCTCGGTCATCGACGGCAACCACCAGAACCTTCGCATCTTCCAGCCCTGCTGCATTCAGCAGATCAGGCCGGGTGGGATCGCCAAAGAAACCGCGAAAGCCAAATTTGCGCATCATCTGCACTGTGCTCAGGTCATTGTCGACCACCACCGTTTCAAAGCCCGCGCTTTGCACCAGCCGGTTCACGATCTGGCCAAACCGCCCGATGCCTGCAATGATCACGGTGCCTTGCGCGTCCACCACATCATGTTCGGTCTCGTCTACGTCACCCATGCGTCTGATAATCATCTCATAGGCGATGAACAACAGTGGCGTGATCAGCATCGACAAGGCGATGACCAGCAAAAGCTGCCCGCCAAGACCATCGGTCAGTACCCCCTGCTGGAGCGAAAACGAGATCAGCACGAACCCGAATTCACCCGCCTGTGCCAGTCCAAGGGTAAACAGCCAGCGGTCTTTTCTGGACAGCTTGAAGAGCAGGGCCAGACCAAACAGAATCAACCCTTTGATCAGCATCACAGCGATAGCCAACCCCAGAATGCGCCCCGGATCGCTGAAGAACAGAGCAAAATCAATGCCTGCACCCACGGTGATAAAGAATAGCCCCAGGAGCAGCCCCTTGAACGGCGCCAGATCGCTCTCTAACTCGTGCCGGAATTCTGAATTCGCAAGCACGACACCGGCCAGAAACGTGCCCAAGGCAGGTGAGAGCCCGACCATGGACATCAGCACTGCTGTGGCGACCACCATCAGCAGCGCCAGCGCGGTATACATCTCGCGCAGGCGGGCGTGGTGGATGTAGCGAAACACAGGGCGTGTCAGAAACACACCGGCAAGAATGACCACGGCAACCGCCCCCAAAGTGACCAATGTGACACCCCAGCCGGGCAAGCCTTCGACAATGCTGAGGGTCGCCAGCGGATCATCACCCTGATCGAGCAGCGCGCGCGCGACCGACCCGTCGGGCGAAAGGCGCATAACCGCGGGAACGGCTAGCAACGGCAGCAAAGCCAACATCGGGATCACGGCGATGTCCTGTGCCAGAAGCACCGAAAAGGTCGAGCGCCCGCCGCTGGTCTGCATCAGCCCTTTTTCCGTCAGCGTTTGCAGCACGATCGCCGTCGAGGACAGCGCGAAGATCATGCCGATCGCGATGGCCGTTGACGGGTCATACCCCATCGCAATGCTGCCTGCCGAAATGGCCACCATTGTCAGAACAATCTGCAGCCCGCCAAGGCCCAGCAACCGCTGGCGCATGTTCCACAAGGCGCGCGGGTCCATTTCCAGCCCGATCAAAAACAGCATCAACACGACACCGATTTCAGCAAAATGCTGTAGGTCCTTTGTCTCGCTCCCCACCAACCCGGTCAAAGGGCCGACCACAATGCCCGCCAGCAGATACCCCAGCACCGACCCAAGCCCCAGACGCGCAGCAAGAGGCACCGCAATGACAGCAGCGCCGAGATAGATCGTGGCTTGAACCAGAAAGGATTCCATAAGTCTCCGGCTGTGCGAAACTGTGCCTGTGCACGCAGGGTGAATGCAACGCGCCTGACACCACTCTAGCGGACCGGTGCAGGTTGGAAAGTGCCAAAGGCAGGAAGGGGCGACGCCAAACTCCTAAAGCGGTAGCGGTGCGTCCGGTTTGACCCGTTCCATGACAATCTGGCTTTGCACCCGGCTGACGGCGGGGTGGGGCAGCAGGACTTGCTGGACCAGCATATTCAGGGCCGACAAGTCCGTGCAGTAGACCCGTAGCAGATAGTCGGCCTCGCCAGTCAGCGTCCAGGCCCCGACGATTTCGGGGCGTGTTTTGGTCAGCGTCACAAAGTCACGGGCGTTCCGCTCTGTGTGCGTTGCCATTGCCACCTGAATAAAGCCCTGCACCGTCAGCCCCAGTTTTTCTGGCGAAAGATGCGCGCGATACCCCGCGATATAGCCTTCGGCTTCCAGCCGCTGCCTGCGCCGTCCGGCCTGCGAGGCAGACATGTTCAGCGCGCTGCCAAGGTCTTGCGCTGTCTGGGTGGAATCGTGCTGGAGTGCGGCGAGGATTTGGATGTCTGTGGGGTCAAGTGTCATGCGGGTTCTCTGCAAATGTACCTGCCATCGTGCGAGAATCACGCGGCTTTTGCAAGTATCACGTCATTTATTGCGCGCAGAACGCGCCTCTGATGGGGTAGCTTTGCGCAAACATATCGGAGATCACCCATGGGCCCTTTCCCACACGACGCCCCCAAAGCGTCAATCAACGTTGACAATCCTGCCGGCACAGACGGTTTTGAGTTCGTTGAATTCGCCCACCCCGCACCGGAAACGCTGCGCGAGCTGTTTGAAAAGATGGGCTATGCCTTGACGGCCAGACACAAGACCAAGGACATCGAGCTCTGGCAACAGGGCGACATTACATATGTCATCAATAATGAACCTGACAGCCATGCCCGGCGCTTTGTCGATGAACACGGCCCCTGCGCGCCCTCCATGGCCTGGCGGGTGGTGGATGCCCAGCACGCCTTTGATCACGCAGTCAGCAAGGGCGCGACCCCCTATTATGGTGATGACAAGACGATGGATGTCCCCGCGATTTTCGGCATCGGCGGCAGCCTGATCTACTTCATCGATCAATATTACGAAGCGAACCCCTATAACGCCGAATTCGCTTGGGTATCCGACGCGCACCCAACCGGTGTCGGATTTTACTATCTCGATCACCTGACCCACAATGTTCACAAGGGCAATATGGACGTCTGGTTCAAATTCTACGGTGATCTGTTCAACTTCAAGGAAATCCGGTTCTTTGACATCGAAGGCAAATTTACCGGGCTTTTGTCACAGGCGCTGACATCCCCCTGTGGGCGCATCCGCATTCCGATCAATGAGGACAGGGGCGAAACCGGACAGATCGTGGAATACCTCAAGCGCTATAAGGGCGAAGGTATCCAGCATATCGCGGTGGGTGCGCATGACATTTACGATGCGACAGATGAGATCGCGACACGCGGGATCAAATTCATGCCCAAACCGCCGGAAACATACTATGACCTCAGCTATGACCGCGTGATCGGCCATGATGAGCCGAAAGACCGGATGATGAAATACGGCATTTTGATTGACGGCGAAGGCGTGGTGGATGGCGGTGAAACCCGCATCCTGCTCCAGATTTTCAGCAAGGCCGTCATCGGCCCGATCTTTTTCGAGTTTATCCAGCGCAAGGGTGATGATGGGTTCGGTGAAGGGAACTTCAAGGCACTTTTCGAAAGCATCGAAGCCGATCAGATTGCGCGTGGAGTGCTGAAAGCCAGCTAGGCGTGGCGTTTACTTGGTCATTCTGCCCACTGGCAGGATGGCGGGATCGTCCGCGCACGCCGGCGCGGGCCAACGACAGGGGTTAGCCTGACGGCAGTTCGATGGCAAAGGTGCGTCCACGTTTGACGTAGTTCAGCGCATCTTCTCCGATCGCCGTAACCTGTCCGCCATCCAGCGCGCTCCCCACTTCAACGCGGACAAAGCGCCCATTGCTCAGCCGGACCAGCGCGCGGCGGGCGTTTGGCCGACCATAAACGCCGATCAGATTGATGTCGTGCAGGCCGATTGCGTTCTCTTCGGTGGCGGCGCGCGCAACGCCGCCCGGGATAGGTGCGAAGTTTTGAGGCGGCGTCGGAGCGGCGGTTCTCACAGGGGCGGCGGCAACGGCTGGGGTCTGTTGGCGCGCACGCGCGGCGGCCACGACGTTTCCAAAGCTGGACGGGCGCCCATTGGGTCGCCGCGAAAGCGCGACAGCCAGCGATGTGCTGTTGTCAAACCGCAAAGAGGCATCCTCGGCGGCAATTCCGGCAAGAATATCGGTGATGTCTGGCGTGCCGGGGTCGACCGCAGGGGCCAACCCGCGTGGCCGCAAGCGCGGACGCAGATCGACGATAGCGCGCGCTTGGCTGATCGCAGGATCAAGGCCGATGGCGCCTGAATTCTGCAAAGTAAGCCCGGCGAGCCCGACACTTCCGGGCGTTGCTGCGACGGTCTCATTTGTGGCCTGATCCAAGGCTGAAAGTACCGCGTCGTTCGTCTGTGACGTCTGTGACGTCTGGAGGGCTGCGGGCAACTGCGCATTTGCCGGACGCAAGGCTGGCACAACATCAGGGCGACCCGCGATGATGATGACATCTTCGGGGGCAGGTGCCAGTAGCGCCATGCGGTCCAGATCATCTTGGGTCAGTTCCGGGCGCAGTGCGATCGCAATGTCAGGCAAGCCCGCATAGACCACAGCGCCGTCTGGTGTAACGGTGCCTTCTTCTGTTGCCAGAATAAAGCCGTCTGCATCACGGGCGAATGTCACATCCGGTGGCGGCGGGGAGGCAGGCGAGATAAAACTCAGATCGCCCCGCGATCCGTCCAATGACAGACCACCCGGCTGTACGATCCGTCCTGGCAAGGCGGCAATCTCAGGCGGCTGAAAATTGAACAGAATAGCCCCTGACGGTACGTCAAAAAAGCGTGGCGCGCGCAGCCAGACACCGGTTGCTGCGTATATGCGGGCGGCCTCGGCGGGGCTTTGCACCTGACCGCGCGAAACGGGTGTTGCAACGCGGGCCTCAGCGGTCTCTTGGGTGGGTGGTGCTGGTGGCGGCTGGATCGGTGACAAAGACGCATCCGCATCCGCCGCCGACAGTGCGACTGGCGGTGTCATGGGGCTGGGGAAAGTTTCTGGGCCGAAGCGGGGTACGTCAGCCCCGAAATTGTCCTGCGCGCCGAAATTCGCGATCGCAAAGTCGGGGATGGCAGGGCCAACTTGCGGGACAGGTGCTGCGGGCGGTGCGACAACAACGGTTACAGGTGTCTGCGGGGCTGCCGCGACTGCAACGACAGGCTCGGCCACTGGCGCAGCGGCGATCTCCTGACTGCTTTGTTGTGACCAGATCACCCCCCCAACGGCCAACACGCTTGCCGCGATGCCCGCCGCGATGAATGCCGGTTTGCGGTGCAACCGCGCGGCTTGCGGCGTGGATGTCCGGTTTGCTGCCGGTGCGCGGACGCCCGAATTGGGCAAAGTGCCAAGGTCACTTGCAGAGACTGCCACCAAAGGCGCCTTTTCGGCGATTGGCTGCGAGGGATGATATTCGGCGATCACCGGGTCCAGTATCGTCAAGACGGCAAAGGCCGGATTGACCGGGATCAGCGGATCCTTGTCAACGGGCGGGGGCGTTAGCGGCTCTGCGGTATCAGCGACCGGGGGGTGATACTCTGCCGGGATATGATCGATCCAAATAACCTGTTGTGGAGCAGGCTCTGCCGGTGAAGGGGCGCTGAGCTGCGGTTCCTCATCGTGTCGGGCCACCACTGAAGCGTCAGCCTGATCTGGTGCGCTATCATCGGCGTCAAGAAGGGCCGCAAGATCGTCTTTGTAGACATCCTCTCCGATCTCTTCAGGCAGATCCAGCATCAGCAGGCGCGATTTGATGCGTGTGCCGACAATCATGACAGGCAGTTCGTCGCGTTCAATCACAGCATCCGGGCCAACAATATCGCGCGCCATGTTGGTGGGGCCAAAAAAGATCTCTTTCTGGAACGTGAATGGCTCAGGCACGGCGACAAACGCAACGGGCTGAAACCCATGTCCCGCGGCGAATGCCTCGGCTTCTTGCAGCGTTTCGCGGGCGACGGCGGCGATATGGGTGCGCCCGCCGAATTTTTCACTGTCGATGACCAACTCATCAAGCGTGTAAGGGGTCTGCCCTTCCAGTGCAGCGTGAATATCGGCGTCCGTCGTCAACGTGCCGTCGATCGCGGTGTATTTGATTTGATCAATCGGGAGCACCAGCTTCGTGCGTAAACCATCAGGTTCGATCATCAAGGCCTTTTCGCGCAGGGCCCCTAGATCATCATCCAGCGTTGGGCTGGCCACATTGACCTGCCCCACGCGCCGCCATCCGCGCGGCACACGGTGCAGCAGTTCAATTCCGTCGAACGAAAGTGATAGTGCAAAGTTGGTGATCATTGTCACGCTCTAGCATGTTGGTCCCACGGGCAAAATGCGATTTGCCCCCACAAGTGAATCCTACAGCAGAAACCCGCCCACGCCAAGGGCATGGGCGGGTTTCGCGCGCTTACGCGGTTGCTTTGGTCAGGGCCTGATCGAGGTCGGCAATCAGGTCATCGGCATCCTCTATTCCGATGGACAGACGCACAATGCCGGGGCCAGCACCGGCGGCCTCTTGCTGCGTGGCGGTCAATTGGCGGTGCGTGGTTGAGGCAGAATGGATAATCAGGCTGCGGGCATCGCCAAGGTTGGCTACATGGCTGAATATTTCCAGACTATCGACCAGTTTGATGCAGGCATCATAGCCACCTTTCACCGCCACGGTGAACAGCGCACCGGCACCCTTGGGGCAGATCTTGGGGATCAGCTTGGAGTAAGGCGAAGATTGCAAACCGGCATAGGTCACATAGTCCGTGCGTGGATCATCCTCCAGCCATTTGGCAATCTTCATGGCGTTTTCAACGTGCCGGTCCATGCGCAACGACAGGGTTTCAATACCCATCAGCGTATAATGTGCCGCCTGCGGGTTCATCGTCATACCCAGATCGCGCAGACCGATGGCGATCCCGTGGAACGTATAGGCCAATGGCCCGAAGGTTTCGGCGAATTTCAGGCCATGATAGGCAGGCTCAGGTTCGCTCAGGCTGGGGAATTTGTCATTGGCGGCCCAGTCAAACTTGCCGCTGTCAACCACACAGCCGCCGGTCACAGTGCCGTTGCCGGTCAGGTATTTGGTAGTCGAATGCACCACCAGTGTCGCCCCATGCTCGATCGGGCGGCAGAGGTAGGGCGTGGCGGAGGTGTTATCCACAATCAGCGGAATGCCCGCGTCGTCGGTTATGGCCGAGATTGCGTCAAGATCGGTGATATGCCCGCCGGGGTTGGCGATAGTTTCGCAGAACACCGCGCGCGTGTCGTCATCAATCGCCGCTTTTACCGCGTCGTGGTCATCAAAATCGACAAACTTTGCCGACCAGCCAAAGCGTTTGATCGTCTGGCTGAACTGCGTGACCGTGCCACCGTAAAGCCGGCTTGAGGCAACAATATTGCGCCCCGGTTGCATCAGCGGGAAGAGAGCCATGATCTGGGCTGCATGGCCGGACGAGCAGCAGACACCGCCGACACCGCCCTCAAGCGTCGCGATCCGTTCCTGCAAGGCGGCGACGGTCGGGTTGGTCAGGCGGGAATAGATATAGCCCACCTCTTGCAGGTTGAACAAAGCCGCCGCGTGATCGGCATCGCGGAACACATAGGCGGTGGTCTGATAGATCGGCACCTGCCGCGCGCCGGTTGCCGGATCAGGGCGGGCGCCTGCGTGAACTTGCAGTGTATCAAAGCCGTAACTAGGGCCGTCGGTCATATCTGGTCTCCCTTTGAAATGTTTTGCCGCAATGTGTAGGCGGAAACCGCCAGCACCTCAACGGCCCTCGTGGGCCAGTTTCAGGTCTTGTCCGTGGTCAGGCTTTCACCGCATCCAGAATCCGGCCGCCTTGATCTGGTTACGCAGCGCCTTTTCGTGGCGTGGCAGATTATCGCGGTCGAACAGCGCGCGCAGCTTTTGGCCGCGCCCCTGATACACCATGCGCTTGAACGGCTCATGCAATTTCAGCAGTCTTTTCAACTTGTTAGGGGCCGTAACCTCTTCCAACAGGGCGACCTGCCTGTCGCTCGCGGTGGCATAAAAGATCGGCAGCATCCGGTAATGATAGCTCACTTCGCCGTCCAGCCCCAGCATTTCCGGCCCCGGGCGCCCACCACCAAGCCCGTGAATGACCAGCGGCAAGGCCACCTGATCCAGCCAAGGGTCGAGCGGCTGGATCACCAGTTCGGGTGGCGGGTCATCGCGTATCGTGACGGCATAGTCGGTGAAACGCGCCCCAAACGCGGCAGGGTCTGCCCCAAAAAACCAGCCGGCATTGAAATAAAGATACCGTTCCCAGTATTCATCCGGCTGCGACAGATCGAGCGAGGTCGCGAAATCCAGCCCGAAACGGTCATAGAGCGATTTCCAGATGGCGGTGTAGCCGGGCCAGTAAAGCTCTTCCACGGGCCAGGTGGCGCTGCGCCGCATTGATGCCGAAGGCCGGCTGAAGTCGAACGGCACGCCGGCCAGCTCTCCGGTAATCATCGTGTCAGTGTCAAAGAAGACAAAGGGCTGATCCGGCGGCAGGGCCTGCAAGCCTTCGATCTTGTTTCCGTGCGGATAAGACGCGCCGAAATGTTGCGACTGAAACGGGACAATCTGCGCGCCAAGCTCGGTCAGATGCGCCTTGACCGGGATGGACATGCGCGGATCATTGTCCCACAGCGGGCCGGGCTGGGGTTCAGCGATATAAAGCTGCCCCTGAAATTTTGGCGAATAAGCCCTCAGAGAAGCCGCAAAAAGCAACGCTTCATACTGCAACCGCCCACCCTGACCGACAATCATGATGTTGAAACTGGGGGGCGGCGGCGGTTGAATGGCCATGGATCATCCGTTCACAAACAGGTCACGCCTGTCTAGCCGCCTTCCGCGGCAAGACGCAAGAAATGCGGTCGTCCAAAGTTCGCCTCTGACGGCAAACCAACCGCATTGATCCATTGGCGGTGCAATGACAGGGGCAACCACACTTACGGTGATGAAAACATCACCTGCCGATCAAACATTCAGCAGCGCGCCAAGGGCATGCCGGGCGCTCGTCACATCCGCGAGTGTGTAACGATCCAGTGTGGCGAAGAATGCCTCCTGAGCCCGGGCCAACGGTTCACGCAAACCACAGGTGGGCAGGATCAGGCAGGATGTTTCCGGCCCGAAACATTCAACCACCGGATCTTCGCGTTTCATCGCCCGCACGACGTCACCGACACAAATTTGCGAAGATGGGCTTGCAAGGGTCAGGCCACCGTGGCGCCCTCTCACCGAGGTAACAAACCCTTCGTGGACAAGCTGTGTGGCGACTTTGGAGAGATGGTTCTCGGAAAGTCTGAAAAGCGCTGCGATTTCTGACGTGGGCACCCGTTCAGGCGTGCGAACCGCCAAGGTCATCAGAATGCGCAGAGCATAATCAGTGAATTTGTCCAACTGCATGATATAAATTTAGCATTTACAATGCGCATTTAAAAAGGGGTAGATAATACGCATCACGAATACCTATTAAAGGATTGAACCCATGTCTCTATCAGAAGCGGTTCTCTGGCCGGGAACGAAAGTCTGCGAGCGTCTTGGCGTTGACCCGGCAAGTGACGCCGGCTTGATCCGCTGGATGATAAATACGCTTGTGTACCTGGTGGTTTGCCTGATCATTGTCTGGGTTATCGTCGCCTAGTCAGATGGATGGTTCAATGAAAGACCCTGAAACATCCACAACCGAAAAGACGATCAAATGACATCATGACGCGGAACATGGCCCGTGCAACAATGCAACTCTCAACACATGCCGGCGCCTCAATCGCTGCCGAAATGTTCCTGCACCTCGTACCTGACAAACAAAGACCTTATGATGACCCAGACAACTACTGAACAGATCCGGCAATGGCAGGGAGCGGCTGTATTTTCTTATGGTTTCCGCCCGTTTTTTCTGTTTGGGGCGATTTGGGCGGCGCTGGCGATGGTGCTCTGGATACCGATGTTGTCGGGACGTTTGATGTTGCCGACCCGTCTCGATCCGGTGTCTTGGCATGCCCATGAATTCCTCTTTGGGTATCTGGGAGCCATCATTGCAGGATTTCTGCTGACGGCTGTGCCGAACTGGACAGGGCGGTTGCCTGTCGTAGGGCGGCAACTGGCCGGATTGTTCATACTTTGGCTCGCAGGGCGCATTGCCGTGACGACCTCCGGTTTTTGGCCGGTTGGCGTGGCTGCGGCGATTGATCTGGCGTTTCCTGTCGCGCTTGCCGGTGTCCTTCTGCGTGAGATCATCGCCGGAAAAAACTGGCGCAATCTCATCGTGTTCGCGCTTTTGTCGGTGTTTACGATCGCAAATCTGCTGTTCCATATCGAGGCTGCACGCGGGGAGATCGCAGCACAGGGCGTCGGGTTGCGGATCGGTGTCGCGGCGGTGGTCATGTTGATCGCGGTGATCGGCGGACGGGTCATCCCGTCCTTTACTCGAAACTGGCTGGTCCAGAAAAAATCGACGCGCCTGCCTGTTCCACCCATGCAGCGTTTCGACAAGTCGGTCCTTTCATTGACGGTCGCTGCGCTCGGGGTCTGGGTTGCTGCGCCGGACCATCCTTATACCGGATGGGTGATGCTGCTTATCGGTTTGCTGCACGCGATCCGCCTTATCCGCTGGCAGGGCGCGCAAACGCATTCTGAGCCGCTGCTATTGGTGTTGCATGCGGGCTATGCGTTTGTGCCGCTTGGGGCCGTTGTGGCGGGGGCCGCAATTGTGTGGCCTGACCTTGTGCCCGCAGTTGCCGCACAGCACCTTTGGATGGCCGGGGCGTTTGGCTTGATGACCTTGGCGATGATGACCCGCGCGACGCTTGGCCATACAGGGCAAAAACTGCGGGCCGGGCGCGGCACGACGATCATCTATCTTGCAGTAATTGGATCGGTCATGGCACGGATCGCTGCCGCAGTTTGGGTCGGATCAGCCATGACGCTTTATGCGTTGTCTGGTTTGCTTTGGATCGGCGCATTTGCAGGCTTCGCGGTGATCTACGGCCCCTGCCTCATGAAACCAAAACCGGTCCGCGAATGAGTGGCTGGGTGACCTTTGCGGGTGTTTTTGCGCTGTTTTTTGCGACCCATTCGTTGCCTGTGCGTCCGCCTATAAAACAGCGTCTCGTGAAACGTCTTGGGGCACGCGGGTTCACCTACGCCTATTCGGCGCTGTCCCTTGCGATGCTTGCTCTGCTGATCTGGGCGGCACGTCAGGCACCTTTTGTTCTTCTCTGGGCTGAAACGGGGTGGCATCGAACAATCATCGTGGTGGGGATGCTGGTTGCCTGTCTTATTCTTGCCGTTTCAATCGGGCGACCAAATCCTTTCTCGTTTGGGGGGCGGGCCAACGACACCTTTGATCCCGCAAACGCCGGCATCATCGGCTACATGCGTCATCCGTTGCTGATCGGGATGGCGGTTTGGGCTGCGCTGCATTTGCTGGCCAACGGAGATCTTGCACATGTTCTGTTGTTTGGAATTTTGGGATTTTTTGCGATCGTTGGGCAACGGATCGTGGATGCGCGAAAAAAACGCGCGTTGGGTGCTGAAAACTGGGCGCGGCTTTGGGCGCAAACGCGCAAATACCGTGGTCTGGCTGTGCCGTCGCGCGATACAATACTGCGTTTAGGTGCAGGTGTGGTTGTTTACCTTGTGCTCGTCGTGTTGCACCCGCTCGTGATTGGGCGGCCAGTGTTTCTCTGATCAACCCTTGCGATCCCTCCACGACTTACGCGACGACGGTATCTTAGGCGTTCGGACGCTATATATAGTGTCCCAATGAACATGCCCGGGCCCCGCTGCCCGCCCTCACAACGCCTTGTCTGCTGGATGATAGGGGACGGATGAACCGCAAGATCAGGTGGCCGTATCCAACATCGGGAACCAATCTTCGCGCAGGCGCTGGCCTACCTTCATGTTGTGGCCGGGGTAGGGTGGTGATGTTGGGCCGGGACGTTCCACATAATGGGCATCATCGCCCAACAAGCGCAGGGAAAACGCACGGCGGCGCGCACCGCTTTCGTTGCCCCGCGCGCCGTGCAGCGTTTTAAAATTGAACGCCACCGCGTCGCCCGGCTCCATCTCGTATTCCCGGATGTCCATGCCTTCGACGTCCGGATCAGGCACCGGCATATAATCGTCGTCCTTGGGATAGAAACTGGTTTCCGCCAACCAGCGTGTCGGCAACACTGGCTTTTCCCAGCGATGCGATCCGGCCACACAGCGTAAGGAGGCATCGCGCACTGGATCAAGGGGCGACCAAAAGCTGACCGTCTGCGCGCCCTCGACGAAGTAATAGGGGCTGTCTTGATGCCACGGCGTCGGCTTTGAGGTGCCTGGCTCTTTGACCAGCACATGTTCGTGGAACATCTGGACAGTTTTTGAACCCATCAATTCAGCAGCGACAGCGGCTGCGGGTGAAGCCTTGATTGCCGCTTCAAATTCCGGGATTCGCGTCCAGTTGCAGTAATCGTCGAAAAAGCGCCCCGTTTCACCTTCCTTGAGGTTCTCGGCAGCGTAGGGGCCGGCCTCTGCCATATTGCGTGTCACGCCTGCCCGAAGCAGTTGGACCTGATCTTTGAACAGCCCCCTTACAAGGACAACGCCATCGCGGGCATAAGCGTCAATATGATCCAAGCTCAAAAGTGAATGTGTCATTGGCTGTGCCTTTCCGGTGTTGGTCAGGGGGGGTCGGGGCGCTTATTCCGCCATCTGCCGGTCGACCTGCTGTTCTTCGTTTATCATGGCCTGAAGCTGACGGCGAAAGCGTAGCTGCCCGCCATCAATCGGCAGATCAATATGGGGGGATGACTTGTTGGCCATGCCCTTTTGCACTGCGTTTAGCACGGCGCGATCTTCCTCAAAAGCGTGCTGCACGTCCGCGCTGATCATCTTGGACAGGTCATCGTCGTCTGGACGAATGTTGCGCAGCTGGAACCAGTAATAGCGGGTCTGACCATCGGAGGTGGGGGTCATGAAGTTATAGCTGTCCATGATGAAAGTGTCTTTATGCAGCGGACCGTCGGGGCCACCGGTGCCTGCGGGGGTAAACACAGCCCTGATCAGCGCGTGGGAGGGATAGCGGACTTCATAGTGCTGTAGGCGGTCGCAATTGCCCTCGAACGCGACAACTTTTTTGTAGAAAGGTGCAGGTTCGTGATCCATCATCCAGCGGTGCACGATCACGCCATCATCGGTCTTTGAAATCCGCAAGGGCGTGTCTTTGGTGGCGGGCGCGGCGAAACTGCCTTGATGCACCCAAGCGACATGGGTCGGGTCCAGCAGGTTGTCACACATCAGCAGATAGTTGCACTCCAGCTCCATCGCGGCACCGCGATTGATGCCCCACGCAGGATCGCCGTAGTTTTCGATCTCGAAGATATCGGTCGGATCAGCAAGGGCAGGGTTGCCCATCCAGACCCAGACCAACCCGTATTTCTCATGCAGCGGATAGGCGTGAACCTTGGCGTTTGACGGGATACCGCCAGAGCCCGGCGCCCAAACGCACTGGCCCACGCAATTAAACGTCAGGCCGTGATAGCCACATTCAACGGTGTCACCTTTGATGCGCCCCTTGGACAGCGGCAGTTTGCGGTGCGGGCAGGCGTCTTCCAGCCCGACCAACTCGCCCGCTTCGGATCGAAACGCACAGATTTTTTCGCCCAGAACTGTGATTTGCTGCAATTGCCGTGTGATTTCGTGATCCCACGCCGCGACATACCAAGCGTTTTTTAGAAACATCTGTTTACTTTCCCATGATACCGGGCAAGTTCAGCCCCTTTTCGCGCGCGCAGTCCAATGCGTCATCATAGCCTGCGTCTGCATGGCGCATCACACCTGTTGCGGGATCATTCCACAAGACATTTGCGATGCGGCGATCTGCATCTTCAGAGCCGTCACAGCAAATGACCATACCCGCATGCTGTGAAAAACCCATGCCGACGCCACCACCATGGTGCAAGGATACCCATGTGGCCCCGCCAGCGACATTCAGCATGGCGTTCAGAAGCGGCCAGTCGGAAACGGCGTCCGATCCGTCCTTCATGCTTTCCGTCTCGCGGTTGGGCGAAGCGACAGAGCCGCTGTCCAGATGGTCACGCCCGATCACAACAGGGGCGGAAAGCTCGCCTGTGCGCACCATCTCGTTGAACGCGAGGCCCAGTCTATCGCGCAACCCCAGGCCGACCCAACATATGCGGGCGGGCAGCCCCTGGAAATCAATGCGTTCGCGGGCCATATCCAACCAGTTGTGCAGATGCGGATCGTCGATCAGTTCTTTGACCTTGGCATCGGTTTTATAGATATCTTCGGGATCACCCGACAAGGCGCACCAGCGGAACGGACCGACGCCACGACAAAACAGCGGGCGGATGTAGGCGGGTACAAAGCCGGGGAAGGCAAAGGCATTTTCCAACCCTTCGTCCAGCGCGACCTGCCGGATGTTGTTGCCGTAATCGAGTGTTGGCACACCCGCATTCCAGAAATCCACCATCGCGGCGACTTGGATTTTTATCGAAGCACGGGCGGCTCTTTCGACGTCCTTGGGCGCGCTTTCCTGTTTCTCACGCCATTGTGAAACGCTCCAACCTTGGGGCAGATAACCATGGATCGGGTCATGTGCAGATGTCTGGTCCGTGACCATGTCGGGTTTCACGCCGCGCTTGACCAGTTTGGGGAAAACATCGGCTGCGTTGCCGATCAACGCGACAGATTTCGCCTCGCCTGCGGCGGTCCAGCGCTCAATCATTGCCAGCGCTTCATCCAGATCATGGGTCTTTTCATCAACAAAGCGCGTGCGAAGCCGGAAATCGGCGCGGGTTTCGTCGCACTCGACAGCCAGACAACAAGCCCCAGCCATCACGGCGGCCAATGGCTGTGCACCACCCATGCCACCCAGACCGCCCGTCAAGATCCAGCGACCCTTGAGGTTGCCATCGTAATGCTGGCGTCCCGCTTCCATAAACGTCTCATATGTTCCTTGCACGATGCCCTGCGTACCGATGTAAATCCACGACCCAGCGGTCATCTGCCCATACATCGCAAGGCCCTTTTTATCGAGCGCGTTGAAATGATCCCAGGTGGCCCAATGCGGCACGAGGTTCGAATTGGCAATCAGCACGCGCGGCGCATCTTTGTGGGTGTTGAAAACGCCGACGGGTTTACCCGATTGCACCAGCAATGTTTGTGAGTCTTCAAGATCCTTCAGAGCGCTTACAATGGCATCGAAATCCTTCCAGGTCCGTGCAGCACGGCCAATGCCGCCATAGACAACCAATTCGTGCGGGTTCTCGGCCACGTCTGGGTGCAGGTTGTTCATCAACATACGCATGGGCGCTTCGGTGAGCCAGCTTTTACAGGTAATTTCGGTTCCGGTCGGGGGGTAAACGTCGCGCTGGTTGTGGCGGGGGTTGGTCATCATGTGCCTCCAAGGGTCGGGGCCAGTGCGGCCAGTGCAGTCAGGATTGATGTCAGGTGAGGGCGCAGGATTGCGGCTTTGGTCGCGTGATAGGTCCACGGTGCTGCCTCGTCCGTCAGATAGGTCGATTGCGCCAGTTCCATCTGGATGGATTGAACGCCCGCATCGGGCTGGGCGTAATGGCGTGTCGTCCATCCGCCGCGAAACCGCCCGTTCACTACGCTGGTGTAGTTTGGTGCCGCAGCGCAAATATCTGTCACCGCCGATTGAACCGAGGCGGCACAGGTTGCGCCATTGTCGGTGCCGATGTTGAAATCGGGGAGCGTGCCGTCGAACAGAAATGCGATTTCGGAGCGGATCGAATGGCAGTCATAGAGGATCGCCACACCGTGCAATGCGCGGACCCGGGCTATCTCGGCCTTCAGGGCGGCGTGGTAGGGCGCATGAAACTTCACACGCCGCTGCGCGTTCTCCGCCGCGCTTGGTGGGGTGTGCCAAATATCCGCGCCGTCGAAATCTGTGAGCGGCACCAGCCCGGTGGTATTTTGACCGGGATAGAGGCTGATCCCCGCAGGGTCACGATTTGCGTCAATGACATAGCGGTGAAAGTTGGCCCTTACCGTCGTCTGGTCCGGCAACAACCCGTCGTAAAGCTGGTCAATGTGCCAATCGGTATCGGCCAGTTTGCGCCCGTTGTCGTTTAGCTGCGCGTGAATGCCATTTGGCACGAAGGTTCCCGCGTGTGGCAGGCCAAGAACAATCGGACTATCCCCGCGATGAACCGTAACAGGTGTCATTCCGCGTGGCCCTTGACGAAAGAAGGCAGGGCGACGGAGGCAGCAAGCGCGCCGGTTTTGACCAAGGCGGCGGCGGCCTCGATGTCGGGTGCCATGTAGCGGTCTTGGACGATTGCCGGCACTTGCGCGCGCAGGGTTGCCATTGCAACCCTGAGAGGCGCGCTGGTTTGCAAAGGCGCGCGAAATTCGATGCCTTGCACGCCGCAAATCGCCTCGACTCCCAAGATCACGTTCAGGTTCGTGTTCATGCGCAACAAACGGCGCGCGGCATGGGCAGCCATGGACACGTGGTCCTCCTGGTTGGCTGAGGTGGGTGTGCTGTCGGTGGTGCAGGGGTTTGCGAGGTGCTTGTTCTCGCTCATCAAGGCCGCTGTCGTGACCTCTGCAATCATCAGGCCGGAATTGAGGCCGGGGTCAGGTGTCAGGAAAGGAGGGAGATCGAACGACAAGGTCGGGTCGACCATCAGTGCCACGCGGCGTTGCGCAATCGCACCGAGTTCGGAAATGGCGACGGCAATCTGATCAGCTGCAAAGCCCACCGGTTCAGCGTGAAAATTTCCACCTGATACGATCATGTTATCGTCCACCAAAACCAGCGGATTGTCCGTGACGGCGTTTGCTTCGATTTCGAGCGTGCGGGCGGCGAAATGCAACAGGTCCATCGCAGCCCCGGTGACTTGCGGCTGGCAGCGGATGCAGTAGGGATCTTGCACGCGGATATCGCCATCCACGTGGCTTTCGCGAATGTCCGACCCTTCCATGAGCGCGCGTTGGGCACGGGCCACAGCGATCTGTCCGGCATGGCCGCGCAGGGTGTGGATCTTATCCTGCAACGGCGCGGTAGACCCCATGATTGCGTCGGTCGACAGTGCACAGGTCAGCACGCATGTCGCCGCATTGCGCCACGCGCCCCATAGACCGACCAGTGCGCAGGCCGTGGAAAACTGAGTACCGTTGATCAGCGCGAGCCCTTCTTTTGCGTCCAGAACAATCGGGGTGATGCCTGCCTTTGACAGCGCATCGGCTGAAGGCATGCGTGTGCCTTCAAAAAGAGCCTCACCTTCGCCGATCATCGCGGCCGCCATATGGGCCAGTGGGGCCAGATCACCCGACGCGCCGACAGAGCCTTGGCCGGGGATCACAGGTGTGACGCCTTTTGCGAGCATGTCCTGCAAGATTTCAACTGTGGTCATTGCCACGCCAGATGCACCACGCCCGAGTGACAACAGCTTAAGCACCATCATCAGGCGCGTCGTTGCGCCATCCAGCGCCTCACCCACACCGCAACAGTGGGACAGGATCAAGTTGCGCTGCAAGGTGGCAACATCCCTGGCCGCGATTTTGACGCTGGCGAGCTTGCCAAAGCCTGTGTTGACGCCGTATACCGCTTCGTCACCATTGGCAGCTTTCGCAACAAGGGCCTGCGCGGCGGCAATGCCCGCATGCGAAGAGCGATGCAAAACCACAGCGTGATTGTTTGCCCAGATGTCTTGCAACTGCGCCAAAGTGGCAGCACCTGGTGTCAGCGTGATTGTCATAACGACCCTCTGAAGATGCGTTTGTGAAGCGGGTTGAACCCGATGCGGTAGGCCAGCTCGGACGGGTGTGCCGCGTCCCAGACGCAAAGATCGGCGCGCATGCCAGTACTGATGCGGCCACGATCGGACATGCCCAGGGCGGTGGCCGCATGGGCTGTCATGCCCAGCAAAGCCTCTAACGGGGTCATGCGAAACAAGGTGCAGGCCATGTTCATGGCCAACAACGGCGATGACAGCGGGGATGACCCAGGATTGCAATCGGTCGCCAGGGCCATGGGCACACCGTGATCCCGGAAGGCCTGGATCGGGGGCGCTTGCGTTTCGCGCAGGGTGTAGAACGCACCGGGCAAAACAACAGCGATCGTGCGCGATTTCGCCAGCGCCTTTGCATCGGCGTCAGTGGCGTATTCGAGGTGATCGGCGCTGAGCGCGCCATATTGCGCCGCCAACTGCGTGCCGCCGATGTTGGACAATTGTTCCGCGTGCAATTTGACAGGCAGCCCAAGGTCTGCGGCGACATCAAAAACACACGCAATTTGGGCCGTGTCAAAGGCGATACCTTCGCAAAATCCGTCAACCGCATCAACCAGTCCTTCGGCGTGGGCAGCGCGCAGGGTCGGGATGCAGACCGCGTTGATATAGCCGTCTGGATCGCCCTTGTTATTGGGCGGCACCGCATGCGCACCAAGAAAGCTGGTACGCACATCTATCGGGCGGGCTTGGGAAATCTGGCGCGCAACACGCAGCATTTTCAGCTCTGTGTCCATGCTCAAACCGTAACCTGATTTGACCTCGATCAACGCCACGCCTTCGGCGATGAGGGCATCGACCCGCGTCAGCGCATCTGCCAAAAGCGCGTCCTGCGACGCCGCACGTGTGGCCATCACCGTTGAGACGATGCCGCCGCCTGCATGGGCGACTTCTTCGTAACTGGCACCGTTCAATCGCAGCTCAAATTCTGTGGCCCGGTTGCCGCCAAACACGACGTGAGTGTGACAATCGATCAATGCGGGTGTGATCAGCCGCCCGCCAAGGTCTTGCGTCGGACCAGCACGATGGGCGCCGGGAATGTCCGCGGCCCGTCCAACCCATGCGAGGTGTTCGCCGTCGAGCGCGATGGCACCGTCTTCGATCAAGCCATAATCCTGGTTGGTTTGTAGCGTCGCAATTTTGCAGTTTGTCAGAAGCATAGGGTCGACTCACTTGTAAATAAGCGTGCTTAATGTTTTTATGTGCATACATAATAATATGTCAAGCGGAGTGGATCATGCAAACGATTTGGGCTGAGACAGCGTTGCTGCCGACCGGCTGGGCGTCCAATGTGCGGATTGATATTGACACGCAAGGGCGGATCAGCGCGGTTAAAACTCATGCACCACAGCAGGGTACGCGCGTGCCGATTTTGCTACCCGCACCCGTGAACGTGCACAGCCATGCATTTCAGCGCGCCATGGCGGGCCTGACCGAACGGCGTGGCCCTGACCCCAGCGACAGTTTCTGGACGTGGCGACAGCTGATGTTTCGGTTTCTTGATCACCTGACGCCAGAGCATATCGAGGCGATTACCGCATTCGCGCAAATGGAAATGCTTGAGGCGGGGTTTGGTGCATCGGTTGAATTTCATTATCTGCACCATCAACCAAGTGGGGCGGCCTATGACAGCATCGCCGAGACATCTATGCGCATTTTGGCGGCTGCGGATCAGACAGGGATCGGGCTTTGCCTTTTGCCGGTTCACTATCAATATGGCGGGTGTGACCGGCGCGATCTGACCGCGGGGCAAATCCGGTTTGGCAATACGTTTGAGCGGTTTCAGGCACTTCATGGGGCGGCATCAGCCTGCATAAAAGATGCGCGGATAGATACCAGCATCGGCATCGCGCCACATTCGCTACGTGCTGTGGGCGCCGAGGCTCTGAAAGCGTACAGCACGGTTTACCCGCAAGGTCCGATCCATATGCATCTTGCCGAGCAGGTGGCAGAGGTCGATGAGGTCGCGCAGCATTGGGGCGCACGGCCTGTGACATGGGCGTTGGACAACATGGATCTCGATCCGCGTTGGTGCTTGATCCATTGCACCCAGATGACAGGTGATGAGACAATCGCGCTTGCGCGTACCGGCGCGGTTGCTGGCCTTTGTCCAATCACCGAAAGCAGTCTTGGCGACGGGATTTTCGATGCTGTGCGCTGGGCGGATAACAACGGTGCCTTCGCCATTGGGTCGGACAGCAATATCCGCATCTCGCTCAGTGAAGAACTGCGCACGCTGGAGTATTCCCAACGCCTGCGCGACGGGACCCGCGCCGCACTGGCCTCGCCCGATAAATCAACGGGGCGTCGGATGTATGACAGTATTCTGCAGGGCGGTGCACAGGCATCAGGGCGCGAGACGGGACGTATTGAGGTGGGATGCTGGGCAGACTTGCTCTCGCTTGATACACGGTCCGAACATATGTGGGGCAGGGAAGGCGATACCGCGTTGGATGCATGGATTTTCGCAGGTGATGATCGGTTGGTAACGGATATTTGGTCCGCGGGTCGCCATATGGTAGAGCACGGCCAGCACGTGAAGCGGGATAAGATTGTCTCGGCCTACAAACGAGTGATTGACGCATTGAGAGACGCCTTGTGAACACACATCCCTTTCGGAATTGGCAAAGCGTGCAGGACGAAGTTCTGCGTCGCATTCATGCCCGCGAATGGTCTCCGGGTGATTTGATCCCCAACGAGGCGGAATTGGCGATTGAGTTTGGGTGCGCACGGTCAACCGTGAACCGTGCGTTGCGCGCATTGGCTGAAAGTGGCTTGCTGGATCGCAAGCGCAAGGCGGGCACGCGCGTTGCCGCGCAACCTGTTGCCAAGGCAACGCTGGATATCGCAGTCATCCGGCATGAGGTCGAAGAACGTGGAAGGAAATACGGATATCAGTTGATTGCGCGTGACGCAGCTGTGCCTCCGATAAGCGTGAGCGGTGCCATGAAAACGAAGGCAACTGAAAAACTGTTGCACGTGCGTGCGCTTCACCTCGCCGATGATGCTGCCTATGCGGTTGAAGACAGATGGATCAACATTCGTGTCGTGCCAGATGCTAGCGCAGAGGAGTTCGATAGTCTCAGCGCAAACGAATGGTTGATGAAATACGCGCCCTACACGCATGGTGATATCGCGTTTTCGGCAGTTCAGGCTGAAAGGCAGGATGCGGAAATATTGGGCGTCGCGCCGCAAAGCGCGTTGTTTGCAATCGACAGGGTAACTTGGGACAATGCTGCATCTGTCACAAAAGTCCGTCTGCTCTTTTCACCGGGGTACAAATTGCGCACCCGGCTTTGAGGCGTTTGCGTCAAGAACGCCCAAAACCAAGAAAATTCTCGTGCAACAACTCCCGCATCGGCAAGCGGCCCCGGCGAAACATTGGTCCTCGTCGATAGGCCGGCTCAGACCTTGCCATGACCGATGAATGAAAGATCGTTTCGCGATCTGTGGACCATACGAGCGCGCTCATCGGTAGAAAGTAGACGCATCCGCCTCGATTGCGCGCTCTGCCAAAAAATCGCGGTCGTCACGGGGCGATAGCGCGAAACGGCAATACCAACGCTCCGCTCATAGGATCACATAGGGCCGAAATCTATGATGTTTGAACGAATTACGCTTCATGCTAGGCCTTTGGAGAAGACCATACCTCGCGAATTCAAACTGCCGTAAAGTTATGCAACACGCCAACAAAAAGTGCGCTCTCATGTCCAATGATCCTCTACTTCAGCCTTTTCAACTCAAGCATCTGACATTGCGCAACCGGATCATGACCACCAGCCACGAACCCGCCTATCCGCAAGATGGCATGCCAAAAGAACGCTACGCGGCGTATCACGCCGAACGCGCCAAGGCGGGCGTTGCATTGGCAATGACCGCAGGGTCAGCCACGGTCAGCAGGGACAGCCCGCCAGTGTTCAACAACATTCTTGCCTACCGCGACGATGTTGTCCCGTGGATACAGCAACTGAGCGATGCGGTGCATGAGCATGATTGCGCAGTCATGATCCAGCTAACCCATCTGGGGCGTCGCACCAATTGGAACAAGGGGGATTGGCTGCCTTCGGTTTCGTCATCCAAGCACCGGGAGCCCGCGCATCACGCTTTTCCCAAGCTTATCGAGGATTGGGACATCGAACGGATCATCAACGATTTTGCGGACGCCGCCGAGCGGATGCAATCGGGGGGCATGGACGGCATCGAATTGCAGGTTTACGGCCACCTGCTTGATCAGTTTTGGTCACCACTGACCAATGATCTGACGGGGCCTTACGGTGCCGATACGATGGAAAACAGGATGCGATTTCCGATGGATGTCGTCGACGCCATCCGCAAGCGCGTCGGCGGCGCGTTCATCGTCGGCCTGCGATATACTGCCGATGAAGCGCAAAAAGGCGGCATCACGCCGCAAGAAGGGCTGGAGATTTCCAAACGCCTTGCCGCGACAGGGAAGATCGATTTCCTCAATGTCATCAGGGGCCGTATCCACACGGACCCTGCGATGACGGATTTGATACCAGTGCAGGGAATGAAAAGTGCCCCACACCTCGACTTTGCGGGGGAAGTGCGCAAGGCGACCGGTATGCCGACCTTCCATGCATCTCGGATCCCCGATGTGGCGACCGCACGCCACGCGGTTCAGGCAGGACTGCTGGATATGGTCGGCATGACCCGCGCGCATATTGCTGACCCGCATATCGTGCGCAAAATCATCGAAGGGCGTGAAGACGATATTCGCCCTTGCGTTGGGGCGACATATTGCCTTGATCGCATCTATCAGGCTGGTGAAGCGCTATGTATCCATAACGCCGCCACGGGGCGCGAATTGACGATGCCGCACACGATCCTACCGGCTGCAACAAAGAAGAAGATCGTGATCGTCGGCGCTGGCCCGGCGGGGCTTGAAGCGGCGCGCGTTGCCGCCGAACGGGGCCATGATGTGACGGTGTTTGAAGCGGCCGCTGAACCGGGTGGGCAGGTCTTGTTGACCGCGCAATCCCCGCGCCGCCGCGAGATGATCGGGATCATCGATTGGCGTATGGCCCAATGTGCCGCGCGTGATGTGATGTTCAACTTCAATACTTGGGCAGAGGTCGAAGATGTGACCGCCCTGAACCCCGATGCGGTTATCATCGCAACTGGCGGGCTTCCGAACACAGAACTGTTTGAACAGAAAGGTGAGCAAGCCCATGTCGTCACATCGTGGGACATCATCTCGGGCGATGTGAAGCCAGCGAGCAAAATACTGATCTACGACGAAAGCGGTGATCACCCCGCCTTGCAGGCCGCCGAGACTGCGGCCAACGCGGGCGCGCAGGTCGAAATAATGACACCGGATCGCACGTTCGCACCTGATGTGATGGCGATGAATTTGGTGCCATACATGCGGTCGCTTCAGGATAAGGACGTGACCTTTACTGTCACACGTCGCCTGATGGGTGTTACGCAGGTCGGCAACAAACTGACAGCTACCATCGGGACAGATTACAGCGACCATACCTATGACCTTGAAGTGGATCAGGTCGTTGTGAACTACGGCACGTTGCCGTTGGATGATCTGTATTTTGACCTAAAGCCACTCTCGTCAAACGCCGGAGCAGTCAACCATGACGCGCTCCTTGCTGGAAGAGAACAGACCACCATCCGAAACAAAAACGGCACTTTTCAGCTGTTCCGCATTGGCGATGCCGTATCGGCGCGCAACACGCACGCGGCAATCTATGACGCCTTGCGTCTGGTAAAGGACATCTGAATGCGCAGCAGCAAGACCATTCACGTCGTTTCATGTCACGCCGAAGGCGAAGTCGGCGATGTCATCGTTGGAGGTGTAGCTCCGCCGCCGGGCGACACGCTTTGGGAACAGCGCTCATGGATCGCCAAGAATCAGACATTGCGCAACTTCATGCTGAACGAGCCGCGTGGCGGCGTCTTTCGACACGTGAACCTGCTGGTGCCGCCGATACATCCTGAAGCACAGATGGGCTGGATCATCATGGAGCCGGAAGACACGCCACCGATGTCCGGCTCGAACGCGATCTGCGTCTCGACTGTGTTGCTCGAGAGCGGAATCATTCAAATGACAGAGCCAGTGACCGAGATGACACTAGAGGCCCCGGGTGGTCTTGTCCGGGTGCGTGCGGAATGCCGAAGCGGCAAGGCCGAGCGGATCACGGTGCGCAACCTGCCGTCGTTTGCCGGGGAACTGGGCGTGTCATTAGACGCGCCGGGCATCGGGCCGATTGCCGTTGATACGGCTTTTGGCGGCGACAGCTTTGTCGTGGTCGACGCGGCGGCACTTGGGTTCAACCTCGTCGCGTCCGAGGCCAAGGCACTGGCTGAGCTGGGCGTGGTGATTACCAACGCGGCAAACGACCAACTGACCTTTCACCATCCAACCAATCCCGATTGGCGGCACTTCTCGTTTTGTCTGTTTTCGGGGCCCGTTACGCGCGAGGGCAACCACCTTACCACCGCAGCCGCGGTGGCGATCCAGCCTGGCAAGATTGACCGCTCACCAACCGGCACGGCAGCCTCTGCGCGCATGGCGCTTCTGCATGCACGCGGTGAGATGCAGGTGGGCGAAACATTTACCGCAAGGTCCATCATCAATTCCGAATTTCACGGACGGATTGCAGAAACCACAACATTGGGTGAGACCCAGGCGATCATCCCCGAAATCACAGGCCGCGCATGGATTACCGGTACCCATCAGCACATGCTGGACCCAGATGACCCTTGGCCAGAGGGCTACCGCCTGAGCGATACTTGGCCTGAATTGAAAGAGCGTTGAGGGCGGCAGTTATAAGCATCCCCGATCTGATGCGGCACGAAACTGCGACAGGTCCAGCACCGCCCAGACCCAAAATCGCTGACGATTTTTCCAAACTCAGGAATCCGCTCTCGCAACGGTCTGGTTAAGAGCGCCGCGCCGCTAAAGCCGCATCATCAGCCAGCTCTTTGGTCAATAAGGTGACATAAGAAACCAGCAAACCCGGTTTTTTGCCAGGTTATGAACGCTGGCGGAGGAGGTGGGATTCGAACCCACGGTAGACTTTCACCTACGTCGGTTTTCAAGACCGGTGCATTCAACCACTCTGCCACTCCTCCGACACCGCCCTGTTAGCGGGTCATTTATGATTCGAAAAGCAGGTTCACGCTTTGGGGAAAATCCGCCGAAAGCGCGTGCGAGAGCCTTTCAAAATCCCCGCTCGGGCGCTATCGTTTTGCAAGATATTGTACGGCACGCCTGTTGCGCCGTGCGATGATGTCCATCACAAGGGCATGGAGCAGCAACAAACACGGCTGAAAACAGCTGATACCTGCGCATTTGCGGGTGCTAACAGAGGGGCAGAAGATGACAGGCTTTGTGTTTTTGAACATCAGGATGCGACCCATATCGCTGGCGCTGATCGGCACGTTGGGGTTGGCGGCGTGCACCGAGAATGGCGAATTCGCCTTTCCGTCTGGCAACAACGGGTCGGCACAGGCCGAGCGTTTGCCCGCAAATGCGCTGAACCAGCGCGTCCAGCGCGACATTGACGTTGAGCGCCCTGACATCTTTGCGATCACCGACAATGGATTATGGGATGGCCGCCCATCTCTTGGCGGTGTCTGGGTGGCATACCCCGAAGTGACCGACCCCGAACGGGTCGTGATCCGCAACACCGAAGGCGGGCAAGAGGTGATTGGCGCGCTCTTCCGCCGCGAACGTCAAATTCCCGGACCGCGCGTGCAGGTATCTTCGGATGCCGCAGAGGCGCTGGGGATCTTGCCCGGATCGCCAACGCGGCTTGAAATAGTGGTGTTGCGGCGCAAGACCGTCGAGGTTGAGCAAGCCGCCGAGGAAAACCCGGTCGTTGCCAGCCTGGAGGCGCCGGTGGCGGTTGAAGAGGCGGCGCTGGAGCCTGCCGAAGACGACGATGGAACCGGCGCCGCGGCGGCCGCCGTTGCCGCTACCGCTGTCATTGCAGCCGAGGCTGCGACAACGGCGACAGAGACAGCAACCGCCACAGCGGACGCGGTCGTCGAGGTTGCGACCGACACAAGTGAGGCAATCGACGTATCCTCGGTACTTGACGCGCCAGCGCCGCTTCCGGCGGGGTCAAATGCGCAGGTCGGGGTCTACAGCGTCGAGGCGAATGCCGCAAATGCGGTCGAGATAATCACAACTGCCGGTATTGAAGCGCATATGACCGCAGAAGAACTGGGTGGGCGCACCGTCTGGCGCGTCATCGCAGGCCCACTGAGCGATACCGGTGATGTTGCCCGGCTCAGAGAGATGGGTTTTGTCGATGCATTTGTGATCGAAACCGCTGAATAGCAGCCATCCTGATAGGAGATACCCCCCCGTGATGCATTTGGGTTCAATACGTCGGTTTGCGTTGATCGTCTCATGTGTGGTGGCCCCGGTCTGGGCCAATGCCCTGGAGACCAGCGCAACAGCCGCCTATATCTATGATCAGACGACCGACACGGTTCTCTTGTCCAAGAATGCCGACGTGCCTTTGCCGCCTGCATCTATGTCAAAGCTGATGACAATCTATATGGCGTTTGAAGCAGTCGCCAATGGCCGTTTGGACATCAACGAAGAGTTGTCAGTCTCGTCGAATGCGGCGAGTTATGGCGGCTCGTCGATGTTTCTCGACACCACCGACCGCGTTTCGGTAGAGGATCTGCTGCGCGGGGTCATCGTTCTTTCGGGCAATGACGCCAGTGCGGTTCTTGCCGAAGCCTTGTCACCCGACGGGACCGAAGCGGGTTTTGCCCGGTTGATGACCGACCGCGCGCGCCAGATGGGCATGATGAATTCCAATTTCGTCAATTCCAACGGCTGGCCCGCCGTAGGGCACCGCATGTCGATGGAGGATTTGGGCATTCTGGCGAACCGCCTGATCTTGGACTTTCCGACGTTCTACCCGATTTTTGCAGAGACAGAGTTTGCTTTTGACGGGCGCGTCCCGGCGAATTCGCGCAACCGCAATCCGGTCTTGACCATGGGCATTGGCGCCGATGGCCTCAAGACGGGGCGCACCGATGAAGCAGGCTTTGGTATGGTCGGCTCTGCCAAACAAGGTGATCGGCGCATCATCTTTGTGATCACCGGCATCGAGAGCCGCGAGGGGCGCGCGGAAGAAGCAGAGAAAATCATCAATTGGGCGTTTCGGCAATTTGCGCAAGAAGATGTGGCAGAGGCGGGGACGCAGATTGCGACCGCCGACGTCTGGATGGGTGACATGCCGACCGTTGGCCTGACCGTGGCCGAGGACGTCTCGCTATTGGTGCCCATTCTGAACCAGGGCCAGATTGACGCACAGGTCGTCTACAACACCCCGATAGAGGCACCAATCACGGCCGGACAGCAACTGGGCGAACTTGTGATCGCACTTGATAACCTGCCTGAAAAGCGTATCCCACTGGTCGCCGACGCCGATGTCCTAAAGGGCGGATTTGCGACCCGAATGCGCACCGCCGCCCTGGTTCTGTGGAAGAAATACGGGCCAGCTATTGTCGCGGATGAAGCACCGGAAGGGGCATGAGCAAGCCTCGCTTCATTACCTTTGAAGGCATTGACGGGTCGGGCAAATCCACCCAGTCCCGCCGTTTTGCCGACCATCTGCGCGGCAAGGGCGAGGATGTCGTCCTGACGCGCGAGCCAGGTGGCAGCCCCGGGGCCGAAGAAATCCGCCAGTTGGTTCTGACAGGTGACCCACAGCGATGGTCGCCCGAGACGGAAATCCTGCTTTTTACCGCGTCGCGTCGGGATCATTTGGAAAAGACGATTGATCCGGCGCTGGCACAAGGCAAGATCGTGATCTCCGACCGTTTTGCCGACAGCACGCGCGTGTATCAGGGGGCCACGCGCGGCGATTTGCGCGCGATGGTTGATAGTCTGCACAGATTGATGATCGGACGAGAACCCGATCTGACCTTCATCATCGATATGGATCCGGCCACCGCACTTGAACGTGGTCTGGCGCGCAAATCAGGCGAGGACCGGTTCGAGGATTTTGGTCTTGGGTTTCAAGAGACGCTGCGACATGGTTTTCTTGCCTTGGCGCATGCAAACCCCGCGCGTTGCATATTGATTGATGGCAACCGCACATCAGACCAGATCGCCAGCGAAATTGCCGCTTACGCATGAGCGACGAAGATATCCCAGAACCAGACCGGATCGCAGGCGCGCCGCACCCGCGCGAAACAGTGCGGCTCTTCGGACAGGCGCGGGCTGAGGCGGATTTTATTGATGCCTTCGGGGCAGGGCGCTTGCATTCAGGTTGGCTGATTACCGGCCCGCGCGGTGTGGGCAAGGCGACACTGGCATGGAAGATCGCAACATTCCTGTTGGCGGAGCCAGAGGTGGGGTTGTTCGGTGATCCCACGCTCGCCGTCGATCCTGCGCATCCTGATGCTCGCCTCGTCCAATCTGGTGCCCATCCGCGCTTGTCGCTGGTGCGCCGACCTTGGGACGACAAGACAAAGGCGCTGAAATCCGTGATCTCCGTTGATACGGTGCGTAGCCTCAAGAATTTTTTCCAGATGTCGGCGGCGGATGGCGGGCGGCGCGTGGTGATCGTGGACGCCGCAGACGAGCTGAACCGCAATGCTGCCAATGCAATCCTGAAAGAGTTGGAAGAACCGCCTGCAAATTGCACTCTTCTTTTGGTGGCGCATCAGCCCTCGCGCCTTTTGCCGACGATCCGGTCGCGCTGCCGCGAATTGCGCTGCGCGCGTCTGAACGCGGAGGATCTGCAAAATGCGCTGGCACAGGCCGGTCACCCGACAGAACAATCCGAAAGCCTGACCGCTTTGGCAGGGGGCTCTGCCGGTGATGCCATCCGCCTTTTGAACCATGATGGGCTGGCGCTCTATGCTGATCTGATCAAGACCTTCGACAAACTGCCCCGCATTGACCGGCCGTCGGCGCTCAGGCTTGCCGATGGCTGTGTTGGCAAGGCGGCTGAGGTGCGCTTTGGCATAACGCTTGATCTGATTGATCTTTTCCTGTCACGCGCGGCACGGGCGGGGCTGATGGGCGAGCCATCGGCCCAAGGGGCACCGGGCGAGGCGCGGCTGCTGGCGCGGATTTCGCCCGATGACCGGGCGGCCCGCAATTGGGCGCAGTTGCAGCAGGACCTGACGGACCGCTCACGGCATGGCCGCGCAGTGAACCTTGACCCAGCGGCATTGATCCTTGATATGATTTTCAAGATTGAAGAAACGGCACAAGCGACCGCCCTGAGCCTGAAAGCCGCGAAATGACCCAAGCAACCCTCGTTGACAGTCACTGCCACCTTGATTTCCCTGACTTCGATGGTGAGCGGGACGCCCTGATCGCGCGCGCAATCGCGGCCGGCGTGACACGGATGGTGACGATCTGCACCAGACTGCGACTAGAGCCGCAGGTGCGGGCCATTGCGGAGAACCATGACCCGGTTTTTTACGCCGCGGGCACCCACCCAATGAGTGCGGCGGACGAGCCGCTGGCGACGTTTGACGAATTGGTCGCTCTGGCAGACCACCCCAAGTTTGTCGGCATTGGTGAAACCGGGCTGGACTATCACTACACCGCCGAAAGTGCTGAAATTCAACAGCAATCCCTGCGTGTGCACATTGCTGCGGCGCGCGCGGCGAAGCTGCCTGTCATTATTCATGCGCGTGCGGCAGACGATGATATGGCGCGGATTTTGCGCGAGGAGTTTAATAACGGCGCGTATAGCTGTGTGATGCATTGCTTTTCCAGCAGTGCGGCATTGGCAAAAACGGCGCTTGAGATGGGTTTCTACCTGTCGATGTCAGGCATTGCCGCCTTCCCCAAAAGTCAGGAATTGCGCGATATCTTCGCCGCAGCCCCTGTTGAGCGGGTGCTGGTCGAGACCGACAGCCCCTATCTTGCGCCACCGCCTTTCCGGGGCAAGCGTAATGAGCCGGCCTATACTGCGCATACCGCCAAGGTCGGGGCCGAACTGTTTGGCCTGACCTATGAAGACTTTGCCAAACAGACCACCGCGAATTTTGAGCGGCTTTTCTGGAAGGCCGCTGCATGAGCGACGCGCTGCATTTCCGGATCCTGGGGTGCGGGTCCTCTGGCGGGGTGCCGCGCCTTGGCGGGCTTTGGGGCGCTTGCGACCCGACAAACCCCAAGAACCAACGCAGCCGATGTTCGCTGCTGGTGACCCGCTCTCGCGGCGATCAGGTCACGCGCGTGCTGATCGACACCTCGCCTGACATGCGCGCGCAGTTGCTGGCGGCCCAGGTGGGCACGCTGGACGCGGTTGTCTATACCCACGGCCACGCCGATCATGTGCACGGCATTGATGACCTGCGCATGATTGGTTTCAACTTGCGTGAACGGTTGCAGGTCTGGGCCGACGGCAACACCAGCAACGACCTGCTGGGGCGGTTCGGCTATGCCTTCGTGCAACCCAAAGGGTCAACTTACCCGCCGATCTGCGAGTTGAACGCCATCACCGGCGATATCACGGTCAGTGGCGCAGGCGGCGATATCGTGCTGCGCCCCTTCGAGGTGGAGCACGGCAGGATCGAAGCGCTGGGTTTTCGCATTGGCGATGTCGCCTATCTGCCCGATGTCTCGGACATTCCCGACAAAGCGTGGCCACTGCTGGCAGGGCTGGAGTTATGGATCGTCGATGCCTTGCGGCGAAATCCACATCCGACCCATGCGCATCTGGCCAAAACGCTGGAGTGGATCGAGAAAGTGTCCCCCAAACGCGCGATCCTGACCAATATGCACAATGATCTGGACTATGCGGCTCTTGCGGCGGAAACCCCCGATCACATTCACCCCGCCTTTGACGGCCTGACCATCACGGTGCCTGCACCAAAGGGCTGACATGCCCCAATGAAGGAGCCGCAATGGCCGCGTTGATTGACGTTATCCTGCCGGTCTTTCTGGTCATGGGCTTTGGTTATCTCGCTGTCTGGAAAGGATATTTCAGTGACAGTGGCGTTGATGGGCTGATGAAATTTACGCAGGGGTTTGCCATCCCTTTTCTGCTTTTTCGCGCCATCTCGACCCTCGATCTGCAACAAAACTTTGATCTGGCCTTGCTGGGCAGTTTTTATGCGGGTGCGCTGGCGGGCTTTGCGGCGGGGCTTTTGGGCGCGCGCTATATTTTTGGGCGCGACTGGGAAGACAGCGTGGCCATCGGGTTTTGTGGCCTGTTTTCAAATTCGCTTCTGCTGGGGCTGCCGATCACCGAACGTGCCTATGGCCTATCCGCCCTCGCGGCCAACTATGCGATCATCGCGATCCATTCACCGTTTTGCTATCTGGTGGGGATCACCGCGATGGAGATCGCGCGCAATCGTGGCGGCAGCATGGCGGCACTGCCAGTCAAGGTGCTGAAAGCGATGTTCAACAACGCGCTGATCGTGGGCATCGCCTTGGGGTTTGTGGTGAATATCGGGGAAATTCCCTTGCCGGTGGTGTTCACCGATGCGCTTGACCTGATGATCCGTGCGGCATTGCCAGCGGCCCTCTTTGGTCTTGGCGGTGTGCTCTACCGCTATCGGCCCGAAGGTGATTTGCGCACGATCCTCTTTGTGGTCGCGATTTCCTTGATTTTGCACCCTGTCATTGTCTGGGGTCTTGCGCGGGCGAATGATCTGTCTGACGCGGCCCTGCGCTCTGCCATCCTGACGGCGGCAATGGCACCGGGGATCAACACCTATGTCTTTGCCAATATGTATGGCAAAGCGCGGCGGGTTGCGGCCTCTGCGGTATTGATGGGGACGGGATTGTCGATCCTGACGGTCTGGTTCTGGCTTTCCGTCTTGCCTTGAACACAGATCCGTCGGAGCGGGTCTCACGGCGGATGCGTCAATCCACCGACAATGTGTCGGATTCCGCATTGAACGGCTGACCCGCGCATGAAACCATGCGGACAATACGTGGCGCGGGGCAGCACATATGGGCGAAATCTGGGAAGGGCTGGTGGCCGGGTTCTGGCTGGTTGTGTCGCTTGACGCCAACCTGGTCGAGATCACGCTACGCTCGCTTCAGGTGACGCTGACGGCGGTTGTGATCGCCTCGGCCATTGGTCTGCCCTTCGGGGCCTGGCTGGCCATCCGCAGGTTCCGCCACCGGCGCGCCACCATTGCCTTGCTGAATGCGCTGATGGGTTTGCCGCCGGTGGTGGTGGGGCTGATCGTTTATCTGATGCTGTCGCGCGCCGGCCCCTTTGGGGTGTTCAACCTGCTGTTCACACCCATTGCCATGATCATCGCGCAGGTCATCATCATCACGCCACTGATTGCGTCCATTGCGCATCAGGCGATCCGGGATATCTGGGCGGATTACCACGATTTGCTGATCTCGCTCTCCACCACCAAGGGGCAACGGATCAGGACATTGCTGTGGGATGGGCGGCGTGCGTTGATCACGGCCTCTCTGGCTGGGTTTGGTCGCGCGATTGGTGAGGTCGGTGCGATCATGATTGTTGGTGGCAACATCGACAACGCGACGCGGGTGTTGACCACGGCGATTGCGCTTGAAACCGGCAAGGGGGATTTTGCGCTGGCGCTTGGGTTGGGCTTTGTGCTGATCGGGCTTGCGGTTGCTGTGAACTTGACCATCCACGCCGTTGGCCAGACCGAGAGCGAGGGCAAATGGTGACGCCAATTCTGCCGCTCAAAATGTCGGGTGCCTTGGTCACGCGGCGGGGAGAAACCTTGCTGGGGCCAGTTGACCTGGAGCTGTCAGCGCAGGGGTTCACCATTGTCATGGGGCCAAATGGGGCGGGCAAGACCAAGCTGTTGCGCGCGCTGCATGGGATCGAGCGGCTGGCCGCGGGCGATGTGACATGGCAGGTGCCGGTGGCCCAGGCGCAAGACAGGCAGGCTTTCGTGTTTCAGGCACCAATCATGCTGCGCCGGTCCGTGCGCGAAAATCTGGCCTATCCGCTGCGCCTGCGTGGTGTCGCCAGAAAAGAGGCGCTGGCGCGCGCCGCAGATTGGGCAGCGCGCGTCGGCTTGGGTGATGCGCTGGACCGCGCCGCGCCGCGCCTGTCGGGGGGCGAAAAGCAAAAGCTGGCACTCGCGCGTGCCTTGATCCGCGACCCCGATATTGTGTTTCTGGACGAGCCCTGCGCCAATCTGGATGGCCGCGCCACACGCGAAATCGAAGCGATCCTGAAAGCGGCGCAGGCGGCGGGCACACGTATTGTCATGGCGACGCATGACATGGGGCAGGCCAGGCGGCTGGCAGAGGATATCGTATTTCTGATGCATGGGCAGATCATCGAGAAAGGACCCGCCAAGGCCTTTTTTGCGGGTCCTCAGACGCGGCAGGCCATTGCCTTGTTGCAAGGGGATATCGTGGAATGATCCGCCTTCTTGCGCTGATATTGATGATCTGGGCCAGCCCCGGGGTGGCGCAGACGCTGCGCCTTGCGGTTACGACCTCATTTCAGAATTCCGGCCTCTCGGACGTTCTGCTGCCTGCGATTGCCGAGGACACCGGTATCACCGTCCAACTGCTGGTTGTCGGAAGCGGGCAGGCGTTGCGCCTGGGCAAGGCGGGGGATGTCGATGCGATCCTTGTGCATTCCCGCGCCGCAGAAGAGGCGTTTGTTGCCGCAGGCTTCGGCACCTACCGACGCGAGATCATGTATAATGACTTTGTCATCATCGGCCCGGCGTCCGATCAGGCAGGTGTCGCGCAGGCCGAAACGGCTGCCGATGCGCTGGTCGCTATCGCGGAGGCTGGCGCGCCTTTTGTGAGCCGTGGTGACGACAGTGGCACCTATAACAAGGAACGCGCACTTTGGGCTGCCTCGCCGGTGCGCCCGGAGGGTGCATGGTACCGCCCGGTCGGGGCGGGCATGGGGGCCGCACTCAATACTGCCTCGGCGATGGACGCCTATATTCTTGCGGATCGGGCAAGCTGGCTGAATTTCGGTAACAAACGCGACCTGACGCTATTGTTTGCAGGTGATCCGGCGCTTTTCAACCAATACGCCTATATTCCCGTGAGCCCCGCGCAGCACGCATTTGTCAAACACGAAGCGGCCCTCGCGGTCGAGGATTGGCTGACCTCAGAGCGGGCGGCGGCGCTCATCAATGGCTATCAGATCGCCGGTGAGCAGCTTTTTACCTTCAACGCGACAAGTCCGGCTGAGTAGCGCCCCGTTTTCGAAAACTCAGCGTCCCAGTGTCGCGGCAATCTGCTCTGCCAGCGTCAGCAAGGCCGCCGATTGCGCGGCAGAGATACTGCGCACTGAGGTATCGCCCATCGGTTCCGTGATCGCAAAGCTATGGGTGCTGTCTCGGAAACGGGCGGCTTCGCTGGCAACATAGAATTGGCCGTTCAACTGAAATGTGCCATCGGCGCTCGCCAACATCCGCGCGACCCGGACATCGACAGACACATCCGGCAGGCCGACAAAGGGCCAAGGATCGGGGCCTACATCGGTGTTCAGGATATCCCCAACCGTGCGTGTCAGGATCAGGGTGACCGCGCGTTCCGGCTCATCTGCCCAGAGCACGTCCTCATTGATCGCGATGCGGCCATCAGCCATTTCCAGAGCAATTTCCTCGGCGGCGGCATAGGTAGGCAATGAGACTGTGCGCACCATGGCGCTGCCGACCAGCGGTCGCAGTTCAAGGCTGGATGGCACCGGGCTGAGTGCCACCCGATCTGCCAAAGGTGTGCAGGCGACAAGTGCCGCGGACGCAAGGACCATCAGTCGTGAAAGCATGTCTTACCGTCCGATCAGCAAGGAATTGGGGTTTCGTTCAATGGTGCGCGCCAATGAGGTTATCGCATCTGACGCCTCTTGAATATCACGCAATGTCGCCAGTGTTTCCGCACTGAAACGCGACCGCTCGCTATAGCTGTTCACGACAGCTTCGGTCTGATCGACCAACTCATTGGCGCGAGCGGCAAGGGCGGGCAGGGTGCTGACGGCATCCTCAAAGGCCTTGGCCGCCTCATTGGCCGACGCAAGGGCGGCGTTGACGTTTTCTATGGCACCGCCTGCACGCACATCATCCAGCAAGGCGCGCATCGTCGACAGGGCTGCGTTTGCCTCGGCCGGGAAGGCGACGGCATCAGCGGTGCCAAGAAAGGCGTCAATGGCGTTCAGCGATTGGGTGGCAGAGGTAACCAGCGCCTTAAGCTCCAGCTCGTTTGCCCGTGTGGTCAGTGCTTCGATGTTCGCGGTGATTTGCGGCAAATTCTGCGTGGACTGCTCAATATTGGTGGCAACTCTTGAGGCCGCTGCAACCGCGGCGTCAATATCTGCGATCAGCCCGGCATCCGCGGCCTCTGCAATCAGGCTGTCCAGATCGCCAATCACATTGCGCAGATCGCTGGGGATCGCCCGAAGATCGTTGGAATTTATCAACTCTCGCGATTCGTCCAGAAGTGCGACCAAAGCGGCAGGGGTTGCGCGGGTATATTCATCGTTCGCCAGACGCTCAAAGCTGTCCATCATGTCGATGGCGCCATCCATCAACTCCTCGACCGGCAATGCGTTGATGCGCGCCAAAAGCCCCTCGGCGGTGGCCGCAACATCAGAGATTTCGGACGCCGTTGTGGGAATGACCGGAAATTCGCCGGACGTCAGGTTCATGATAGCAGGCAATGCATCTTCGATTTCGACCAGTTCCACAAAAAGCGTGCCTGCCAGAATGTTGCCGGTGACCATGCGGGCGCGCAGACCGCGCGTCACAAAATCCGACAGCAACGTCAAAGCATCGTCGACTGTGGCATCCGGGCCCATGCCCAGACGCGAGGGTTCAATCGCCAGAACGGCCTGCAACCGCACCTGGGCTTCTGTGGTGTCGCCAACGACGATGGCGTTCAGATCACTGACCTCGCCGATCCGGATCCCCTGAAAGCGCACCTCCGACCCAACGGCAAGGCCGCTCACCGATTCCTCAAACAGCACCGCAACCTCAAGCACTTCGGCGTTTGGATCGGTGAACAGACTATCGCGGGCGGCCTGTTCGCTGGGAAAAATGTCAAAGCGGTGGCCTTCGTTGATCGGCTCACCGCCTGAAACAACGGTATCAAAGGCAATGCCGCCCTCGATCAGTGAGGCGAGCGAACTAACGTCCAGCGACACACCCCCGGTGCCGAATGAGACGCTGAAACCTGATGTGTCCCAGAACCGCGTGCTGCTGGTCAGGCGCCGGTCATAAGGGCTTTCGATAAACGCGCTCACAATGACCTGCCGCCCGTTGAAGGAGAGTTCGGGTTTTTCCAGATAACCGACCTCGATCCCCTTGTGCAGGATCGGTGCACCGGCGGCGATACTGCCGCCATCATCAGCGCGCAAGACAACGCGGGTGCCACGTTGATTGGCGCGGGTCAGGTTTGGCTGTTCAAGCCCGGTAAATTGGGTTTGCGCGACATCGGCTTGGGTGTCCCAATTGCCTTCGATAAAAACGCCGGACAGCACAGTTTCCAGCCCGGTGATCCCGCGCACCGACACATCGGGTCGCACGACCCAAAACTGGGCATCGTCATCCAGAAAGGGGGCAACGGTCTTGGTCACTCTGGCGTGCACCAGCACATCCGTCAGCCCGTCGGAGAATTCGACTTCTTCGACCTCACCGACAGTTACATCCCGATATTTGATCGCTGTCTCGCCTGCCGATATTCCGGAGGCATTTTCAAAGCTGATGGTAATCAAGGTACCGCGATCTTCGTAGCTCTGCCAGGCAGCCCACAATGAAATCGCCAAAGCGGCCAGCGGCACCAGCCAAACCAGCGACAGACGCTGCCAGACCCGTTTTCTTGCGGGCCTCACATCCAGCGGCGCGGGGCCAATGTCGTCTGCATCACTCATTGCTGCGTCCTGTCTGCGTCCCATATCAAGCGGGAGTCAAAGGCCTGCGCCGATAGCATTGTAAAAATCACCGATAAAGCAAAGCTGACAGCCGCGATACCGGGGTTTATCGTAGCGATTGTATCGAGTTGCACCAGTGCAGACAGGATTGCAACGACAAAGACATCTATCATCGACCAGCGCCCGATGAACTCAACCACCTCATAGGCCTTGTGCCGCCCGTGCCGATTGACGGCCGAGCGCCGCTGAACGCTGGTCGCCAGATAGACAATGGCCACAAATTTCCCCACCGGAATCAGGACGGACGCGGCAAAGACAATCGCGGCTATCCCCCATGACCCATAGGCGAAAAGTTCCACCACCCCGCCGATGATCGTGCTTTCCGAGCGTTCGGTCAGTGTCGAGGTCAAGAGCATCGGATAGATATTGGCCGGTATATAGGCGATCATGCCGGCAATCAGCCATGCCCATACCTTTTGCAGGCTATCAACATCCCGGCTTTGCAAGCGCCCCTCGCACCGTTTGCAGACACGCGCCTGCAAGCGGTGCACCTGACCGCATTGCTGGCACGCAACCAAACCCGCATCGCGGGCGGTTATCAGGCCTTGGCTCTGTCCAGCGCTTCCCAAATCGAATACCTGCAAATCAGTTGGTCTTTCAGAACGGTGATGACCACCACCCCGGCAAAGGCCCAGAATGCCGGGCCGATGGTCACTGTGGCAAGGCCCGCCACCTTGATCAGTGCGACGGTCACCCCGACGATGAAAATCTCGGCCATGCTCCAGGGCCGCAGCCGTTCGGCAAGGGCTAAGGCCCTGCGTGCGCCCTGTCGTGGCCTTTGTTCGCGCACAAGCGGGCCGAGGGCGTAAATCAATGCGCTCAGCCGAACAAGAGGGATGACCACGATGAAAAAGGCAACGGCAACTGCCAGCGGAAATGCGTAGCCATCGTTAAAAGCCAGCACCGCATCAATCACAGAGGTCGCATTCCGCAACCCGCCGGCATTGAGCGTCAGGAAAGGAAAGCTGACCGCGGCAATCATCATGATGAAAGCGGTCAGCGCGAGGCTTAATACCTGCGCCATTGCCGCTGGCTGTGACGTCATCAGGACGATCCCGCATTGCTGGCAATGCGCCCTGGCGTTCACGGGCAGATCACGGGCAAGATGCAACGTGTCGCACTGCGGACAGGCAACCAGATCGTCAAGAGGGGTGGTATGCATCGTCACGCGGGTTCAGGCTCCTGCCGGTCAATTGGACTTGCCGCTATTGTTTCGCGAGGTTATCGCGTGGTTCTTGGATATGCTAGGCCCGTCCGCTGTCCTGCGACCCCCAGAGAGTGCCATGATGACATGGGTTTTCCGCCCCATCCAACTCCCGTGGTGCCAGAGCGGCGCGATTTCTGTGTGGGCCGCAACGACGCCGAACATGGCGCCGCAGTGGTCCCGGTGGACACCGGTGACGTTTTACGTGGCACAATTGGCGATTTCGCCCCCGCCCGGACCGCAAACATCTGATTGAATGTGCCTTGCGCCCCGACGCGGGATCGCGACAATGCCGCCCAAACCCATGCCTGATGGAGGATTATCATGACAATTACCCGCCGCTTCCTGCTAGGGGCTCTGGCCGCTGCGTCTGTTTCGACCGCTGTGGCGGCTCAGGAAGTGACGTTGCGCCTGCATCAGTTTCTGCCCGCGCAGGCTAATGTGCCGGCCCAGATCCTTGATGTCTGGGCCGATAGGGTCGAGGCCGATAGCGGCGGGCGGATCAAGGTTGACCGTTTCCCGTCGATGCAGCTGGGTGGCACGCCGCCGCAGTTGATCGATCAGGCCATTGATGGTGTGGCCGATATCATCTGGACGGTTGCAGGCTATACTCCAGGGCGGTTCCCGCAGTTGGAAGTCTTTGAGTTGCCCTTCCTGTCACCTGATGCCGAGGCCACTTCGCGCGCGTTCTGGCAACTGGCCGAAACGCGGATGATGGAGACTGATTTCGCGGATTTCAAACCGCTGGGCCTCTGGGTCCATGGTCCGGGTGTGATCCACAGTAACCGGCCGATCACCGATGTGGCCGACCTGCGCGGGTTGAAGCTGCGCGCGCCAACCCGGACGACAACAACGCTTTTCACCGAACTGGGGGCCACGGCTGTCGGTATGCCGGTGCCGGCAGTGCCAGAGGCGCTTTCACGCGGGGTGATTGATGGCGCCGTGATCCCATGGGAGGTCGTGCCGGCGCTGAAAGTACAGGAACTGGTCAGCAATCACACTGAATTCCCCGGTGCGGCGCTTTATACCACCGCCTTCATCATGGCGATGAACCAGGATGCCTATGACGCGCTGCCTGCCGATTTGCAGGCGGTGATTGACGCCAACTCCGGGCTGGAATTTTCGGCCTTCGCCGGACGCACGATGCAGGATTATGACGCGCCCGGACGCGCGCTGGCTGCCGCGCGCGGCAACAACATTATCACGTTGAATGCCGATCAGGTCGCCGCCTGGCGGGCTGCCAGTCAACCCACCATCGACAATTGGATCGCCGCTGCGGATGCGGCCGGGATTGATGGAACCGGGCTGTTTGAAGAGGCGACCGCCCTGATCGCCAAAAACAATATCGGCAACTAAGGCAAGCGCGTGCTGCACAAGGCCATCCAGACGCTTGCGCAATTCATGGCCCTGCTTGGCGGGGTGGTGCTGTGTCTTCTGGTGCTGATGGTCACGATCAGCATCAGCGGGCGCGAGCTCAGCGATCTGGCCCATTCAGGCTATCTGGGCGGGCTTGGCGAGGGGTTGATTAATCTTGGCGTTGGTCCGATCCTGGGTGATTTCGAACTGGTCGAGGCCGGTGTCGCCTTTGCGATCTTTGCCTTCCTGCCGCTGACCCAGTTAAACGGCGCCCATGCCAAGGTTGACGTGTTCAGCAAGGCGATGGGTCCGCGTATCAATAGCGCGTTGGGCACTTTCTGGAGCATCGTCATGGCCGCGATCATCATTTTGATCACATGGCGGCTGTTTGTCGGGATGCAGGACAAGATACGCTATGGCGAGACCACTTACCTGATCCAATTCCCGATCTGGTGGGCCTATGCCGTCAGCCTTGTGGCCGCGATAGCGACCTGCATCGTCAGCCTGTACTGTGCCGCGATGCGTCTGATGGGTCAGCGTCTCATATGAGTGATCTGGCGCTGGGCTATCTGTCCTTTCCCTTCCTGCTTGTGCTGATCTTTCTGCGTGCCCCGATCGGGCTGGCGATGTTGCTCTGCGGGATCGGCGGGCTGTGGCTTGCGACCGACGGGACTATCGTTTTCATGGCCCGGCTGAAATCCGAAGTTTTCTCGACCTTCTCAAACTACAATCTGTCGATCATCCCGATGTTCCTGCTCATGGGCCAATTCGCGACCTATTCGGGGATGTCGCGGTCGCTGTTCAAAGCGGGCGAAGCATGGCTGGGGCATCGGAAAGGTGGCATGGCGATGGCGTCGGTCGGGGCCTGCGCGGGGTTTGGGGCCATCTGTGGCTCGTCATTGGCCACGGCGGCCACCATGGGCAAGGTGGCCTTGCCTGAGCTGCGCAAATACGGCTATTCGGGCGGGTTTTCGACCGCGACGCTGGCGGCGGGCGGCACTTTGGGTATCCTGATCCCTCCTTCCGTCATCCTCGTGATCTATGCGATCCTGACCGAACAGAACATCGCCAAGCTTTTCGCCGCGGCCTTTATCCCCGGTATCATTGCCGCGTTAGGGTATATGGTCACCATCGCGATTTACGTCCGGCTGTATCCTGATCAGGCCGGGACGCATCCGCGCATCGCTTACGCCGCGCGCTTCAAGGCGCTGGGGGCGGTCTGGCCTGTCCTGATCGTCTTTGGTCTGGTGGTGGGCGGCATCTATCAAGGCTGGTTCACCCCCACCGAAGGGGCGGCCGTGGGTGCCATGGGCACGGGCGTCATCGCCCTATTTGCAGGCTCGCTCAATTGGCAGGTTTTCCGCCAGAGCATCACCGAGACAGCAACTGGCACCGGCATGATTTTTTTCATCGTGCTGGGGGCTGCGTTTTACAACGGGTTTCTGGCGCTGACGCAGGTGCCGCAGGAATTATCGGCATGGGTCACCGAACAGGGGTTCAGCCCTTGGATGGTCATGGTGCTGATCCTGGTGTTTTACCTCATCCTTGGCTGCCTGATGGACAGCCTGTCGATGATCCTGCTGACAGTCCCGATTTTCTGGCCCGTCATTTCAGGCCTGGATTTCGGGCTGACGACCGAGGAATTGGCGATCTGGTTCGGCATCATGGTGCTGATCGTGGTCGAGGTCGGGCTGATTACGCCGCCGGTGGGGATGAACCTGTTCATCATCAACAGCATGGATAAGGAAACCCCGATGACAGAGACCTATAAGGCGGTTCTCTTCTTTGTCGGCTCGGATGTGGTGCGCGTGTTCATCCTGCTGATGTTCCCGGCGATCACGCTGGTCTTTGTCTAGGGTCAGGCGTGCCTAGTGCTTTCGGGTCGGTTCACCATTCAATTCAATATCGCAAGGCAAGGCATGGTCTAACACACGCTGGGCGTTGGGAATGTCATTGCCCTCTGCCCGGCGGGTGGCCACGGCGGATGAGTAATTGAGACTAAGCCAACGGTGGATCAGGCGCGCGCGCAGTTCCGGCATTGGCACATTCACGCGCACGGCAAGATCCCAAAGACCTGCCAGTTCGGCCCATGGGGCCTCGTCAAACATCAGATAGTTGCCTTCGACGATGACCACCCTGGCAGCAGCAGGGACCGCAACGGACCCCGCAATCGCCAGATCGCGTGTGCGGTCAAAGGAAGGCGCAAACACTTCGTCCCCGGTTTTCAACGCGCGCACCAAGCGCAGGAACCCCGGCGCATCAAATGTCTCAGGCGCGCCCTTGCGCGGGCGCAATCCGCGGGCTTCCAGTATGGTGTTATCAAGGTGAAACCCGTCCATAGGGACGACAATGGCCTTGCGCCCCTGGGCGTTGAGGCGGCGTGCCAACTCGCTTGCCAATGTCGATTTGCCGCAACCGGGCGCGCCGGTGATGGCCACCAGAGATCGGTCGCTGTCATGGGCCAGCACACGCTCTGCAAGCGTGTTGGTATGTGCGGTCAGGGTGTTCACTGCGTCTGCCTCGGGTGCGGGGTTATCCCCTGTTTTGAGAGATGCTAGCGCGTATTCAACGGTGAAGCGACCGTTTTTTATCTGCCGGCAGGGCAGCGGCCAAAGAGATCAGAGGTTTTTGCCGAGAAAAGTAGCGGTTGAAGCCGATCTGCCCTAAGTTGAAGCGCAGACAGCAAAAAAGTGGCAGGCAGCCGATGGATTGGCGACAGTGAGGCGAATTTGGCAGGTTCTGGTCGCGGTATGGAACACCGCAGGTGAAAAGCACCTTGGCTTGATTGCCGCCGGGGTGGCTTTTTTTGGCGTGTTCGGGATTTTCCCGGGGCTGGCCGCAATCATCGCAATTTTCGGATTGATTGCCGACCCGATCGTGATCGCCGAACAGCTGACCTTGATGGAGGATATCATTCCGCCCGACGCCTATAACCTGATTGCGTCTCAGGTCTTTCGTCTGGTGGCAGCCCCCACCGATGCGCTAGGATGGGCGACCGCTGTTTCGATCGCGCTGGCGCTTTGGTCGAGCCGGGCCGGGGTCGCGGCGCTGATTGGCGGGCTGAATGCGATTGCCGGACAGCGTGTGCGCAATGGCCTCTGGCAGATGGTCGTGGCCCTGCTCTTGACCTTTGCGCTGGTGACACTGGCGATCGTGGCGCTGACGGTTGTTGTTATCGTGCCGATTGGATTGGCGTTCATTCCTGTTACCAATGCCACGGCGTGGGTTTTGGAAGGTATCCGCTGGCTGATTGCCCTGGGCGTTCTGATGATCGCGCTCAGCTTGCTTTATCGCTTTGGTCCGGCCCGAATCGGCGGCCGTGGGCGCTGGATCACGGTGGGCGCGTTTGTTGTTGTGGTGCTGTGGATCGCAGCATCAGCGGGGCTGTCCTACTATCTGACCAACTTTGCCAGCTATAATGAGGTCTATGGATCTATCGGGGCGGTCATCGGTCTGCTTTTGTGGCTCTATGTCAGTGCCTATCTGATCTTGCTGGGGGCCGTGCTGAACGTGGAAATTCACGACCATGGCAGCGCTTCGCGCGTGGCAGATACGGGGTTTGTCTAGGCGTCAGGTGACGCGCGCGACCTTTTTGTATCGCGGATTATCCCATAGCTTTCTGTCCATCACATCGGCAATCACGGTAACGGCGGCATCCACATCGGCCATATCAATGAACAGTGGACAAAAGCCGAACCGCATGAGGTCTGGCGCGCGGAAATCACCAATGACATTGCGGGCGATGCAGGCCTGCATGACGGGGTAGCCCTCCGCAAAGGCAAATGACACCTGACTGCCGCGTTGATGCGGGTCGCGCGGGCTGGCAAGGGTCAGCATCGGGCACCGCGCTTCGATCTCGGCAATGAAGTGTTCGGTCAGCGCGATGGAGGCCGCGCGCAGAGCCACCATATCCACCTGATCCCAAATCGCCAGCGCGGCATCAAGGGCAGCCATTTGCAGAACCGGCGGCGTGCCGACGCGCATCCGCTCGATCCCGGTGCCGGGGCGATAGTCAAGGTCGAACGCGAAAGGGGCTTCATGCCCGAGCCATCCTGACAGCGCAGGCTGGCACCGGTCGATATGGCGGGGCGCGACGTAGATGAAAGCGGGCGCGCCGGGGCCAGCATTGAGGTATTTATAGGTACAGCCGACCGCGAAATCCGCGTTGCAGCCTTGCACATCGACCGCCATCGCCCCCGCCGTATGCGCCAGATCCCAGCAGGTGACCGCCCCCGCCGCCTGCGCCTTGGCGGTCAGCGCCTTCATGTCGTGCAAACGCCCTGTCCGGTAGTCTGCTTGCGTCAGCATCAGTACCGCCAGATCATCGTTGATGTGGTTTGCCACATCCTTTGGTGCAACAACGCGCAATTCATGCCCGCGACCGAGCGATTTGATCAGACCTTCGGCCATGTAGATGTCGGAGGGGAAGTTGCCGCTGTCCGTCAGGATCACCCTGCGATCCGGCACTAAATCAATCGCCGCCGCCAGCGCCTGGTAGACCTTGATCGACAGCGTATCACCCAAGACAACATGCCCCGGCTCTGCCCCGATCAACCGCCCGATCCTGTCGCCCAACTCTGTTGGTTGCGCCATCCAGCCTGCGCGGTTCCAGCCAGTGATGACTTTTTCACCCCATTCGGCTGTAATCGCCTGTTCCACCCGCGCCGCCGCGGCTTTGGGCAAGGGCCCAAGCGAGTTGCCGTCGAGATAGATCATTCCCTTTGGCAAATGAAACATCGCCTTGGTCACGGCGAAATCGGTCATCACACCTGCCCCCCGGAAATTTCAATGGTTTGCCCGTTGACGCTGCGTGCGCCATCCGAACAGAGCCACATCAGCGCGGAAGTGGTTTCATCAAGCTCCAGCAGCTTGCGGTGACGGTTGCCTCTGGCAATCGTGTCTATGGCGCCTTGTTCATCGACGCCAAAGCGTTTCATCAGCCCGGGCAGTTGATTGCGCACGATGGCGGTGTCGACATATCCCGGGCAGAGCGCGTTGAACGTGATGGGGCGACGCATGAATTCTTCTGACAGCCCGCGGATCAGGCCAATGACGCCGTGTTTGGTGACGGTATAGGGAATGGCATTTTTCAGACCACGCACGCCAGCGATGGAACTGATTGCGATCATCCGGGCAGGGGTCGCGTCCTCCAGGGTCGCCATAGCGGCCTGAAACGTCAAAAACACACCATCGAGGTTTGTCGTCATCGTCTTGCGCCACTGGGCAAGCGTTGTTTTCGCGAAAGGGCCACCATCGGCAATGCCTGCATTGGCCACGCAAATCCGGACCGGGCCACGGGCCTCTGCGGCGGCAGCAATCCCTGCACGCACCGAAGCCTCATCATCCACGTCCATGACCAATGCGTGCAAACGCGGCGACATCGCGGCGACATCTTCCAGCTTTTCGGCCCGACGCCCGGTGATCGTGACCTCTGCCCCGGCCTCCGCCAAGGCCAGGGCGATGCCAGCCCCGATCCCTGTTCCGCCGCCTGTGATCAATGCGTGTTTGCCTGCGTGTTCCATGATCATCCTCAATTTTGCATCATATGCTAACGACAAGTTGGGCATGGACAAGGCCAAAGCGCTGCGGCAGAACATGGCTATGAAATGGATTGATATACCACCCGCCTGGTTGCTGCTGGCCATTGTGTTGACATGGGGAATTGCCGACTTGCAACCGATGTCATTGGCCTTTGGCGGACCCGTGACCGACCTGCTGGGTGGTTTGTTGGTGGGCGGTGGGATCGTGCTGATCGCGCTGGCCGCGGTCGAGATGCGCAAGCAACGCACAACGATCGTGCCCCACAGAGAGGCCGATCATCTGGTGACGACAGGTATCTTCAGGCGAAGCCGCAATCCGATCTATCTGGGCGACGCGCTGGTGCTGGCAGGGCTTGCGCTGCGCTGGGATGCGCCTGTTGCGTTGCTGCTGGTCCCGCTTTTTATGGTCACGATTACCCAGCGCTTCATCTTCCCCGAAGAAGATGGCCTGCGGGTCAAATTCCGTGCAGAATTTGCGCGCTATTGCCAAAACACCCGCCGCTGGGTGTGACTATTAACGCATGACATGAAATGTCATAGCGGCCAGTCTCTTGCGAAACATTCTTTCGCGTTATAGTCCACTCTCACTGCATGTACAGATATGGGGGATGGTCCGTGAAGATCGGCACACCAAAAGAGATATTTGAAGGCGAAAACCGGGTTGCCATGACGCCCGCCTCGGCCAGGGATCTGCAAAAGCTCGGTTATGACTGCGTGATTGAAACGGGTGCCGGTGCGGGTGCCGGTTTCTCTGATCAGAGCTACAAGGATGCCGGCGTCAAGGTCGTCAAGACCGCCGCCGCCCTTTACAAGGCCGCTGATATTGTCGCCAAGGTGCGCCCGCCCTCGGACACAGAGGTCAAGCGGCTGCGCGAAGGCCAGACCCTGATCTCGTTCTTCTATCCGGCCCAGAACAAGGATCTGATGGAGGCTGCAAGCAAGACTGGCGCCTCTGTTATCGCGATGGATATGGTGCCACGTATTTCGCGCGCCCAAAAAATGGATGCGCTGTCCTCGATGGCCAATATTGCGGGCTACCGTGCGGTCATTGAGGCAGGCAACAACTTTGGCCGTTTCTTTACCGGTCAGGTCACTGCCGCCGGCAAGGTGCCCCCCGCCAAGGTGCTGGTTGTCGGAGCCGGTGTCGCCGGTCTTGCCGCCATCGGCACAGCCACATCGTTGGGTGCGATGACCTATGCCTTTGATGTACGCCCCGAGGTGGCCGAACAGGTCAATTCGATGGGGGCAGAGTTTGTCTTTCTCGACTTTGAGGAAGAACAGCAGGATGGTGCCGCCACCGGCGGCTATGCGGCTGTTTCTTCGCCGGAATTTGCGGCCGCCCAATTGGCTAAATTCCGCGAAATCGCACCCGATATGGATATTGTGATCACCACCGCGCTGATCCCGGGCCGTGACGCGCCAGAACTTTGGACCAAGGATATGGTCGAGAGCATGAAGCCCGGTTCGGTCATCATTGACCTCGCAGCCGAGCGGGGCGGTAACTGCAAACTGACCGTCATGGACGAAAAGATCGTGACTGATAATGGTGTCACGATCATTGGCTATACGGATTTCCCAAGCCGGATGGCGGCGCAATCCTCGACGCTCTATGCGACAAACATCCGGCATATGATGACCGATCTGACGCCTCAGAAAGACGGCACGCCGGATCACAATATGGAAGATGATGTGATCCGTGGGGCCACCGCGACCCATCAAGGCAAGATTACCTTCCCGCCGCCGCCACCCAAAGTTGCCGCGATTGCGGCAGCGCCCAGGAAGGAACCCCCCAAAGAACTGACGGCAGAAGAAAAGCGCGCCCAAGAGGTTGCCGCGTTCAAACAGCAAACACGCAACCAAGTGACCTTGCTGAGTGTCGGAGCGGTCTTGCTGCTGGGCGTGGGTCTGGTGGCGCCGGCCAGCTTTATGCAGAACTTCATCGTGTTCGTCCTGTCGGTCTTTGTCGGTTTCCAGATCATCTGGGGTGTCGCACACAGCCTGCACACGCCGCTGATGGCAGTGACCAACGCGATATCTTCGATCATCATCTTGGGGGCGCTGACCCAGATCGGATCAGGCTCCTGGCTGGTGATGATCCTCGCGGCGCTTTCAGTCTTTATGGCCGGGATCAACATCTTTGGCGGCTTCATGGTGACACGGCGTATGCTCGCCATGTTCCAGAAATCATAAGATAGGGCAGAACTCATGGAATTCGGATTTACCACTGCCGCTTATGTTGTTGCGGCTGTTCTTTTCATCCTCGCTTTGGGTGGGCTGAAGAACCAGGAAAGCGCCAAGCGCGCGATCTGGTACGGGATTGTGGGCATGGCGCTGGCCGTCGTGGCCACGCTTTTGGGGCCGGGTGCCGGGCTTTGGCTCTTCTCGCTCCTTTTGATTGGCGCTGGTGCCTTGATCGGCATGCAATTGTCGCAGCGGGTCCAGATGACCCAGATGCCAGAGCTTGTGGCGGCCATGCACTCTTTGGTCGGTCTTGCGGCGGTCTTTGTGGGTCTTAACGCTCATATTGAGATCGGGCGCGTTGCCGCGGCCTTTGGCGAGGCAGGTCTGCCCTTCCCGCAAGAGACCTACGGTTCACTGACAGGGTCCGCCAAAGAGGTGGCGGAACAGTTCCGTGGGTTTGCCGCCATCGTGGCCAAGAAAACCGGGGTCGAGATCAATATTCTGCGCGCCGAACTGGTTTTGGGTATCTGGATCGGTGCGGTGACCTTCACCGGCTC
>Ga0316208_1000447_pt1 | contig 50678 bp, 47 predicted proteins | sample 3monopyrite_MG_FD_204944 | JGI IMG/M metagenome (GOLD analysis project Ga0316208, IMG submission 204944) | Microbial mat bacterial communities from mineral coupon in-situ incubated in ocean water Damariscotta River, Maine, United States -... | ecosystem: Environmental > Aquatic > Marine >... | reverse complement strand
GGTCGTAATTGCACAAGCTTATTTAAATTAGTATCAAATATCTGGCAACCTCTACAATGATCATTATAAAAATACACCATTGTGACTAATCCACGTTCAAGCTGATCTGCAACGTCAACTGTCGATCCTGGTTCAGGATCATAAAACTGTATCCCGCTTTCTTGTTTCGCAACAATTGGAAATTGAACATCCATTAATTTATCTATCATAGTTTCACGGCTAACAAACCAAAAAACGACGCCTACAATAACTATGAGTAAAATTTTATTTTTCATTTAATTATCCCTTTTATTATTTAACTAATTTACTAAATTTAGTATATTTTATTTTTCTCACTTCCTTATCTAACTCGCCAAATTTTTTCACTGCAACATAAAAATCTGCTAATTTATTATTTTGTTCTTTTAATATTTTTTTAAAAATGGGCACCAAATCATGATATGTTGCGATTAATAATAAATGTGAATTATTTAATTCCTGACTCATCCAGGTATCATATGCATTATAGCCCTTCCATGACTTCTTTAACTGTGAATACTTTTTTTGCATGATAGCAAATATTTGCTTTTTCTCTCGCCTTTTATCTTCTTCACTTTTTTTGCTTTTATAAAGTTGGTTTAATTTTTCTCGTGTCGCCTGTAATAATTGATTTAATTGTGAATCACGCTTTTTATCAAGTAAATAGGTCTGATATTGTTCGGACTGCCCTTTATCTAATAACCAGCGGCGTATACCTTCTTCTTCTACTGTGGTGGCGAAGGCCTCATTAAAAGCGGAATCATTATCAATATAAACAACCTGATGAGCTAATTCATGAAAAATTATCTCTGCCCGATATGCTTCGGATTTAACCATCATGGTGTTTAACAAAGGATCGTCAAACCAGCCTAAAGTGGAATAGGCCTTTGCCCCTGCCACATAAACATCATAGCCTTCTTTTTTCAGCTCATTAGCATACGCTATGGCATCAGTTTTAGAAAAATAACCCCGGTAGCTCAGACAACCAACAAACAAAAAACACCATTTTTTCGGCTGAATTGAAAACTCTTTGGCTGCAACTACGTTCCAAACCGCATATTTCCGTTTTAAATCAGCATACATCCGATAGCTGTCATTATTTGGGAGATCGAGACTTTTAGATGCAAAATTACGTATATTTTGACTTGCTTCCAGCATTTTTCGTAATTTTAATTTGGTATTTCTATCTGCAAGAATTTCAGATACCGGCTTTTGCTGTTCTAGTAGTTCTGAATGACCCGCCATGAGATCCATGTAATAGCCAAATGATGAGCAGGCTGATACGGTTATGGCACTCGCGATGAGAACACTGGTTTTAATGATATTCATTCTAATCATAGAGTACGAACAATTTATGAAATCTAGGGTCTTATCCTCACTATATAACTATCTGCCGGGCTTATGAAACAAAACAATCACAGCAAACAATTAAAAAACATTCTTGATTCTGCCAATCAGATCATTTTTGGCAAAGAACATAAACTGCGTTTAGCGCTGACCTGTATTTTAGCCAAAGGCCATCTTCTTATTGAAGATTTGCCCGGTGTTGGCAAAACCACGCTCGCACACACCATGGCGCAATTACTTGGATTACAATTTAGCCGTATCCAGTTTACCAGTGATATGTTACCTGCCGATGTACTCGGTATTTCAATCTATGAACAAAACAATAATCAATTTACTTTTCACCCCGGTCCAATTTTTAGCAATGTACTTTTAGCCGATGAAATTAATCGTGCTACCCCAAAAACGCAAAGTGCACTGCTTGAAGCCATGGAAGAACAACAGGTCACTTTGGATGGCACAACACGTGAATTGCCTAAACCTTTCTTTGTTATTGCGACACAAAACCCGTCTGAGCAAATAGGTACCTTCCTCCTGCCTGAATCACAGCTTGATCGTTTTTTAATGTCAATATCATTAGGTTATCCCGATGCCAAAGCTGAACGACAATTACTCATTGCAGATGACCGTCGTGATGTCTTAAATACACTCAATGCCTGTCTAAATGAAAATGAACTTCAGGATATGCAGGATAATGTTCAACACATTACAACATCGGTTGCGCTACTCGATTATGTTCAGGCACTCATTTCATATTCACGAGAATCCGGTCTTTTTGAATATGGCCTGTCACCTCGTGCCGGTTTAGCACTACTTCATGTCAGTAAAGCATGGGCAATGCTAAATGAACGGGATTATGTGATTCCGGAAGATGTTCAGGCTGTCCTGCCCAACGTGGTTCGACATCGTTTACATCCTATTGATCCGGATGCAACTCACACACTGGATGCTTTATTGCAAGATGTTGCAATACCTTAAGTCATGTTATCTGCTTTAAAACCTAAGTTTAATTTTAAACGTTTCTTTGTTGGCGAAGGTGCGCTCAAAGCACCTTATTTATTAACTCAGCGCCGTGTTTATATTTTACCGACGAAACAAGGTTTAGCCTTTGCACTTTTACTTTTTATTATGTTGCTGGGCTCTATAAATTACAGTAATAGTCTTGGTTATTTTTTAACTTTTTTACTTGCAAGTCTTTCCGTTGTGACCATTTTTCATACTTATAATAATTTACTCAAACTCAGTTTTGGCCCTGTAATTTGTCATCCTGTTTTTGCCGGTGAAGATGCAAACGTTATTGTTAAGGTGAATAATTTAAATCATCAAGCACGCTTTTCAATTGATACCTTTACTCCACAAAAAATACTTACGACATCAGATATTGATGCAGACAGTATTTCAACATTAATCATTAAACATAATTTTGAAAAAAGGGGGCTTATTCCCTTGCCTCGTTTCACAGTCGAAAGCCGTTTTCCTTTTGGATTATTTCGGGCATGGGCACTTGTTCAATTTGAGCAAACTCAACTGGTTTATCCAAAACCCTCTCATCACTCAGCTTTACCCGTAAAAAGTGCTGGTTTATCTGAAGGAAATAAGCAACTCGAACGTGGCTCGGATGACTTTAAAGGCTTACGCACCTATATAGCGGGTGACGCATTACAACACATTCACTGGAAAAGTTTTGCCCGCCATCAGACCTTACAAACTAAAGAGTTTTCATCAACTACCTCAGATGAACTCTGGTTAAATTATTCCGATACCACTGTTACAGGTATTGAATTAAAACTCTCGCAACTCACACGCTGGCTGTTACTCGCAGAAAAGGAAAACTTCAGTTATGGATTACGCTTGCCTGATAGTGTCATTCAGCCAAACTCAGGTAAAAAACATTGTGATGCTTGCTTAAAACAACTTGCTTTATATGACTTAAATGATCTTAGTTAATAAATTACAAAACCCAAATGTTCAACCGGCTGCCTTGATTTTATTGTTGGGTTTGTTTTTGGTTTTTATTCCTCATTTTTTCCATTTACCACCGTGGCTGAGCGTCGTGATGACGTCACTTTTATTATGGCGTGGTGCATTTGAATTACAAATTTGCGCCATCCCCGGTAAAATAATATTATTCTTGCTCACCATGATGCTTTTAACGGGCATTGTCTTTAGTTATCATACCTTGATTGGCCGCAATGCCGGCTCTGCAATGTTGCTTGGACTCCTTGCTTTAAAACTTTTTGAAATAAAATCCTTCCGTGATATTGCGCTTATAATTAATCTTGCTTTATTTTCTATTGTAATTAATTTTTTATTTAACCAATCAATACCCGTCGCGTTTACGATGTTGCTGGCACTCATATTTTTATTTACTGCTTTAATTAGCTTTCAGCATAATTACAAACAACTCTGCAAAATAAAACCACACTCACTCGCCTTTATTCGCTCCAAAGAAAAAAATCATTTTAAGTTAGCAGCTAAAATGTTATTACAAGCCATTCCGTTTGCTATTGTTTTATTTATACTTTTCCCCCGCGTGAACGGCCCTTTATGGGGCCTTCCTGAAGATGCTTTTTCTGCTAGCACCGGTTTGTCAGATAAAATGTCACCAGGCCGAATAAGCCAGCTTAGTGATAATAATGCCATCGCCTTTCGGGTAAAGTTTGATTCTGCAATTCCAGCTGCAAATAAACTTTACTGGCGCGGACCGGTAATGTGGTACTTTGATGGCTATGACTGGACTGCACCAATCGAAGATCGCGCGGCATTAAATCAGTTTAAATTCACCGGCATAGGCGAAAAAACATTTTATTCAGTCACACTTCAACCACACAATAATTTTTGGATGTTTGCTTTAGATATACCCGCAACGTTACCTGCAGATTCTCAATTATCTGCAGACATGCAGGTATTATCCTCTCAGCCTATTAATAAATTGCAACGTTATCATTTAAGTTCTTATACACGTTATGTATTACCTGCAAATTCAAAACTAGCGATGACACGTTACCTAAAATTACCCGATTCTTATTCCAATGAGCCCGGTAGCAATCTTTATCAAAGCCGACAACTGATTAAACAACTCAAAGATCCCGTTAATCCACAAAAAACGGTGACTAATGTTTTGAATTATTTTTCTACTCAAGATTTTTATTACAGTAGAAGCCCTCCACTTTTATATAATAATCCCGTTGATGAATTTTTATTTGAAAGCAGGCGCGGTTACTGTGAACATTATGCCTCCAGCTTTACCGTTTTAATGCGGCTCGCAGGAATACCTTCTCGCGTTGTTACGGGTTATCAAGGTGGTGAAATTAATCCTATCGACAACTACATGACTATTCGTCAATCTGATGCACATGCATGGTCTGAAGTTTACCTGGGTAAAAAAGGCTGGGTACGGGTTGATCCCACCGCTGCTATTCCACCGGGCAATATTGAAAATACAGATGATGCGCGCCGTTTAAGTTCTAACCTTAATATATCAGAAAGAATTTATGAAACTAACTGGCTATCAAAACAAATAAAACAAATGCGCTTTGCCTGGGATGCAGTGAACAACCGATGGAACCAATGGATTTTGGGTTATAACAGTAAAAAACAAAAAGCTTTTTTTGCTGCACTCGGTATTCCTGATATCAGCTGGCAGGGATTATCACAGTTATTATTCAGCATTTTAGGTGTTTTAACAGCAATACTCGCCTTTATTGTTTTTTCTACTAAGCAAAAAAGTGATGATGAAGTGAAAAAACTTTATGCTAAATTTCTTAAAAAATTGGCCAAGCATAAATTAATTAAAAATGTTTCTGAAGGAGCGAATGATTTTTGTAAAAGAGCAATCATTGTATTGCCAAACAATAAAATGAGCATCGAAAGTATCACATTATTATACCAACAGTTACGTTATTCTGTAGCTGACAAAACTATGCTGCAAGAATTTAATCTAAATATTAATAAATTTAAAATTCACTAATATTTCCACTTTGTCTAGCCTCTTAAAACAGAATACCGGAATAAAACACACTTCTAAAATTTATTTACCAATACAAAAACTTGAAAAGATTTTTCCGAGCAGCGCATCACTACTGACAAAACCTGTAATTTCTCCTAGCGCTTGTTGCGCCTGGCGAAGATCTTCGGCCAACAATTCTCCGGCTTTAGAGTCTAGTAATTGAGTTTGACCGTTTAGTACATATTCTTTTGCACGAATTAATGCATCTAAATGACGGCGGCGGGCCAGAAAAACGCCTTCAGTTAGTCCGGTATAGCCCATTATTTTTTTCAAGTGTTCACGCAATAGTTCAATACCTTCAGCTGATTTTGCAGACAGGGAAATTTCATTATTTTTTTCTACGGCAACGGCATTCGTTAAATCAATTTTATTGCGGACAATGGTCACTTTGAGTGATTTGGGGAGTTGCTGGCGAATTTTTTCATCTTCTGCTGTTATGCCCGTTTTATCATCAATTAACAAAAGAGCGCGATCAGCTTGTTCAATTTCTATCCAGGTGCGCTTAATTCCTTCTTGTTCGACTACATCTTCACTTTCACGTAATCCAGCGGTATCAATAATATGTAATGGCATACCATCAATATTAATTTCTTCACGTAATACATCACGTGTTGTTCCGGCAATGTGAGTCACAATGGCTGAATCCCGGCCAGCGAGCGCATTGAGCAAACTCGACTTCCCGGTATTTGGCTGACCAATTAACACAACTCGCATCCCGTCTCGCAACAAAACACCTTGCTGCGCTGAGGCAAAAATTTTATCCATTTCTGCTAATATATTTTCCAGGCTTTTCGTCACATGGCCATCAGACAAAAAATCAATTTCTTCTTCTGGAAAATCAATGGCTGCTTCCACATACATGCGTAAGTGAGTAAGCGCTTCTACACTTTCATCAATCCAGCGAGAAAACTCGCCCTGTAAAGATTTAACAGCAGATTTTGCGGCTTGTTCTGATCCTGCTTCAATAAGATCGGCAATGGCCTCTGCCTGAGCTAAATCGACTTTGTCATTTAAAAAAGCGCGCTCAGAAAATTCACCCGGCTTAGCAATACGCGCGCCCAAATCAATCACGTGCTGCAAAAGTAAATCCATAACAACTGGACCACCATGACCTTGTAGTTCTAATATGTCTTCGCCCGTAAATGAATTTGGCGCTACAAAATAGAGTGCTAGCCCGGAGTCTATCGTTTCATTATTTTGATCTAAAAAAGGAAGGTAATCTGCAAAGCGTGGTTGAGGAATTTTGCCCAGAATTTTTTCGGCAATCTTTTTTACCTCTGGCCCGGATACCCGAATAATACCCACACCGCCCCGACCGGGCGGTGTTGCAATTGCTGCAATGGTATCACTATTCTGCTCTATCATTATTTACCGTTATTCCGGCAAGGTCTTTATGACTTTATAACAATACGCGTGATATACCACTGTTGTGTAATTGATAGCGTATTATTTACCACCCAGTATAAAACTAAACCTGATGGGAAGAAGGCAAAAAAGATCGTAAATACAAAGGGTAATGCTGACATAATTTTTGCCTGCATTGGATCTAATGGTGGCGGATTCAGCTTTTGCTGAATATACATTGTTATACCCATTAATAAAGGTAAAACAAAGTAAGGATCTTTTGCTGATAAATCAGTAAACCACAATATCCAGTCGGCCTGACGTAGTTCAACGCTTTCCAATAATACCCAATATAAAGAAATGAACACGGGAATTTGCACCAGTATAGGTAAGCAACCACCCAGTGGATTAATTTTTTCTTCTTTATACATTTTCATCATGGCTTGATTCATCTTCTGACGATCACTACCAAAACGTTCTTTCATTGCTGCTAAACGTGGTTGAACCTTGCGCATATTAGCCATTGATTTATAACTGGCTTCAGACAATTTATAAAACACTAACTTAATTAACATTGTTAACAGAATAATTGCCCAACCCCAGTTACCTACAAAATTATTAATTTTTGTTAGCAACCAAAAAATAGGTTTTGCAATAAATGTTAGTACACCATAATCAACCGTCAATTCTAAACCCGGAGCTATCTTTTCTAAGTCCTGCTGAATTTTAGGACCAATATATAAGGTATTATTTAATACCTGGCTAACACCTTTCGCTACCTGAATTTCTTTGGTTGCTTTCATTCCCATTACATAACGTGAATCTTTTATGTCACGGGTAAAGTAACTTTGTTCACTGCCGGCAGGTGGTACCCATGCAGCAAGGAAATAATGCTGAATAATTGCAGCCCAGCCATCTTTTACATTTCGATTTAAATTTTCATCAGCCATATCTGAAAAATCAATTTTTTCATATTTTTCTTCAGGGCTGTATAGAACACCACCGGTATAGGTATATATGAATGATGATTGATTTACATCTTCATAATCTTTGCGTTGTAACTGCTGGTATAAATTACCACGCCAGACCCCGCCACTGTTATTCACTATTTTATGAGAAACATTAATCTGATAACTGCCACGTTTCAATTCATATGTTTTTACAAACAAAACATTATCCGGGCTATTCCAGAATAAATTAATTTCAACAGAATCTTTACCCTCAACTAATTTATAAGAGGTATTTTCTACTTTATATATAGAGTTGTGGTTTGGTGCAGCAATCACTGTTCCATCGTTACTTGCACGTTTACCTGCAAAACCGGATTGCGCAATAAATAAATCTTCATTTGCATCGCTCATTAAACGAAATGCTTTAGTGTCATCTTTACTGGATTGTGGGTATTTAAGTAAATCTACAATCCGAACGTCACCGCCACGCGAATCAATCTCTAAACGTAATACATCCGTTTCAACAATAATTCTCTGTGCTTGCTGAATTGCTTTTGCTTCAGGACTTACTATAGGCCTGATTGAAGATGGAATCGAAGAAGATGTATCTGTTATAGGTGGGGTATCAGCACCAAGTGGAATCTCTGATGTTGAATTTTTCCCTGGATTATTCGCAGTTTGAACTGTTGTAACAGGCTTTGGCGCAAACTCTAATTGCCATGCATCATAAGCAAGATATATAAGAAAAAATAAACCGATTGTTAAAAATAAACGTTGTTGTTCCATAATAAAACTTCTTCTTATGTTAGTTTTTTAAATGACTGTTTTGTTTTTTATCTGTATCAATTTCCGGAACCGGATCATAACCGGACTTACCCCATGGATGACAGCTTCCAATTCGTTTAATTGCAATCCAACCGCCCTTAAAAATACCAAAGCGCATAACCGCTGTTTGCGCATATTCAGAACAAGTTGGTGTATAACGGCAATTTGGGCCTAAAAACGGGCTCACCAAATAGCGATATAGCCCTATTATACCTGAGATTACTTTTCGCATTTTTTACTTAAGATATGCCAGTTTTTGGAGAGTAAATCGAGTAATTCCTGATTCGTTTTCCGCAACGCACCCGAACGGGCGACCACGACAATATCAAAACCTTTAATGATATTTAGATGCTGACGAAAACTTTCCCGGGTAAGACGTTTAAACCGATTTCGCGAAACAGCTAATTTAAGCTGTTTTTTTGCAACCGCGAGACCTAAACGAGCCGTTTTTTGATTATTTTTTATACCTAACAGCAACATACTTGCATCACCCTGTTTGACACAAGGATTAGCAAACACACTTTGAAACTCAGAAGCCTGGGTTAACCGTTGCTGCCGAGCAAAACGACCGGTTAACATAGAGATGAGAAACCGAATTAAGGAGCGAGACGCTTACGGCCTTTTGCACGACGTGCATTGATAACCTTACGGCCACCGACTGTTTTCATACGAGCACGAAAACCGTGAGTACGCGCGCGTTTTAAATTACTGGGTTGAAATGTTCTTTTCATAGCGATAACCGTCTAATATTATTATATCAAAACCAAAATTGGCTCGATAACTGTTCAAAAAATAGGCGCGAACAATACTGCTCAAAGCGCGTTATGTCAACCTAAATCGGCATTATTACTATTTGCAAAGCATATTTCTGCACATCCCTTATCTCACTATTGCCTGTGGATAACTTTTGCGGTTGAGGTTACACTCCCCCCACAAATTTCACTCATTTATTAATATTTTCGGGAGTATGCTGTGTCCCAGCCCATTTGGGATCAATGTATCTCACAACTTGAAGCCAATCTAAGTGCGCAACAATTTAGCACCTGGATTCGTCCTCTTCAGGTTGTAGCCAAACAAAAAAACATTTATTTGTTAGCACCTAACCAATTTGTACGTGACTGGGTTAGTGAGCACTTCCTTAGTGATATTCAAACTATTTTAGATGGCCTGGATAAAAATCCACCTCTTGTCTCTGTTGAAATCGGTAGTGAAAAACACTCTGACAACCCTGATAATGCCCGGCCAGATTTTAATTCAAATATTGCTGCACCAGCAAATCAAAAACGAAACTCAACACTCAATCCTAATTTTACCTTTGAATCTTTTGTAGAGGGTAACTCAAATCAACTTGCCCGCGCTGCTTCTATGCAAGTTGCGCTCAATCCTGGTGAAAGTTACAACCCCATGCTGATTTATGGTGGTGTTGGTTTGGGTAAAACTCATTTAATGCATGCCATTGGCAATGACTTAATGGAACAAAATCCGGCAGCAAATGTTGTTTATTTACATTCAGAACGTTTTGTCGCCGATATGGTAAAAGCACTACAGCATAATCGAATTAATGAATTCAAAGGGTATTATCGAACCGTTGATGCTTTGTTAATTGATGATATACAGTTTTTTGCGAAAAAAGAACGATCACAAGAAGAGTTCTTTCATACTTTTAATGCTTTATTAGAAGGCCAAAAACAAATCATTATGACCTGCGATCGTTACCCAAAAGAAGTGGATGGTTTAGAAGACCGCTTAAAATCTCGTTTTGGCTGGGGTTTACCGGTTGCTATTGAACCACCTGAATTAGAAACCCGTGTTGCTATTCTTTTAAGCAAAGCCGCATTATCAAATGTTGAACTCCCAAACGAAGTCGCCTTTTTTATTGCTAAACGCCTGCCTTCAAATATTCGGGAACTTGAAGGGGCTTTACGACGCGTTATTGCAAATTCTTCATTTACTGGTAAACCGATTACCTTAGAATTTGCAAAAGATGCTTTACGCGATTTATTAGCATTACAGGCTAAATTAGTCACAATAGAAAATATTCAAAAGATGGTCGTTGAATATTACAAAATTCGTCATGCTGATTTATTATCAAAAAAGCGCACTCGTTCTATTGTACGCCCTCGTCAAATGGCGATGGCATTATGTAAAGAATTAACGAACCATAGCCTTCCTGAAATTGGAGATGCGTTTGGTGGACGTGATCACACGACAGTTTTACATGCGTGTCGTAAAATTGTTGAATTAAAAGAAGAAGATGCTGTTGTAAAAGAGGATTTTACAAACCTGTTAAGAACACTAACAACATGATGTGCATATCCTGTGTATAACTTTTGGAAACACTAAAAAGGGTTGTTATTCACATGTTATCCACAGCATAATCAGTGTTTATAATGTTTTTTTACACAAAGATATCATTAATCTAACTTATTGATATTTATAATAATAAATGCGTTATCAACAGATATCGCTGCTACTAATAATAGTAATAATAAGTTAATATATATATTAATAATATATAAGGACAAATATGAAAATCAGTATTTCACGTGATGCAATACTAAATCCTTTGCAAATGGTTAATAGCGTTGTTGAACGTCGGCAAACACTACCTATACTCTCAAATATTTTGATCTCTGTTAAAAATAATATTTTATCTTTAACAGGAACAGATTTAGAAGTTGAAATAATTAACACCTGTAACATTGAAAATAATGAAGAAGGTGATACAACATTACCTGCACGTAAACTTCTTGATATTTGTAAAGCGTTACCTGAAGGTGCAAATGTTGAAATAGTTATCGATGATCAACGGGCAACTTTAAAATCTGGCAGAAGTCGTTTTACTCTTTCAACATTATCAGCAACTGAATTTCCAAGTATTGACGCTTTAATTTCACCTTTTGAATTTAACGTTTCACAGAAAGTATTAAAAAAACTCATTGATCAAACTCAATTTTGTATGGCGCAACAAGACGTTCGTTATTACTTAAATGGCTTAATGCTTGAATTGTCTCAAGATCAAATTATCGCTGTTGCTACTGATGGGCATCGTCTCGCCTTTTGTCAGGCGAAAGTAAATTTAAATCCTACAGAAACCCGCCAGGTTATCATTCCACGTAAAGCAATCAATGAAATTTCGCGCCTACTTGAAGAGTCTGATGACGAAATAACAGTTTCGTTAAGTGAAAATCACATCCGTATTACTTTCTCAAATATCATTTTTACATCTAAACTAATTGATGGAAAATTCCCTGATTATGAACAAGTCATTCCACAGCAATGTGAAAATGAAGTTCATAGCTCACGCAATCATCTGTATCAGGCTTTTAATAGAACCTCTGTTTTATCAAATGAAAAATACCGTGGTATGCGTCTTCAATTAAGTGAAAATCAGTTACAAGCAACCGTTCATAATCCTGAACAAGATGAGGCTGAAGAAGTTATTGAAGTCACCTACTCTGGTGATGAATTTGAAATAGGATTTAATGTTGCCTATTTGCTGGATGCTTTAAGTGCTATTAAGTCTGATGAAGTTGTTATGCAGTTAACGGATTCTAATCACAGTTGTTTATTATTTGGTACTGATGACATAGATAGTAAATATGTTGTTATGCCAATGCGCTTATAAATTTCAAATTTTATGTTTTTAACTCAACTTGATATTCGTCAAGTTAGAAATCTACATGAAATTACAATATATCCAAGTAAACGTTGTAATTACATCTACGGCGCCAATGCGAGTGGTAAAACAAGTGTACTAGAAGCAATATATTTACTTTCTATCGCTCGCTCTTTTCGTACAACCCATATCAAACATGTTATTTCTCATGATCTCGCTTTTTTACAGGTTTTTGCCCGAATAGAAAATAATAACCAGGAATCAACCGCAGTAGGTTTAGAAAGATCAGCAAGAAAAACACGAATTCGCATTAATGGTGCAGATGTTAAACAAGTCTCTGAATTAAGTGCCCTTCTCCCCGTTCAAATCATTAATCCTGATGTTCATAAGTTATTAGAACAAGGCCCAAAATATCGACGACAATTCATTGATTGGGGAGTGTTCCACGTGGAACATGCATTTTTACTTGCCTGGCAGCAGTATTATCGGGTATTAAAACAACGAAATGCGGCACTGAGAAAAAAACTTGCAAAAGATACCATCACACTTTGGGATGAACAGTTAATTCAACATGCCAAAACCATTACATTAAGTAGAGAAAACTATTTATTAGGATTTTTGCCGATTTTTAACCGTTATGTTGAGAAATTAATGGGATTTTCAGTTGAGCTTAACTATTTACGTGGCTGGAATTCTGAGACAAGTTTTACTGAATCGTTGCACCATTCTTTTGAAAAAGATATTTATAAAGGGTTTACTTCGCTGGGCCCTCATCGAGCAGACCTTGAAATTTTATATAATGGTGTTTTAGTACAAAATTGTTTTTCTCGTGGACAACAAAAACTTTTAGTTTGTGCCATGCGTTTAGCGCAAATAACCCATTTAAAAACCCAAACAAGCCAACAATCCATTTTATTAGTTGATGATTTGGCTGCCGAACTTGATTTAGAACACAGACAGAATCTTATTGAATTGCTAATCGATACAAAAGCGCAATTATTCGTGACTGCAACTGAGCATAATTCCTTTGTTTTACCCCCTGAAATTGAGTCAAAAAGGTTCCACGTGGAACACGGGGTTGTAAAAGAAGTGGTACAATAATCCTCCAAAAGTAGGAGTTTCAACCGTGAGTAATGAAAAGACATACGATTCTTCAAATATTAAAGTTCTAAAAGGACTTGATGCTGTTCGAAAACGTCCTGGTATGTATATTGGGGATACTGATGACGGCACAGGTCTTCATCATATGGTATTTGAAGTTGTTGATAACTCGATTGATGAAGCATTAGCGGGCCATTGCGATGAAATCAATGTCGTGATTCATACTGATGGTTCAGTCTCGGTAAAAGATAATGGCCGTGGTATTCCCGTTGATTATCATGAAGAAGAAGGCCGTTCAGCCGCGGAAGTTATTCTTACCGTATTACATGCTGGCGGAAAATTTGATGATAATTCCTATAAAGTGTCTGGTGGCCTCCATGGTGTGGGCGTTTCCGTTGTAAATGCTCTTTCAGAATCATTAAAGCTTACTATTCGTCGTGATGGAAAAATTTACCAGCAAGATTATTCGCTTGGTGATCCTCAAAATGAACTTAAAGCTATCGATGAGACGGAAAATAGTGGTACAGAAATTCGTTTTAAGCCAAGTGTTGAAATTTTTGCAATTACAGAATATCACTACGATATATTAGCCAAACGCTTACGAGAGCTTTCTTTCTTAAATTCTGGGGTAGGAATTAGCCTCTTAGATGAAAGAGACGGAAAGACAGATTCATTTAAATATGAAGGTGGCATTAGAGCCTTTGTAGAACACCTAAATCGTAATAAAACACCACTTCATGACAATGTTTTTTATTTTGAAACGGAAAAAGACGATATTGTAGTAGAAGCAGCCCTTCAATGGAGCGACTCATACCAGGAAAATATTTTTTGTTTTACCAATAATATTCCCCAACGTGATGGTGGAACTCACCTAGCTGGCTTACGTGGTGCTTTAACTCGATCTATGAATAGTTTTATTGATAGTCAGGGTAATGCTAAAAAAGCTAAAGTGAGTACTTCTGGTGATGATGCGCGTGAAGGTTTAGTTGCTGTTTTGTCGGTAAAAGTCCCCGATCCAAAATTTTCATCTCAAACTAAAGACAAACTTGTTTCATCAGAAGTGAAAAGTGTTGTTGAGTCTGTGATGGGAGAAAAATTCCAGGAATTTTTATTAGAAAATCCTGCAGATGGTAAAGCGATCGCCTCTAAAGTAGTGGATGCAGCACGTGCACGCGAAGCTGCACGTAAAGCACGGGAAATGACCCGTCGTAAAGGTGCGCTCGATATCGCAGGTTTACCTGGAAAATTAGCGGATTGTCAGGAAAAAGATCCCGCTTTATCTGAATTATTCCTCGTGGAAGGAGATTCTGCGGGCGGTTCCGCAAAACAAGGCCGTAATCGTAAAACGCAGGCTATTTTGCCATTAAAAGGTAAAATTCTTAATGTCGAAAAAGCCCGTTTTGATAAAATGTTGTCTTCTGTTGAAATTGGTACCTTAATTACTGCTCTAGGTTGTGGTATTGGCAAAGATGAATTTAATATCGATAAACTGCGGTACCATCGAATTATTATTATGACGGATGCTGATGTCGATGGTTCTCATATCCGAACGTTATTATTGACGTTCTTTTACCGCCAAATGCCTGAATTAGTTGAGAATGGTTATATTTATATTGCTCAACCTCCTCTGTATAAAGTTAAAAAAGGCAAACAGGAGCGCTATGTAAAAGATGATATCGAACTTGCAAGTTATTTATTGCAAGTTGCTTTAGATAATACTGAATTATTTGTCAATGCAAATGCCCCGGCTTTAAGTGGGCAGGCATTAGAAACACTAGCTAATCAATATATTGTTGTAATGGAAAGTATTAAGCGTTTATCACAACGTTACCCCGCAGCTATTTTAGAAAAAATGTTAACGATGTCAGCGTTAGACAGCAGTATGGATAAAGAAAAAGCACAAGAATGGTTTAAAGAATTAGAAAATCGGATTGCGACGGATGAAACAAACTTAAGCTATAAAATAAGTGTTGATAATATTGAAGGTGAGTCAAATCATTGGTGTACAAAAATTGATGTTCTGCGTCATGGTATTACGACTGAAAAAGTCATAGATCGTGATTTTTTTGACTCGGGTGAATACTTGGCAATAAAAACGCTTGCTGAACAATTACAAGAATTGTTAAGTGATAGCGCATATATTCAACGTGGCGAACGTAAGCAAGAAGTTTCATCATTTAAACAAGTCATGGAATGGTTAATGGAAGAAGCAAAACGTGGTCAACACATTCAACGCTATAAAGGTTTGGGTGAAATGAATCCTGAGCAATTATGGGAAACCACTTTAGACTCTGAAAATAGACGTTTATTACAGGTTCAAATTGAAGATGTTATTGCTGCAGATGAGATTTTCACCACTTTAATGGGTGATCAGGTTGAGCCACGGCGTGACTTCATTGAGACAAACGCATTAAATACTGCAAACCTGGATGTGTAAAATTAAGGAGTATAAAATCGAGCTGTTTAAAGACCGTTGGTAAAATAAAGGTTTTTACTACCTAGGGGCAGTGAAACCTCTGGTTGAGAGAGTGACATGGGATGCGCAAAGCGCACAAGCAAAGATTTAGAGGGTTATAGCTATAAATAATTTATTTGCGAACTCCGCGCCCTATGTAGTATAAATATTTACAGATTAATAACTTCGCAACTGCCCAACTAATAATCCCTGAATTTTCACTCTCGATGCATCAAAAATCATGGGTTCAAGATCCTGGTTTTCAGGGCTTAATTCAATACTGCCGTCTTTGAGTTTTTTATATCTTTTTAAGGTCGCTTCCTGATCATCAATTAAGGCAACGACAACGTCGCCGAATTGAGCAGTGTTTTGTGGCTCAATAATGACAATGTCACCATCAAGGATACCAATGTCGATCATGGAGTCCCCTTTGATTTGCAAGGCATATCGATCCTTACCGACAAACATTTCACTTAAGTTAATTTCCCCATGATCATGTATTGCTTCAATGGGATGGCCCGCGGCAATCCGCCCAACTAATGGGAGGGTAGTGGAGTTATTCAGTGCATCATCAGCAAGACGAATACCGCGCCAGCCACGCTCGGGTGCTGCCAACAAACCTTTATTCCGCAAATTTTGAACATAACGATGAATTGTTCCCTTTGAATTTATGTCCATAGCTTTTCCTATTTCAACCAGGGTCGGGCTGTGACCATGTTTAATAATAAAAGCATGAATAAAATTTAAGATGCGCTTTTCAAGTAATGTGGGCATTTTGTTCTCTAATCGTTCTCAGTGAAAGAAGTGTAGAGGACAAAAAGAGAACTTTCAAGTAAATTTTTGATTATTATGAAAAATAACTTTTTGTAAGATAAATCTTACAAAAATTTCAGATTTTTCTTACAGATATAAAAAATAACTCTGGGTAATATTGATAAATGAAGTTAGTGAGGGGGATATTATTATGGAAAATACAAATAAGAAGATAAATCGAAGTGGTGAGAACACCCAGTCAACCAATGGTTCTAGTCGTTTTTACTGTGTGGCAACAGAGTGGTTTTTTTCTGTGAGAGAGCAAGAAGATCAAGGACCTTTTTCGAGTAAGTTATCTGCGGAAATTGGATTAGAATCATATTTGTCAGATTATGAGTTTTATACGGTAAATAATAGCCAGCTAACGGTAAATACGATTAAGGTAATTTAATTAAAAACTATCCCAAATATTTTCAGAAAATTCTTCAGATTTATTTGTTTTAACAATCACTTCCGGTTGCGTTTCATTCTTTAATTTAGTATTAGTTTTGGGCTCAAGAATTTTGTAAGCATCAAAGGCTGTAGTACTTAAGATTTTATTTTGCAATGAAATTTTAGAATGTTGTTTTTGATGTTCAAGTTGAATTTTTTTCCCGCTTAAATTAGTTGGTAAAGTAGGAACAAACAACATTAATTTTTGTTGATCAAGACCTAACAAACATGGCAAAGGTTTGCTTAAATTATTGTTGGCATGGTAGCTAACATGAATAGGTAAAACATGATGAGTCAAAATTCGTAAACCAAATTGTACGTCACCCTTTTCAGAAAAATGTAACCATTTGACCTGAGCTAATGCCCATGGTGCCAATGCATGTTCACGCACAGCAACGAGTTCATTGTGCTTTAAACTATCGATAGTTTTGACATGGACACTGAGCCGATAACCATCTTGACTGTAATCTAGCAGAATACTTTTAGTAAAGTTGAAAACTTTGAATATTCCGCTTTCAGTCCAGCTTTCTTCAGGGATAGATTCATTAGTGCTGTTTTCATAAACCTTACCCCATATATCTTCTTCTTGTTCAGATGTACTTAAAAAATGATCCAGGTTTAACGTACCACCATTAGCCGGGTTATTAATTGGTTCAATTGTAAGTGTTGATTCAAAATCAAGAGTCTTATCAGGTAAATCAGTTGAAACTTCATCATAAGCTGGCTGGTTTTGCTGGTTTAAAACAAAATGAATGGCGGTAATACCAGTAACGATATCAACAAAACCGCTGCCCTCTTTTCGAACTTCGGCTCTTAAATGAATACGTGTCCAGTTTGATAATAATGATAAAATAGATGATTTAGATAGAGCGTGCTTTCCAACTTTAATAAAATCATTTTCATCTGCTTTATTTATATAGCCGGTTAATAATGTTTTTAATTTAGCGGTTGAAAAATAATGTCGATCTAATCTTTGTTTGGTTTTATCGTTGCGTGTCCCGACAAGGTACGGGGGAACATCACTTAATAAATTTAAAGTAAAACACGTTTCTTTTATAGCGGGTTCTTTAGTTAAAATTTCAGAATGCTTAATCCACAACGGCATGAGATTAATTACTTCCTGCATCTTTTTTTGGCCAAGATCATTACTCGGAAGTAATGAGAGTAATAACAGTTTTTTAAACTCATATTCAATCGTGGTTTTATTTTGAGTCTCAGAAAAATCACGATAGCTTTTGTTAAGTAGTTTTAATTGTTCGGCTTGTTTATAACACCAGAATATTTGTTGCCATGATCCTTTTGAATAGGATTGGTAACTTAAACGCTGAGTGCATAAAATTTGAGAGGTATAAATAAGAGAACGATGTAATGCAATTGAAAAAGGTTTTTTCCACCCAAAAGGTTTTTTTGTGATCAATTTTTTTAAAATGATTTGATAACCGTTTAAAGTTTGGCGTAATAATGAGGTGGTGACATGAATTACATTGCGGGTCTTGGTTCCCAGAGGCAAGGAAACATCAGTAAAATATTGAGATAACCTTGGGTAAAGTAAAGTCAGTGTTGGTGCAATCGCTTCAAGAAATTCCAGATGTTGAGCTAATGAATTTTCCTGTTGATTTACTTTTTTTAAAGTATGGAAAAGCTGTTTGCTGGATTCGCCGGTGCTACCAAGTGGCAATTCTTCAATCCATTTTTTTATGGCGGTAGGATGAATATTAATACTCGACTCTGTTTGGTTTGCTTGCGCTGTATTGCGGTTGGTCACGAGTATATGTAATCCATATAAAAAATAAGTGATATTGCTAGCAGCTAAAAATTAATTCAAGTCAAATTCCAGTAAGTAGTTGTAATTTTAGTAGTTATACTCGACTAACCTCAAGCTATGTATGTGATATTTAACACAAATTTGCATTCACTATGATTTTGCCAGCTTTGATAAAATGATATTTGGCTAAACTTTAAGCAGACCGTACAATAGCCCTCCTTAACTTTTGAACGATTTGCAGGTAATTTGGATTCATGTTTTATCAACAACAATTTGACGTCATTATTGTCGGTGGTGGTCATGCCGGTACTGAAGCAGCACTTGCATCAGCCCGCATGGGTATGTCTACATTATTGTTGACCCATAATATTGAAACATTAGGCCAAATGAGCTGCAATCCTGCGATTGGTGGCATCGGTAAAGGCCATTTAGTAAAGGAAATTGATGCGCTGGGCGGTTTAATGGCACAAGCGATTGATAAATCCGGTATTCAGTTTCGAATTTTAAATGCCAGCAAAGGCCCAGCTGTTCGCGCGACGCGTGCTCAGGCTGATCGGATTCTATATAAACAAGCTGTCCGTGAAGTATTGGAAAATACAGAAAACCTCACTCTTTTTCAGCAAGCGGTTGATGATTTGATTGTTGAGAATGACAAAGCGGTGGGGGTTGTGACCCAAATGGGTCTTAAATTTCGGGCAAAAGCAGTTGTTTTAACAGTGGGTACCTTTTTGGGTGGTCTTATTCATATCGGACAGTCTAATTTTGAAGGTGGTCGGGCGGGTGATCCACCGTCAAATGCTCTATCACGTCGATTACGTGCCCTACCTTTTAATGTGCAGCGTCTAAAAACAGGCACCCCGCCCCGGATTGACGGTAAAACGATTGACTTTAGTCAGTTAGAAAAACAACCAGGTGATACCCCCACTCCTGTTTTTTCATTTTTAGGAAAAAATGAAGATCACCCTGCGCAAACCAGTTGCTTTATAACCTATACCAACGAAAAAACGCATGATGTTATTCGTGGTGGTTTAGATCGCTCACCTATGTACAGCGGTGTGATTGAAGGTGTAGGTCCACGCTATTGTCCTTCAATTGAAGATAAAGTGGTACGATTTGCTGATAAAATCTCCCATCAGATCTTTGTTGAGCCAGAAGGTTTAACCACACACGAAATATATCCCAACGGAATTTCGACCAGTTTGCCCTTTGATGTACAGCTCGAACTCGTTCGCTCAATAAAAGGTTTTGAAAACGCCTTTATTATGCGACCCGGTTATGCGATAGAGTACGATTACTTTGATCCACAAGAATTACGTCCTTCACTTGAAACCAAATTTGTCGAAGGTTTATTTTTTGCTGGCCAAATTAACGGCACAACCGGTTATGAAGAAGCGGCTGCCCAAGGTTTGATCGCAGGGATGAATGCCGCACTAAAAGTTCAAGGCAAAGAGTCCTGGACACCGCGTCGAGATGAAGCCTACATTGGCGTGTTAATTGACGATTTAATTACCATGGGAACGCAAGAACCCTACCGCATGTTTACCTCGAGAGCGGAATATCGACTGATGTTGCGTGAAGATAATGCAGACTTACGTTTAACTCAAAAAGGACGTGAATTAGGTTTAGTAAATGATGAGCGCTGGCAGCTTTTCGAAGCAAAACGAAACGCAATCGTAGTAGAACAGCAGCGTTTACACGATGTTTTTGTTAGACCGGATCAGGTTTTAGTCAGTGAACAAGAGCGTGTTTTTAAAAAACCATTAATTCGTGAAGCGCGATTGGAAGATTTATTACGTCGTCCTGATGTGAGTTATGGCTCTCTTATGAGCTTATCAACAGAGAATCCGAAAATTGATCCCATTATTGCGGAACAAGTTGAGATTCAGGCAAAATATTCAGGTTATATTGAACGTCAGCATGACGAAATTGAGCGTCAGCAGCGCCATAATGATAAGGTAATACCAGAATCATTTGATTATTCAGGCATTTCCGGTCTATCGAATGAAGTTCAGGAAAAATTAATTAAAATAATGCCAGCGACCATTGGCCACGCAGCGCGTATCCAAGGTGTTACGCCGGCAGCAATTTCATTGATTTTAGTGATGTTAAAAAAACAAAGTCGTTCAGGCAGTAAAGCGACAAATAAGACGGTAAAAGAAGCCTGACCTTTTGATAAATTTAAAAATAAAAGCCATACCGACGGATATAACAATAAAGAAAAACAAGAATACAAGGAGAAGAAAATGAAACATTTATTCGTGTTAATCAGTTTGGTTGTATTTGCACCAACGATAGCGATAGCAGATGATAATGGATTGATTTCAAAAAAGAGTCATTACGGTGTAAAAGTGACTTTAGATCGCTTAGAAAAGGTATTACGTAAAAAAGGCATTACAATCGTCACGCGCTGGAGCCATCATGCTGGCGCAAAAAGAGCGGATATTTCGCTACGTCCGACAGAATTATTAATTTTTGGTAACCCAAAGCTTGGTAGTCATTTCTTCACAAGTAAGCAAACAGCGGGTATCGATTTACCGATGAAAGCCCTGGCCTGGAAAGATAAAAAGGGTCAGGTATGGTTAACCTATAATGATCCAGCTTATATCGCGAACCGCCACGGTATTGATAACCGTCCAGAAATTGTTAATAAAATGACCGCTGCACTAAATAAATTAACAAATGTGGCGACTGGAAATAAATAAAGTATGACATTTTTGTGAGCCAGCCAGATTTAAATGAAATATTATCAAAGGGTCTGCGCCAGTTAAATATGGTGCGACCGCTTGATGACAAGCAGCAATCCAGTTTAATTAAATATGTCGAGTTATTAAATAAGTGGAACAAAGCGTATAACCTGACTGCTGTACGTAAACCAGAGCAAATGGTAACGCGTCACTTGCTCGATAGTTTGTCAATTTGTCCTTATCTTCGCGGAAAAAGCCTGCTAGATGTTGGAACCGGTGCAGGTTTGCCAGGTATCCCACTTGCGATTGTTTTCCCCGAGCGTCAATTTACCCTACTTGACAGCAATAATAAAAAGACAAGATTTGTTGTTCAGGCCGTTTCAGAGCTCGAGTTACTCAATGTAGATGTGGTACAGTCGAGAGTCGAAGAGTTTGAATCAGATGTACTTTTTGACACCATTATTACCCGCGCCTATTCCACAATTGGGGATATGATAGGACAAACAGCGCACTTACTTGCGGCAGAGGGTGTTTTTTTAGCAATGAAAGGCATTAACCCCATTGCTGAAATAGATGAATTACCTTCAGATTATGTCATTGAGCAAAGTCATGTGGTTAATGTGCCAGGCCTTGAAGAAGAAAGGCACTTATTAGAAATTAAAATAGCAAATTAAATAAACCACCACATAAATTAGGAGTGGTCAGAATGAGCAAGATAATTGCCATTGCAAATCAAAAAGGCGGAGTCGGTAAAACCACGACCTGCATCAATCTTGCTGCATCGCTAGCGGCGACGCATCGTAATGTATTGTTGATCGACCTGGATCCACAGGGCAACGCAACCATGGGTAGCGGAGTCGATAAAAACTCAACAGAATTTTCTACCTGTGATTTATTATTGGGTGATGTTGAGCTTTCTGATTTAGTCGTTAAAAGAGCAACAAATGAAGATGTTCAATACGACATTTTGCCCGGCAATGGTGATTTAACCGCAGCCGAAGTCGCGTTAATGCAAATGCCAAATCGTGAACGCCAATTACGTAATGCATTAGAAGGAGTACGTGACCAATATGACTATATATTAATAGACTGCCCGCCTTCGTTAAATATGCTGACATTAAATGCATTGGTGGCTGCAAATTCTGTAATGATTCCCATGCAATGTGAATATTATGCATTGGAAGGTCTATCGGCATTAATGGAAACGGTTGAAAGTATTCGCAGTACGGTGAATCCGGATTTGCATATTGAAGGCCTGCTTCGCACCATGTATGACCCGCGAAATAATCTGGCGAATGATGTATCGGGCCAATTATTGCTACATTTTCCAAAAAAAGTGTATCGTACAGTGATACCACGAAATGTGCGTTTGGCTGAAGCACCAAGTCACGGTATTCCTGTCATTAGTTATGATAAATCATCACGTGGTGCGCTGGCTTATTTAGCATTAGCCGGCGAGATATTACGTAATGATGAAAATGCCACATTGGTTGGTGCCAGCGCTTAATTAGCGCAAGTTTGTATAGGTTAAGAATTTAAGATGGCTAAGAAGCGTGGTTTAGGAAAAGGGTTAGAAGCCTTATTGGGTTCTGGCGCGAACCATTTAAAAGAAGATGTTGCAGTACCTGTTACGGCAACAGAGACAGAACAAACATCATACAATGCAGAATATCAGCGTTTAGCCATTGATGTTATTCAGCGTGGTCGCTATCAACCGCGCACCAATTTTAATCTTGATGCACTTCAGGAATTAGCGGATTCGATAAAAGCACAAGGTGTGGTGCAGCCAATAGTTGTACGCCCGCTTTCAGCAACGCCCGGTCAATATGAATTAGTAGCAGGTGAACGTCGCTGGCGTGCAGCACAACTTGCGGAGCTACACGAAATTCCCGCTATTATTCGTGATATATCTGATCAAGAAACCATGGCGGTTGCATTAATAGAAAATATTCAACGCCAGGAATTGAATCCCATTGAAGAAGCAAAAGCATTGGTTCGTTTAGTTGAAGAATTTGGATTAACCCACCAGGAAGCTGCCGATGCTGTGGGTCGTTCACGTGTTTCTGTATCTAACCTTTTGCGTTTATTAACACTAGAAACTGATGTTCGCCACATGCTGGAAGATGGTCAAATTGAAATGGGTCATGCCCGTGCAATTTTAGGTTTGGATACACAACAACAATTAAAAGCAGCGCGTGAAGTTGCTAAAAAAGGGTTATCCGTTCGTGAGACAGAACAACTCGTCCGCCGTTTAAATAAACCGGAAGAAGAAAAAACGAAAAAAGAAGGGATTGATCCAGATACTCGCCGTTTACAAGAAGATCTATCAGAAAAACTAGGCGCAAAAGTCGTCTTTCAACACGGCAACAACGGTAAAGGTAAAATGCTGATCCATTATAATAGTATTGATGAATTAGACGGTATTTTAGATCACATAAACTGAAGCAAGTTCACATATTACAAAATAAGAAGGGGTTAGGTGATTTAAATACTAAATCAAACCTAACCCCTTTTGTATTTTGGCTAAAAAAATATTTAATGCGCGTGTGAAGATCCATCGTCATGGTGGCCATGTGATTTTTTCTTAGCAGGTTTTGGTGCTTCTTTTTCATCATGATGATCCGCTGAGTCTGTTTTGCTTGATTCACCGTGATGTCCATCACCTGAAGAATCACTATCACCATGATGATCTTCACCATCTGATGTATTTGACTCGGCGTGACCACCACCTTTATGAGTGTGTTTACCGCTTGCAACAAGCGCTTTATATTTCTCGGGACTCATTTCTTTCATGGCAGATATTGTGGCGATGAGATCCCAAATTTGCTCATCACTGTTATAGATGCCCCATGCAGGCATGCCGGTCATTTTAATCCCGTTTTTAATCACCCAGAAAGTATTTGCTGCTGGCATATCTTCAATATGCGTATCCTTATAAAGGATAGGTGGTTTTGGGTTAAGGCCCTCGAATAGTTCAGATGTTTTGAGGCCCGGTGCCAAATGGCATTGTGCACACATTGCATCATAGTTAGCGGTACCTCGTTCAACGCGAGATTCATCTTTTAGATTAGCAGGAGCGGTAATGTCCCCAGCACGTGAGTTGATGGAACGATTACGCACAATTTCCAGAAACTCTGTTGTTATTCCCCAATGCTTATCGTTTGCAGCGACATTGAAAACACCAAACCAGATAAAACTGATGCCTGCCAAAGCTGCTATGACAGCAAGTGTTATAATTTTTTTAATACCGGACATTGTGTGTGATTCCTTAGATTAAGTAATTAATTGTAGTAAGCGAGATAAGAGACTAAAAGTAAAGCGAAGAGTTCCGCCTAAAGCCTATTTATTTGGAAATTTTAAGCATTTTGATATTATTTAACCCACATAATTGACAATTATTGTCTTTTTATTGGGTTATTAAATGAAATTATTGACCCTCATTCGAGCCTCGACTATAATTCGCGCGCCTTGAACTTGTAGAGCGCTTTTTTGAAGATGTTGACGATGCAATCCGTAACAAATAACGCATTTTCCCACACTCTACGTAAGATATTACTGGTTCAGACTGGTCTGGTTGTTATCACAGCAGTGGTGCTTACCTGGATCAAAGGCCACGAATTTTTTCTGGCAACGCTCTATGGCGGTGCCGTTATCATAGCCAGCACAAGTTATTTTGGCTGGCGGCTAAGGATTGCTACACAAACTGACCGTAATAAGCCCGCTGAAAATACAGTGAATTCAGTGGAGTTATTTAAAGGCATTGTTATACGTTTTGTGTTGGTGATTGTTTTGCTCGCATTGGGACTGGGTTGGCTGAAATTAGCACCCGCAGGCGTTTTGTCTGGTTTTATTGTTGCCCAATTGGCGTTTTGGTTTAGTCGTAGTAGCTATGGAATAACAAGGCGCAAATAAGCGCTTGTTTACAAACAAATTTTTCAAAAATTTTTAGGTATAAGAATCACATGTCAAGTGAAGCAATTTCTTCTGCAGATTACATCAAACACCATTTAACCAATTGGACTTATGGCCAATCACCTACAACAGGTGAGTGGGGCTTTGCGCATACAGCGGCTGAAGCAAAATCAATGGGCTTCATGGCAATCCACGTTGATACTATGTTGTGGTCTATTATCACCGGCTTAATTTTTATCTATTTTTTCACAAAAGCGGCCAATAAAGCGTCTGCTAGTGTGCCGACGGGATTACAAAACTTTGTAGAAATGATCGTTGAGTTTATTAATACCAGTGTTCGGGGGTCATTCACGGCTAAAAACGATATAGTTGCGCCTTTAGCCTTGACCGTCTTTGTTTGGATTTTTTTGATGAACTTAATGGATTTAGTCCCTGTTGACTGGATTCCATCTTTTGCTGCCTTTGTTGGTGAAACCTTCTTCGGCGCTGATCCACATCATGTCTATATGAAGGTTGTGCCTTCAACGGATCCAAATGCGACTATCGGTATGGCATTCTCAGTTTTCTTCCTGGTGCTATTTTATAGTTTCAAGAACAAAGGTGTTAGCGGCTTCACTGCGGAACTCACTTTAATGCCTTTCCAGTCTAATAATAAAGTCGTTCAAGGGCTTTTCATTCCAATTAACTTTGTATTGGAATTTGTTTCATTAATCGCAAAGCCTATTTCACTGGCTTTACGTTTGTTCGGCAACATGTACGCTGGCGAAATGATTTTTATCCTGATTGCAATTATGTTCAATGCGGGATTAGTAATGGCGACGTTAGGTGGTGTCCTCCAACTTGGTTGGGCGATTTTCCATATTTTGATTATCACGTTACAGGCGTTCATCTTTATGACGCTCACGATCGTGTATCTCGATATGGCGCATAGCGAGCACTAAAACGTTTTATAGATTTTAACGGTTTAAATTTTAATTTTTTTTAAGTATTAGGAGAATAATATGACTGACGCAATTGCAATGTTATACGTAGCAGGCGCTTTAATGATGGGTTTAGGTGCACTTGGTGCAGCTATCGGTATCGGTATCTTAGGTGGTCGTTTCTTAGAAGGCGCAGCACGTCAACCGGAACTTATCCCAATGTTACGTACACAGTTCTTTATCGTTATGGGTCTTGTTGATGCGGTACCTATGATTGCGGTTGGTATTTCAATGTACATCTTATTCGCAGTTGCTGCGGTATAAGAACTCTGTAGGTTTAGTTTAAAAACCTCTGAGTTTATTAAATCCAACTTTAAATTAAAGTAAGGCTTTTATAATGAATATAAACCTCACCCTAATCGGACAATCGATTACGTTTCTTTTCTTCGTCATGTTTGTGATGAAGTTTGTCTGGCCTCCATTGGTTGCGGCATTAGAAGAACGTAAGAAAACGATTGCTGACGGACTCGCAGCTGCTGAAAAAGGCAAGCACGACGGTGAACTCGCTAAGCAAAGAGTACTAGATACTTTGAAAGATGCAAAAACTCAGGCGCAAGATATTATTAATCTTGCTGAGAAACGCGCTAGCGAAATCGTTGAAGAGTCAAAAGATACTGCAAAAGCAGAAGGCGAACGTATTATCGCTGCTGCAAATGCAGAACTTGAACAAGAAGTGAATCGAGCTCGCGAACAGCTGCGTGGACAAGTGGTTTCTCTCGCAGTGTCTGGTGCTAGTAAAGTACTTAAACGTGAAATCGATGAAAAAGCTAACGATGATCTACTTAAAGATCTGGTTGCTCAACTGTAATTAGAGGACGTAGACGATGGCAGAAAACAGCACTATTGCTCGTCCCTATGCTCAGGCAGCTTTTGATATCGCGAATGAAAAAGGCGATTTAAAAAGTTGGTCTGACATGCTGCAATTGATTTCAGCGGTTGCGTCTGATGCGGTATTGAGCGATATGATCAGCAATCCTTCGATCGAAAGAGAAAAGATTGTTGAAATTATTGTTGATGTTTGTGGTGACAACTTAAATGACCTGGCTAAAAACTATATAAAAGTGTTAGCTGACAATGGCCGTTTGAATGTTGCGACAGAAATTGCTCTTGGGTTTGAAGAGCATCGCGCAGAAGCAGAAAAAACAGTTGAAGCAGAAGTAATTTCAGCATTTCCATTAAGTGATGCACAGGTTAAATCAATGACAGAGGCGCTGAAAAAACGTTTAGGTCGTGAAGTAACATTAAACACGCGTATCGACGAAACAATCGTTGGCGGCGCAATTATCCGCGCAGGTGATTTAATGATTGATGGTTCTGTGTCAGGTCAGCTAGATAAATTAGCCACCACCTTGATGAAGTGATTAAGTTTGAAATAAATAAGCTAAGTTAGCTTTAAAAAAGTTTCTAAATATTTTATAAATTTTAAGGATTACAACTATGCAATTGAATCCATCTGAAATCAGCGAACTGATTAAGAAGCGGGTCGAAAGCTTTGATGCGAGCACTCAAGCACGCAACGAAGGTACCGTTGTTAGTGTGGCTGATGGTGTTGTACAAATACACGGCTTAAACGATGTTATGTCTGGTGAAATGATCGAGTTTCCTGGCGACGTATTCGGAATGGCACTTAACTTAGAGCAAGACTCTGTTGGTGCGGTAATCTTAGGTGATTACGAAGGTATTTCTGAAGGCGACAAGGTTAAATGTACGGGTCGAATTCTAGAAGTTCCAACGGGCGAATCAATGCGTGGTCGCGTTGTAAATGCGCTTGGTGTGCCTATTGATGGTAAAGGTCCGATTAAAGCGGAATCTTCTTCTCCAATTGAAAAAGTCGCGCCAGGCGTTATGGCGCGTAAATCAGTTGATCAACCTGTTCAGTTAGGTTTGAAATCAGTTGATGCTATGGTGCCAATTGGTCGTGGTCAGCGAGAATTAATCATCGGCGATCGTCAGACGGGTAAAACAGCTATTGCTATCGATGCCATCATCAACCAAAAAGATACGGGCGTTACTTGTATCTATGTTGCGATTGGTCAAAAAGCGTCTTCAGTTGCAAACGTTGTTCGTAAGTTAGAAGAGCATGGCGCAATGGACCACACAATCATTGTTGCGGCGAACGCATCTGATTCAGCAGCGATGCAATTTATTGCGCCATATGCTGGTTGCTCAATGGGTGAATACTTCCGCGATAAAGGCCAGGACGCCTTAATCGTTTATGATGATTTAACCAAGCAAGCCTGGGCATATCGTCAAGTCTCACTATTATTACGTCGTCCTCCAGGTCGTGAAGCATATCCTGGTGACGTATTCTATTTGCACTCACGGTTATTAGAACGTTCAGCGCGAATTAATGCTGAAGTAGTAGAGCAAAATACAAACGGCGAAGTAAAAGGTCAAACAGGTTCATTAACTGCTTTACCCATTATCGAAACACAAGCAGGTGACGTATCTGCATTCGTACCCACTAACGTAATCTCGATTACTGATGGCCAGATCTTCTTAGAATCTGATTTGTTTAATGCGGGTATTCGTCCAGCGATTAACGCCGGTCTTTCAGTATCTCGTGTTGGTGGTGCTGCTCAAACTAAAATCATCAAGAAGTTAGGTGGTGGTACGCGTTTAGCCTTGGCTCAATACCGTGAACTTGCAGCATTCGCTCAGTTCGCTTCTGATTTAGATGAAGCGACTCGTAACCAGATTGAACGTGGTCAACGTGTAATGGAATTAATGAAGCAGAAGCAATACTCACCGATGAAAGTCGCTGAGCAAGCATTCTCTTTATATGCTGCGAACGAAGGTTATTTAGATGATGTTGAAGTTGCTAAAATCGTCGATTTTGAATCCGCTATGCAAGCATATATGAAGTCTAACAATGCTGAGCTCATTGCTAAAATTAACGACACTGGCGATTTTAATGACGAAATCGAAGGTGCTATGAAAGCGGCTCTTGTTAAGTTCAAAGAAAGCGCGACCTGGTAAATGTTGGTAAACGGAATCGGAGTTTAATCCATGGCAAGTGGAAAAGAGATTCGTACACAGATAAATAGTGTTCAGAACACGCAAAAAATTACGCGCGCAATGGAAATGGTTGCAGCAAGTAAAATGCGTAAAGCACAAGATCGTATGCACGCAGCGCGTCCCTATGCGGACAAGATTCGTGGCGTAATTAACCATCTTGCATTTGCACACTCTGAATACAAACATTCGTATCTTGAAGATCGTGATGTTAAACGGGTAGGTTTTATTGTTGTTTCTTCAGACCGTGGTTTATGCGGTGGTCTAAACAATAATCTATTCCGTAAAACATTAAATGTCATGAAAGAATGGCAAGATAAAAAGATCGATGTTGATTTGTGTACTATTGGTTCAAAAGCAACAAGCTTTTTCAAAAGTGTAAACGATATTAAAGCATCAAAGACTCACTTAGGCGATTCACCTGGCGTGACCGATATTATTGGTACCGTTAAAGTGATGTTAGATGCTTATGACAACGGTGAAATTGATCGTTTATATGTTGTTTATAATCGTTTTGTAAATACCATGACTCAGGATCCAACGGTTCTTCAGATGTTGCCTGTTACACAGGAAGAAGAAGATAAAGAACTTAAGCATCACTGGGATTATATTTACGAGCCAGATGCAAAAGTTGTGCTTGATGGTTTATTGATTCGTTACATCGAATCGCAAGTTTACCAGGGTGTTATTGAAAACGTCGCCTGTGAAATGGGCGCACGCATGGTTGCAATGAAAGCCGCTTCCGATAATGCGGGTGACTTAATTGGTGACTTACAACTGGTTTATAACAAAGCGCGTCAGGCCTCGATTACACAAGAACTGTCAGAGATTGTTGCTGGTGCATCTGCTGTTTAACCTTAAATACAAGGTTAAAGCAGCTACAAAAGAATTGCTAAAATTTATAGGGGAACTGAGATGAGTTCTGGAAATATTGTTCAAATCATTGGTGCTGTTGTTGATGTGAAATTTTCACGTGATGCAATGCCAGCAATATATAACGCATTGACCGTTGGCGATACAGGTTTAACGCTTGAAGTCCAACAACAATTAGGTGATGGTGTTGTTCGTGCAATCGCGATGGGAACCAGTGATGGTTTAAAGCGCGGCATGGCAGCTTCTGACAATGGCAAGCCGATTCAAGTACCAGTAGGTCAGGGTACACTTGGTCGTGTTATGGATGTTTTAGGTAATCCAATCGATAACGCAGGCGAAGTTAAGGCTGATAAATATATGCCGATTCACCGTAAGCCACCTGCTTACGATGAACAATCTTCAGAAATAGAAATTCTCGAAACAGGTATTAAAGTAATCGATTTAATCATGCCTATTTCTAAGGGCGGTAAAATTGGTTTATTCGGTGGTGCAGGTGTTGGTAAAACGGTAACGTTGATGGAGTTAATTCGTAACATCGCTGTAGAACACAGTGGCTTCTCAGTATTCGCCGGTGTGGGTGAACGTACTCGTGAAGGTAACGATTTCTACTACGAAATGGAAGAAGGCGGCGTTTTAGATAAAGTTGCTCTTGTTTATGGTCAGATGAATGAGCCTCCAGGTAACCGTTTACGTGTTGCTTTAACAGGCTTAACAATGGCAGAAAACTTCCGTGATGAAGGTCGTGACGTATTAATGTTTGTTGATAACATTTACCGTTACACCTTAGCGGGTACTGAAGTATCTGCACTTCTTGGTCGTATGCCTTCTGCGGTAGGTTACCAGCCTACTCTTGCTCAGGAAATGGGTGCGTTACAAGAACGTATCACTTCGACTAAGACCGGTTCGATTACTTCGTTCCAGGCAGTCTATGTACCAGCGGATGATTTAACCGATCCATCACCTGCAACAACATTTGCTCACTTAGATGCGACACTCGTACTTTCTCGTCAAATTGCTGAACTCGGTATTTATCCAGCGGTAGATCCTCTCGATTCAACTTCACGTTTGCTTGATCCGCTAGTCATTGGTGACGAGCACTACAATGTAGCACGTGGCGTTCAGGGTACTTTGCAGAAGTATAAAGAATTAAAAGATATCATTGCGATTTTGGGTATGGACGAATTATCTGAAGAAGATAAGTTAATCGTTGCTCGTGCCCGTAAAATCCAGCGTTTCTTGTCTCAACCCTTCTTCGTTGCTGAAGTATTCACCGGTGCGCCTGGTAAATATGTTTCAGCTAAAGAAACGATTAAAGCTTTCAAAGGTATCGTTGAAGGTGAGTACGATCACATGCCAGAACAAGCGTTCTATATGGTGGGTACGATCGAAGAAGCAATTGAAAAAGCGAAATCTATTAAGTAATAGTTTGCTGAAAACTTTTGGAGAAATAGTATGGCAATGACCATGCATTTAGATATTGTTAGTGCTGAGAAAGAGCTTTTCTCAGGTCTGGCAGAAGTTGTAATTGCACCAGCAATCATGGGTGAAGTGGGCATTCACGCTCGCCACACTCCAATGCTGACACCACTTAAGCCAGGTGAAGTTAAAATCACTAAGCAAGGTGGTGAGGTAGAATTCATTTATGTCTCTGGTGGCATGATGGAAGTACAGCCTAGTGTAGTGACTATTTTGTCTGATACTGCGGTTCGTGCACAGGATTTAGATGAAGCAGCCGCAATGGAAGCAAAACAAGCAGCAGAAGAAGCTATTTCAAATCGTGAAGGTGATATTGATATTGCTGAAGCGCAGTCGAAATTGCTTGAAGCTGTCGCGCAACTACGAATGATTGAGAATTTCCGTAAAAATCGTTAATTTGTAGGCAATATCGAAAGTCTTATAAAGGGCAGATATATTTATCTGCCCTTTTTTTGTTCCTGAATGCATATTATTCACGTGAATATGGCAGAAAATACGATTTGAGACCGATTTTCATTTGCTCTCGAAAACTATTTCTCGGGTTAAGTTACTGATAAACTAGCGACTTTAGAGAATTATCATTTTTTAAGAAAAATATTGGATTTAGAAATGTCAGATTTGAAGCTCGAAAATATGTGTGAGCGATCTTGATGTACTCTACAGTTTTATCCTATTTTCTACCTTGTTCTGATGAAAAATGATATTTTTAAAAAATATTAAAAATAATAATGAAGTTGTTTTGCTCTGAAATCCATTGAAATCGGTATTTGTATGTCTAATAAAGTTGTAGAAAAAAATAAAATTGTAACGTTTAAGTGCATAATTCTTGATGAAGACGATAATATCGTCGAGAGGAATGATATGCCCATGAGTTATATGCATGGTGGGGAAGCCAATGAGTTCCTGGAAGACATGCAGGTTATGGAAGGCGCTAAAGTGGGTGAAACAAGACGGGTTGATGTTAATGCGGCACAAGGATTTGGTGAGCATGATGAAAATCTGGTTATTCGTGACAAACTTGAAAATGTTCCTGAGGAATATCACAAGGTTGGTACGGTTTGTTCCTTTCAGAATGATAAGGGTGAGCCAGTGTCATTCATGGTGAAGTCAATTGAAAATGGGGAAATTGTATTTGATGGTAACCACCCTTATGCTGGAAAAGCCATGACATTTAAAATGACTATTGTTGATATTCGTGATGCTACTGTCGATGAGATAGGTTCGGGCCGACCAGCTGACAACCAACAGGGAAATTCAAAAGCACATTAGACTATGACGAACCCTAATTACATTAATGTTGTGATCCTGGCAGCCGGCCAGGGAACAAGAATGAAGTCAACTTTGCCTAAGGTTTTGCACCCTCTCGCAGGCAAACCTTTAGTTCAGCATGTTATTGATACCTCAAAAAAATTAAATCCTGAAGTTATAAATGTTGTATACGGTCACGGTGGTGAGCAGGTGCAACAACAAATAAATGACATGGATATTAATTGGGTATTACAAGCTGAACAGCTCGGTACAGGACATGCTGTTGATCAAGTTACTGATCAATTAAAAGATGAACAGCTTGTTCTTATTTTATATGGTGATGTGCCATTAATTAAAGTTGAGACATTAACTGAACTATTAGTTCAGGCTAATGATGGTTTTTCATTACTAACTGTAAATTTAGATAACCCACAAGGTTATGGACGTATAGTTCGTAATAAAGAGGGTTTAGTTGAAAATATTACAGAAGAAAAAGATGCCAGTGATGAGATCAAAAAAATAAACGAAGTAAACACGGGTATTTTAGCGGTAAAAGCAGATCTGCTAAAAACCTGGTTGGCCAGATTAGATAATAATAATGCACAAAAGGAATATTATTTAACGGATGTTATCGCGATGGCTGTCAAAGATGGTTTTAAGATTGAGACGACACAGCCTGATAATGAATACGAAGTCATGGGTGTAAATAATCGTATACAGTTATCAGAGCTAGAAAGATATTATCAACTAGAACAAGCAAATGAATTAATGGTTGGGGGTATAACATTAGCCGACCCAACAAGAATAGATATTCGTGGTGAGCTATCCCACGGGCAGGATATTTCTATTGATATTAATACGGTTTTTGAAGGCAACGTATCCATTGGCAATAATGTTTCGATTGGTGCAAATTGTGTAGTAAAAGATTCAAAGATTGCTGATGACGTGGTTATTTTACCGATGAGCATTTTAGATAATGCATCTGTGGGTAAAGGAAGCAAGGTTGGGCCTTTCGCAAGGCTTAGACCGGGTGCCGTTTTATCAGAGAAAACACATATTGGTAATTTTGTAGAAATTAAAAAAAGTTTTGTTGGTCTGGGCAGCAAAGTGAATCATTTAACTTATATCGGTGATTCAATGGTTGGTAAAGGTGTCAATATTGGTGCTGGCACAATTACTTGTAATTATGATGGCGCGAATAAACATCAAACAGTTATAGAAGATAATGTGTTTGTAGGTTCAGCGACACAATTCGTAGCCCCTGTAAAAATAGGTAAAAATGCGACTATCGGCGCAGGTTCAACAATTACTACAGATGTTGCAGAAGATGAACTTGCTATTACTCGCGTTAAACAAAAAAGTATTCGTGGCTGGAAACGGCCTGTTAAAGATAAAAAATAATATTTTAAGAGTATAGAAGCAGAGATGAGAATATGTGCGGCATAGTTGGTGCAGTTTCTAAAAGAGATATTACTTCAGTATTACTACATGGTTTAAACCGCCTTGAATATCGTGGATATGATTCAGCAGGTGTAGCTGTATTAGATAACAGTGGAAACATTCAACGCGTTAGGGCTGTTGGGAAAATAAAAAATTTAGAGTCTGCTTTAAAAAATACACCTGCCAATGGATTGATTGGAATTGGCCACACACGTTGGGCAACGCATGGCGAACCTACAATAAAAAATGCACATCCTCATGTATGCAATGACTGTGTAGCCATTGTTCACAATGGCATTATTGAAAATCATGAAGCTTTACGTGAAGAACAAATCAAGGCTGGCTTTAGGTTCACATCTGATACTGATACTGAAGTAATCGTTCATCAAATTAAAAAATATTTAAATGAAGAAAACTCTTTATTTGATGCCGTTAAGAAATCTATCAATGATTTAGAAGGTGCATACGCATTAGGTGTCGTCAGCACATCAGAACCTGATACATTAGTTTGTGCCCGTAAAGGTAGCCCACTGGTTATTGGTGTAGGTGAGAATGAAAATTTTATCGCATCAGACATGTCTGCTTTATTATCAGAAACAAATCAATTTATTATTTTGCAAGAAGGCGATATGGCTACCCTGAAGTCATCTGGTGTCGATGTAGTAGATGAGCATGGTAAGAAAGTTAAAAGAAGTCTTCATGAAAGCCAATTATCAGGTGATGCTGTCGATAAAGGTGAATACGAACATTACATGCTTAAAGAAATTTTTGAGCAACCCATTGCTATTGCAAATACATTAGAAGGCCGCTTAGGTAAAAATACGGTATTAGATTCAAGCTTTGGTCCTAAAGCAATTGAAATATTTGATAAAATAAAATCAATACAAATTATTGCGTGTGGTACGAGTTATCATGCTGGCTTAATTGCCAAATATGGAATTGAATCAGTAACGAGTTTGCCGGTAAATGTTGAAGTTGCCAGTGAGTTTCGTTATCGGAAAGTTGTTGTTCAGCCAGATACTTTAATGATTACAATTTCACAATCTGGTGAAACAGCAGATACACTGGCTGCGCTACGTAAAGCAAAAGAAATTGGATATGAACATAGTTTAGCAATTTGTAATGTGCCTGAGAGTTCATTAGTACGGGAATCTGAACTTAGTATGATGACGCGCGCGGGCCCTGAAATTGGTGTCGCTTCAACAAAGGCTTTTACTACACAACTGGTAGCCATTTTATTATTGGTGACAGTACTCGCTCGGCGTTTTGGATTTCCTGCAGAGACGGAAGCAAAAGTGGTCAATCAATTACGCCACTTACCGGGTATTATTGATGATGTCTTGAAGCTGGATGATGAAATTAAAGACATTGCAAAAGATTTTGCTGATAAAGATCATGCATTATTTTTAGGTCGAGGTATGCATTATCCTGTTGCAATGGAAGGTGCATTAAAACTTAAAGAAATTTCATATATACATGCTGAAGGATACCCTGCCGGTGAATTAAAGCATGGCCCGATAGCATTAGTAGATAAAAATATTCCGATTGTTGCGGTCGCACCAAATGACAAGCTAATTGATAAATTAAAATCTAATTTACAGGAAGTAAAAGCACGTGGCGGGCGGTTATATGTTTTTGCTGATAAAGGAACTAATCTTAAGTCAGAAGATGGCATTAAAGTAATAGAAGTTGCACCACTTGATATTGCGATTTCACCAATTATTTTTTCAGTGCCCTTACAGATGCTGGCTTATCATGTTGCAGTGCTTAAAGGAACAGATGTTGATCAGCCTAGAAACTTAGCGAAATCAGTAACGGTTGAATAATTTTTAACGTCGCCAGAATGCAGGCGTTAATAACACAAGAAGGGTAAAAATTTCCAGACGCCCTAACAACATTGCAAAAGATAAAATCCATTTAGCCGTATCATCTATTCCCGCATAATTTGAACCCACCTCATTTAAGCCTGGCCCCAGGTTATTCATAGTAGCTGCGGTGGCTGAGAAAGCGCTGATTTGATCTAAACCGGTAGACATAAGTAAAAGTAAAATAATAATAAAAGCAGCAACATAAGCTGAAAAAAAGCCCCAAACAGCCTGAATAATACGGTCAGATAAAGGTTTACCACCAATCTTAATAACAAAAACAGCATTAGGATGGATTAAACGTTTTATTTCACGCATACCCTGTTTAAGTAACAGCAAAAAGCGAATCATTTTCATGCCGCCGCCGGTAGAGCCGGCACAGGCACCAATAAAGCTGGTAAAAAGTAATAAGACAGGTAAAAAACCAGGCCAGTTATAGTATTCGTAAGTAGTAAAACCTGTTGTTGTGCCAATAGAAACAGCCTGGAACATGCCGTGCAATAAAGCGTGTTCAGGTGAAATGAAAAAATTCGTGTAATATAAATATCCGGCAGATATTAATGTAATGATTAGCAGTAAGGTGATGTAAGTTTTAAATTCAGAATCGCATATATAGGCTTTAACAGAACGACTACGCCATGATAAAAAGTGTAATGAAAAGTTAACACCTGACAGCAACATAAATATAATGGCAACAACTTCTACCATGGGTTGACCGTTAAAATATCCCATACTGGCATCATGAGTAGAAAAACCACCAATCGCAACGGTTGAGAAGCTATGGCCTATCGCATCAAAGATATTCATACCAGCAAACCAATAAGCAACAGCACAAGCGACAGTGAGTGCTAAGTAGATATACCAAAGTGCTTTTGCTGTTTCAGTGATTCGAGGTGTTAGCTTAGTATCCTTCATTGGCCCTGGTGTTTCTGCTTTATACAATTGCATACCACCGATTCCCAGCAGAGGCATGATTGCGACCGCTAAAACAATGATACCCATACCACCGAGCCATTGTAATTGTTGACGGTAATAGAGAATAGATTCTGGTAATTTGTCTAAGCCTTCTATCACGGTCGCACCGGTTGTTGTGAGTCCCGATAAAGACTCAAACAGTGCATCGGTAACAGATATATCTAATTGCGTCGACAAAATAAAAGGTATTGCACCGAATGAGGCGAGTACAGTCCAGAATAAGACGACAATTAAAAAGCCATCTCTGAGACGTAATTCATTTTTATAATTTTTAACAGGTAACCAGGCGATAATGCCGGTAATTAAAGTGACTGCGAAGGCGTTAAAAAAAGGTTCAAGTGCACCATCAAGGTAGATTACAGCAACAGCCATGGGAGGTACCATGGTGAAACTGAACATCATTAAAAGGATGCCAAGAATTCGTTGTATGACAAAAAATTGCATAATGATGACTCTTATATAAAGGTGATGCCAACTTGAAAGAGTTTTTCGACGTCTGATATGTATTTTTTATCAATAAGAAAAAGTATCACATGATCTTCGGGTTCAATAATGGTGTCGTGGTGCGCAATAATAACATCATCGCCACGGACGATAGCACCGATGTTTGTTCCGGTAGGTAATTTGAGATCGCAAATTTGGCGACCAACTACTTTTGAGGTTGTTTTATCCCCATGCGCGATAGCTTCAATAGCTTCAGCTGCACCACGGCGTAAGGAATGTACTTTAACAACATCACCACGACGGACATGTGCCAGTAAACTACTAATGGTTGATTGTTGTGGTGAGATGGCAATATCGATTTCACCGCCCTGAATAAGATCAACATAGGCTGCGCGATTGATAAGCGCCATTACTTTTCGCGCCCCTAAAGATTTAGCTAACATTGCAGATAAAATATTAGCCTCTTCGTCGTTAGTGACTGAGCAAAAGATATCGGTGTTATCAATATTTTCTTCGATCAATAAATTACCATCAGAAGCATCACCATTCAGTACAATCGTTTTATCAAGTTCTTTTGCTAAGTTATGTGAACGTGCTGCATTGTGATCAATGAGTTTAACCTGATAATCATTTTCTAAAGCTTCAGCAAGACGTTTACCGATATTACCGCCACCTACAATCATGATGCGTTTATAAGGTTTATCCAGACGGCGTAATTCACTGATCATGGCGCGAATAGATTTTGGTGTGGCAACGAAGAAGACTTCATCATCAGCTTCAATAACAGTATTGCCATGAGGAATAATGGCGCGATCATGACGATAAATTGCTGCAACGCGGATTTCAACGCCAGGCATATGTTGTTTAATAGTGCTTAATTCATGGCCCACTAAAGGGCCACCATAGTAGGCACGCACTCCCACAAGCTGAACTTTTTTATCTGAAAAATCAAGTACCTGGAGCGCACCTGGATGAGTGATTAAACTCTGGATATAGTCAGTAATAAGTTGTTCCGGGCTGATTAAAACATCAACAGGCAAGGCTTCTTGCTGGAAGAGCTGAGGATGAGATAAGTAACCTAACGCACGTACGCGGGCAATTTTAGTCGGGGTGTGGAATACAGTATAAGCAACCTGGCAAGCAACCATATTTGTTTCATCGCTATCGGTAACTGCGATGAGCATATCGGCGTCATCTGCCCCCGCTGCCCTTAATATATCAGGATGTGAGGCGTGACCTGCGATAGTGCGTAAATCAAGTCGGTCTTGCAGTGCTAGTAAGGTTTTTTCATCTTTATCAATGATGGTTATATCATTGGCTTCGCTGGTGAGATTTTCAGCCAGCGAGCTGCCTACCTGGCCTGCACCTAAAATTATAATTTTCATTTGATATGTCGTATTTTATTTTTATTTAGTGTCAATTAATAAAGATTTAGTATCAATGTTTAAAGCACGTAACTTTCGATAAAGATGAGTACGTTCCATCCCCGTCAGTTTGGCAACTTTACCGACGCTGCCTCCTGCTTTTAATAAGTGATGAATTAAATAATCCCGTTCAAAATGTTCTCTTGCCTGACGTAATGGTAGATCATAAGCAACAGAAATACCCTCTTCTGTTACAGATATTTTTTCTTTTTGATCAATGGCAGCCTCAACTTCTTCCAGACTAATTTCATTACCGGCTGCGGTGATGAGTAAGTGTTGTACTAAATTTGTTAATTCAAGAACATTTCCCATCCATTCATAATTTCGCAGTCGATTTTGGGCTGCAAGACTAAAATGGCGATAAGGTAATTTTTCCTGTTCAACAAATACATTGGTATAAAATTTGAGTAAATCCGGAATATCTTCACGATGTTCACGTAACGGTGGAATATGTAGCGGTACAACATTTATAAAATAAAACAGGTCTTTTCTGAAATTATTTTCTTCAACCAAACGTTCCAGATTTTTATATGATGAGCAAATTATTCGCGCTTTAAAAGCAATCGATGAGGAATCACCGATATGTTGAAATGAACTGCTTTGTAGCAGACCAAGCAAAAAGGTTTGTGTTAATTCATCTGCTGCATCAATATTTCTTAAAAATAAGGTGCCCCCCTGAGCTTTATCAAGCAGTCCTTGTACAGACGTGGTTCCCAGGAATTCTTCAGGATTTTTTTCATAACTTAAAGATGAAAAATTAATTTCTATGAAGTTATTATCATGGTGCTGGCTATTATTATGTAAATAGTGAGCGGCGACTTTAATGCCACTGCCTGCCTCGCCATTTAACAAAACCCAGCTATCATGCTCTGCAATACGTTTAACTTGTTCACGTAAACGGTGCATGACGGGACTGTGGCCAATAGGTTCGCTAACCGTTGGACTTTGATGTAGATGAGTAGCCGGTTGATGACCGGTTTTATCAAAATTTAATGCCTGTTCAACAGTTAACAAAAGCTTGGCGAGCGAAAGTGGTTTTTCAATAAAATCAAAAGCACCTAACCGGGTTGCTTCAACTGCTGTTTCGACCGTGCCGTGGCCAGACATCATAATAACAGGAACCTTTAAGTTTCCATTCTCTGTCCATTCCTTTAATAGCGTAATACCGTCGACATCCGGCATCCAGATATCAAGCAATATGAGATGCGGTTGATGTTGGATATAAGCTTCTCTTGCTGTTTCACCATTTTCTGCGACTGCAACGTTATAACCTTCGTCCTGTAGTATTTCCTGCACAAGATGTCGAATATCCGGCTCATCATCGACCACCAAAATTTGGGGCATGTTTGGGTCAAGCAGATGTGTGGTCTCATTTTCCATAGGTTCAGGCTGCAGCATTATTATTTTGCTTTATTTTATCCGTTTCGAAATGAAGGCTGGATATTTTTTTAACCGGCAGTCTTATTATAATGCTTGCACCGCCTTCTTTTGCATTTTCAGCAAATATCATTCCACCATGTTCTTCGACAATTTTCTTTACAATAGCCAGGCCTAAGCCACTGCCTTTGGGTTTGGTCGTGATATAGGGTTCAAATAATTGATCAAACATATCGTCGGCAATACCTGGTCCAGTATCGGTAATTGTTAATTCAACATAACGACAGGCATGTTCTTCAGCACAGCGCGTAGAGATATAAATTTTTTCTTCTCTGGTTTCTCGTAGAGACTCTGAATGAGTTTCCTGATTAGCTTCCAGTGCGTTTTTAATTAAGTTATGCAGTAATTGACGGAAGCGACCAATATCTGCTTCTATTTCAGGATTACTGGTGTCCAGTGTAACGGAATACAGCGTATCGTTGTTCGGTGAAAGATATAAATCGAGAACCTCTGTAATAATCTTATTCAGATCAATTGTATCTAAATTTAAAGTTGGCATGCGAGCATAATCTGAAAAGGCTTTTACCATTTCTTTTAATGTTTCTACTTGTTGCACGATAGTATGGGTTGAACGATCCAGAATATCAGCATCTTTTTTATCCATTTTTTCAAGATATTTATGGCGAATACGTTCAGCTGAGAGCTGAATAGGTGTCAGTGGGTTTTTAATTTCATGCGCAAGACGGCGGGCAACCTCACCCCATGCTGCATTTCTTTGTGCTTTTACCAGTTCGGTTACATCATCAAATACGATAATACTGCCATCGTCCAGGTTTTTAGTGTGGGTAGATAAAGAAATTAAGGTACCGCGACAAATTAATATTTTACGTGTACCACCAATAAATAGAGTGACTTCTTCCTGCCACTTATTTTCTTTGGCCTCAATGTGAGGATAAATGGCATCGATTAATTGTTGCAGCTGTGGATTATCATCAATAGCATCATCTAAAAAGTGACCGATATAGGGCGTTAAAGAAGCACTAAGAATTTGGTTAGCCGCATGGTTTGTTGTTTGTAAGAAATTATTTACATCCAGTGTGATAACACCAGAAGATAAGTTACCCAAAACGGTTTCAAGGTAGCTATGTTGTGCCTCAGCTTGTTGTTGACTAACTCTGGCACTATCTTGTGCCAGTGAAATTTTCTGTGTCATTTCGTTAAAAGAGCGCACTAAAAATCCAAGCTCATCTTTTCCCGGTAAAGGTAAGCGTTTTTCATAATTACCAGCAGCAACAGCTCGTGTACCTTCAACTAAATCAGAAATAGGTGCAACCATTCGTCTGGCAGCAAAAAAAGCAGCCCAGATAGACGTTAAGATACTGAGTAATAAAATAAGCGATAAGGTTAATATAAAACTGTATTTAAGGGGTAAGCGCAATATAGTTAATGATCTAACAGCACTAAAAGCTTTCTGAACATTTTCTGCAAGCTCATTAATACGCGGCGTGACAGGATAAAGAAGCTGTAATATTCTGCCATCTAAGGCGGGATCCGGATTGGCCATATTAATTGCAATTCGAATATGTAAACCAATTTCCGGGATGGGTACTAAACCAAAGTCATCTTGCCCGAGGCGCAATCTTTGTAACGTATCATCTTCTAATTGTTGTGGTAAAAGCCGGGTAGTTTCACTAATGCTCGAAGCAATTATTCGACCGCTATTGGTAAATAATGTTAATTCATTTGCGCCACTTTCATTCCGGAGTTCATTCAAAGTAAGTGTTGCCAGTTCGTTAGAAATGGCGTTTAAGCGTGGAGACATTTGCTGTGTTTGTCTTAACAGCTCACGCATACGAACACCGAGAGATGTTTTACTGAGTTCAAGTGCATCATTCAAAGCATTTTCAACGCGAACATCAAACCAGCTATCGATGCCACGTTGTAAAAAATCTAAAGAGAAATAATAAACGACAGAAACCGGTGTGGTAGAAAGAATCACAAACATAATAACTAAACGAGTAGTTAAACGTGATCCTGTTTTCCCCTTTCGATATTGCTGTATTAAGTGCCATACACTTTTACAAATTAATACAACCAGTAAAATAGTTGCAAGTAAATTAACACCGAGTAATACAGAATAAAGCCGACCAAATAATAATGAGTTGTGAGTGGCAATACTCATTAAATAAAGAGATGTTAATAACAACACCACCACAACCGCAATGGGCGTGTTGCCTGAAAAAAACCGTTTGATTAAGGTTTTAATGGCCATGAAAACCAGTCACTTTCGAGTTGCCATTGCGAAGAAATATAAGCGATGGGACGCATCGGTGCGGGCAAAGATTCGATGTCAAGGTAAGTGCGCATTTGCACATAGTAGTCATCATCTTCATCAAGTAAATTTTTATCAATTAAAGGGAAATCTCGAATGTAACTTAATGAATGTAAAGCCGCATTTAAACTAACAAAGTTTTGTTGAGCACCACTATTTAAATTATGAATAATATATTTTTCAGAAAGCGCGTGATAAAGCAATAAATAACCTTGCTCAAGTTCGGCAATCGTTTTATCCCACCACCAGCTTCTGTCTTCATTGACTTCAATATTCACGAGCACAATTAAAGGTACGCCACTTCGAAGTGCATCAAGTGCATCATCTGAAAATTTTAGATCCATATTGGCTTCAAGATGATAAACATGATTTTTTAATTTTGTTTCAGCGGCAAGAATTCGAAATCCTTCGGCGTAACCTGGTGTAGGAAAAAAAGAGATAATAAGAAGGCACAGCAAAGCAGCAAATAAGGATTTGCCAAATAAACTTTTTGTAGACTTATCGCTTGTGAATAAGTGCATAAAAAAAACCGTCCATTCCATCTTCGCTATTTTTGCCGCCTTCACCAGGCAGAATTTGTGTACCAGCGATTTGTTGCTGTCCCCAGTCTGAATTTATGGGCTGAAGCTCTGCATTATCATGCCGTTGAAGAAAGTGTTGTATTTGTAATGTATTTTCTTCTGCTAATACGGAACATGTTGCATATAACAGCATACCTCCAGACTTCAATAGAGGCCAGAGTGCATTAAGAATTTGCGCTTGATCATGGACTAATTTGGGGATGTCATCCTGCTGGCGGAGTAATTTAATATCGGGATGTCGACGAATGACGCCACTGGCACTACAAGGTGCATCAAGTAATATGCGATCAAAGGGATCGTTATCCCACCACGCGTCGGGTTCATAGGCATTGGCTGCAAGTAGCTGAGCTTTTAATTGAGTACGATCCAGATTTTCCTGTATTTTTTCCAGTCGACTTTCATCAATATCCAGCGCAAGCAGATCAATCTCTTTTTCTCGTTCGAGCAGGTGAATGGTTTTGCCTCCGGGTGCCGCACAGGCATCAAGTATCCGCTCGCCTTTTTGTGGATCTAACAAAATAGCGGCAAGTTGCGCGGCTTCATCCTGAACGGAAACTTTGCCCTCTTTGAATAAGGGCAAAAGCTTCACCTGAACGGGCTTGTCTAAATAAATTGCATCGGCTGAATACTTAGCAACAGTAGCTGAAATATCTTTTTCTTTTAATAATTTAAGATACGCATCCCGTTTAATATAGCGAGTATTAACCCGTAAGGTCATGGGTGGATTTTGATTGTTTGCTTGTAAAATGTGTTGCCAGCGTTTTTCTTCAAGCCAGTTTTTTTTAATGATGTTTAACCACCATTGCGGGTGAGCAAATTCTGCCACTTCATTATTTTTGATTTGATTCGTTAATGTTTCAGCCTGACGTTGGTAATTTCTTAAGACCGCATTGACTAAATTTTTTGCCCAGTGTTTTTTTAATGCTTTTGTTACTTTTACCGTTTCAGAGACGGCAGCATGATCCGGTATACGCATTTCAATGAGTTGATAAAGTCCGACCAGAATTAGAAGAGTAACATCGTAATCCTTTATTTTAAGGGGTTTGCTGATCAATTGGCCAGCAATATATTCCAGACGTGGCAGTAACCGTATAACACCATAGCTCATGGCTTGAATTAAGGCGCGTTCACTTTCTTCTGTTTTATCTGCGTATTTTGCAATCGCATCAGGCAGGTTGCGACCTTGTTGTGTAACTTGTAATAAAATTTTTACAACCGCGAGTCGACTATTCATTGGGTTAAGATACAGCTTAATACGCTACCAACAGGAAGCTGTTTAGCATGACCATTCATAAATGAAGCAACATCCATCGCTTTGCTGCCAGAGGGTTGAAGTTTGAGTAAACGTAACGTCCCTTCTCCACAACTAACGTCGATCCCATTTTTATCACAAGCAATGACGGTTCCAGCTTTAAGAGCAGAGTTTTCAGCAAGTGCCTGTGCTTGCCAAATACGTAATGTTGTATCGTTAAGGTAAGTAAACGCCACAGGCCATGGATTAAAAGCGCGAATAAGACGTTCTATGTTTGATGCGGAGTCTTGCCAGTTAATGATGGCTTCTTTTTTATCAAGCTTATGTGCATAGGTTGCCAGAGAATCATCTTGTGTGGTGGGTTTTAATCTATCGCTATCTAAGTCTTTAAGCGTGTCTAAAATGGCGCTAGCACCCATTTCGGCCAGACGGTCATGTAAATCACCACCACTGTCTGAATTTTTAATCGTGCAAGGAGAGAGCAGTAAAATATCACCCGTATCTAACCCCGCGTTCATTTGCATAATAGTAATGCCAGACTCTTTATCTCCCGCAGCAATCGCCCGTTGAATGGGTGCCGCTCCACGCCAGCGTGGGAGTAGCGATGCATGAATATTTAAACAGCCTAAACGAGGAATATCTAAAACAACTTGTGGCAAGATCAAACCATATGCTGCTACGACCATAACGTCAGCATTAAATGTTCGCAGTGTTTCCTGTGCTTCAGATTCTTTGAGGTTTGCAGGCTGTAAAACAGGAATATTATGTTCAAGGGCGGCGTCTTTTACCGGACTGGCGCGTAATTTACGCCCTCTTCCCGCGGGGCGATCCGGTTGCGTGTAGACTGCAACAACATCATGTTCAGATTGAATGAGCGCAGAAAGTGCGCTGGCAGCAAAATCAGGTGTTCCAGCAAAAATAATTCGGAGTGATGACATTTAATTGTTTTCTTAATGTTTGATTATAAAAAACTTAGTCGTTTAAATCCGGCCATGAAACAGGGAGAACCAAATAATGACGCGCAAAAGAATGCCATCCATGGCTTACTCGGCTGTCACATCCTTGTGGAAGACGGTCTTGATTTAGCTCTCCCAATTCCATGCCCTAACTTTGTTGTTTTTCTAATATATATTTGCGATTGTCTAACAAATTCGATATCTACATCGCATTTCTTTGTTGTTTTTCGAGTTTTTTACGAATTCGTTGTTTTTTAAGTTGTGACAGATAGTCCACAAAGAGTTTACCCAGTAAGTGATCCATTTCATGTTGAATACAAACGGCAAGCAAACCATGGGCTTCCATTTCAAAGCTTTCGCCATCTTGATTTAAGGCTTTAATACGTACTTTTTCAGCCCGATGCACAGTTTCATAGATGCCCGGTACAGATAAACAGCCTTCATCAAATTTCTGATCGCCCTCTTTTTCCAGAATTTCGGGGTTTATCAGTACAACGGGGTTATTTTTTTCTTCAGAAATATCAATGACCAAAATTCGTTCGTGGACATTCACCTGCGTTGCGGCAAGACCAATCCCCGGCGCATCGTACATGGTTTCGATCATATTTTTGATCAGTGTGCGATGTTTGCCTGTCACTTTCGCCACCGGTTTAGCGATGGTACGCAAGCGCTCATCAGGAAAATGTAAAATGTTTAAAATAGCCATGTTTATTATCTAGTGTCGTTAAGTGATGAATCGGATTTTGTTGCACATTCAGGCAACATTATATTTTGTAGTGGGTTTTTACGCCAGAACCTAATTTCATTAACTTTATCACATCTTTCTATAGTACATTAGTAGGAAAAGCTGCTAACATGATGATACTAATAGATAAGAAGGCGTCAAGAAGTAAGGGAAATAACTGGATTTTTTGCAAAATATGCACTAAATACTCTTATATATCCTCCGAAATAATAATATATAACTGATTGACATCTCTACTTAAGGGAAGCATATGAATAATAAAATCACTGGCTTGCGACTCGCGTCTGTTCTTTTACCCGCGCTTATGGTGTTTGGTTCAATTAGTTTAAGTGGCTGTAGTTCTTCTAAGCCCGCTGTTCAACCTGAACCAATCAGCCAACCTGAACCTATGGAGCAGGAACCTGTTCAGGAAGTCGAAGAGGCTGTCGAAGCACCAAGTGCAGCTGTTCATGACTATCCCGAGCGCTATGTGGTTGTTAAAGGCGACACTTTATGGGACATCTCAAAACGTTTTCTTAAAAGCCCATGGTTATGGCCTTCTGTTTGGCATATCAATCCGGGCATTCGAAATCCTCATTTAATATATCCTGGCGATATTATTGTGATGTATATGGTTGATGGCAAGCCATATATAACGCTTGATGGTCAGGCTGGTATGCAGCCAGATCATATGGCCTCCAGACCGAAAGTAGCCGCAGAAGTAAAACCGGGTTTAAAAGTGGTGAAGCTATCACCTTCTTCTCGCGTGAGCGGCATACATAAAGCGATCTCCACAATTCCAATGAGTGCCATTCGTCCATTTTTAGATCGCCCTCGTGTTGTGACACAAGATCAGCTTGATGATGCGCCTTACATCGTGTCAAGTTATGAGGAACACTTAATCAGTGGCACAGGCAATAAAATTTATGTGCGTAATTTAGACAAGCCACTAACGGGGTATAGCATTGTACGACCGGGTAAAGAATATATTGATCCGGAGTCAGGTGACGTATTGGGTTTTGAAGCTATTTATTTAGCAGATGCGCGCCTGGTTAAAGTTGGAAAAGATGAAGATCAGCCTGCTACATTAACTGTGACAAAAGCATTGCGTGAGGTTCTAAATAACGATGTTTTGATTCCTCATGAAGAACGCGAGCAAATGTTTCAATTTACTCCCCGTTCACCTAAGTCGGAAGTTAAAGGCCAAATCATTGCGGTTTATGATGGTGTTTCTCAAATTGGTCAATACATGATTGTTGTGTTAAATCGTGGTGAAGAACAGGGTTTAGCACCGGGCCACGTACTTGCAGTTATGCAAAAGGGTGCAGAAGTAAACGATTCAAGGCGTATAATCTTTAGTCGTGTTGATTTACCTGATGAACGAGCAGGTATTATGATGGTCTTTAAGACGTATAAGAATTTAAGTTATGCGATTATTATGGAAGAGAATAGAGTCATTCATGTTCTCGATCGCTTCGAAAATCCCTAACACGAATAGCGTGGAGCTAAATCTAAATAGCGGCGTTATATACTAACTCAAAATGCTCATGTACTAGTCGTACACTCCGCTTTTTCGAGAGTTTATGTCTTGCTCTTTAACTCCACGCTATCCGTGTAGTTAATGTTTATTGTTGCAAATAAACACAATGTTCTCACAAGGTTTTTCAATCCAAAAAAGCAAATAACTGCTTGCTTCCAATTAAAGAAAGGGCAGGGAATTGAAGGTGTTGAATCAAGACCGTCTGCCGCAGGACGCGGCAGTCGAGCAGCCATGGATGGCAATCTTTTGCGTGTCTTGATTCAACACCTTCAGTTTCATGACCGAATTCAAGCCATTAACAAATGCATGCACAACTAATTTTAAAGACATATTTAGTGTTACACTCTGCTTACCAAATGGAATTGGTGAGGACAGATTAAATGACACAAACAGAAAATTCTTTACGTAGTTGGTTAGCATTATCCCATGTAAATAAACTTGGGCCCGTTCGAATTCATTCTCTTCTAGACTTTTTTAAAACTCCATCAGCGGTATTAGCTGCCGGAATTTCGGGTTGGAAAGATGCCGGATTGTCGGAAAAAATGATTGAAAATTTATCTGCACCTGACTGGGAAAAAGTTGATGCAGATCTAAAATGGGCTGAGCAGGAAAATGCCGGCATCATTACACTGGATGATGATCGTTATCCAGCAATGCTGAAGAACATCCCCGATGCGCCCCCTATTTTATATACGCTAGGCCAGGCTGAAATACTCAAATTGCCGCAACTTGCTATCGTGGGTAGCCGAAATCCAACACGGGGTGGTCAGGAGATTGCACATGACTTTGCTGCCTATTTAACGTCAATGGGTATGACGGTCACCAGCGGCATGGCGATGGGTATTGATGCTGCAGCTCATCAGGGTGCATTGGATACAATGCAAAAAGGTTTAAATGGCCATGGATTTACGGTTGCCGTGACAGGCACAGGGTTAGACAGGGTATATCCGGCAAAAAACCGGGAAATTGCGCATAAAATTGCAGAAAATGGTGTACTTGTATCAGAATATGCAGCGGGAACCCCGCCTTTACCGGGTAATTTTCCACGTCGAAATCGCATTATTAGTGGCTTAAGTATGGGTGTTTTAGTGGTTGAGGCCGCATTACAAAGCGGTTCTTTAATTACTGCACGACTTGCTGCCGAGCAAGGACGGGAAGTCTTTGCTGTTCCGGGTTCAATTCATCACCCATTGGCAAAAGGTTGCCATGCGTTAATTCGCGAAGGGGCAAAGCTGGTTGAAACAGCGCAGCATATCCTTGAAGAGTTAGGGAGTTTTTCGCCAATATTGTCAGAGAATATTAAACAAAATCATGACAATCATGTAAAAGCTGATTCAGAGCAAAAATTGGCGACAAATTCCCCCGTCAATGTGGACGATGAATATCAACAGGTCTTGAAATGCATTGATTTTGAACCCACATCAGTGGATAAAGTGGTTGAAAGAAGTGGATTGACTGCGGATGCGGTTTGCTCCATGCTATTGGTATTGGAATTGCAGGGTTACATTACAGCCTTATCTGGTGGCTACTACTGTCAAGGCAGGTAAGAGGAAATAAAATGAAAGAAAATATACTCGAAGTGCTGATGTATCTGTTTGAAAACTACATGAACGACGAAATTGAGTTTGATACAGATGAAGAATCACTAAGAACGGAGCTTGAGCAAGCCGGTTTCCATAAAGCGGAAATTAGTAAAGCGTTTGTATGGCTTGAGGGTTTAGCGGGCTTGCAAGACGGATCTGAACCACTTGCATTTAGTGCAAAATCTATTCGTCTTTATACTGCCGAAGAAACCGAGAAACTGGATTTAGATAGTCGTGGTTTTTTAATGTTCCTGGAACAAACAGGTGTGCTTGATCACAACACGCGTGAGATGGTGATCGATCGTGTCATGGCATTAGAGTCAGAAGAAATTGATCTTGAACAACTTAAGTGGGTTGTGTTGATGGTGTTGTTTAATCAGCCTGGTCGAGAAGCTGCCTATGCCTGGATGGAAGATTTAGTCTTTGATGAAATGCCAGGCGTCATTCATTGAGAATGTTAAAAATACAACAAAAATAATTCAGTGCCCGCATTATGCGGGCATTTCCTTTTATGTGATGGTTTAAAGTTATGGCAAAAAATCTCGTCATCGTAGAGTCACCCGCAAAAGCAAAGACAATAAAAAAATACCTGGGTAAAGGTTTTGAAGTCCTCGCTTCGTACGGTCATGTGCGAGATTTGTTGCCTAAAGAAGGTGCGGTTGATCCTGCTAATGACTTTAGTATGAAGTTTCAACAAATTGAAAAAAATGAAAAACATGTTGATGCCATCGCAAAGGCATTAAAAAAAGCAGACGCTTTATATCTGGCGTCGGATCCGGATCGCGAAGGTGAGGCCATTGCCTGGCATCTATATGAGCTTTTAGAAGAACGCGGCCTGTTAAAAGATAAAAAAATAGGTCGGGTTGCTTTTAACGAGGTAACTAAAGGTGCGGTTAAAGCCGCTATAGAAGACCCACGTGAATTATCACAAGACATGATTGATGCACAGTTAGCACGTCGTGCTTTAGATTATTTAGTGGGCTTTAATTTATCGCCTTTATTATGGAAAAAAATTCGTCGGGGTTTATCCGCTGGTCGGGTTCAAAGTCCGGCATTACGTTTGATAGTTGAACGTGAACTTGAAATTGAAAAATTTGATCCAAAAGAATACTGGACGATTGAGTCAGAGCTTGAAAGCGATAAACAAGCATTCACTGCAAAGCTAACAAAGCTTGAAGATAAAAAAATTACTCAATTTACAATTAACTCAGAAGAGAAAGCCAAAGCTGCTGAAAAAGTTTTAAATAAAGGCGCTGGTTGTATTAAGAACGCTAAAGATAATATTAAGAACACTAAAGATAATATTAAGAACACTAAAGATA
>Ga0316208_1000446_pt1 | contig 50717 bp, 46 predicted proteins | sample 3monopyrite_MG_FD_204944 | JGI IMG/M metagenome (GOLD analysis project Ga0316208, IMG submission 204944) | Microbial mat bacterial communities from mineral coupon in-situ incubated in ocean water Damariscotta River, Maine, United States -... | ecosystem: Environmental > Aquatic > Marine >... | reverse complement strand
GGATAAGGCAAAAACGCACTGAATTACTAAGAATTCAAGAGGACATTGCAGAAGAAATTGGCATGTCGCAAAGTGCGTATGCCAAGCTAGAAAATGGGTCTACCAAGATTGATATGGAGCGATTGGTAAAAATCGCTGAAGTATTAGGTATTACCATTGTTGCCTTATTTCCGAAGAGCCTTATGTCAGAATCAAAAGTCCAAAATCCAATGAAGCATGCGAGTCAAGAGGAAATAAAAGTTGAGAAACAATTGCATGATTGGAAAGATGTGCGCATCCGTCAATTGGAGGCTGAGCTTCAACGTCTCAAAGGCCAATAAAAAAGCCGATTGAATTTCAATCGGCTTATTAAGTAATTCATATTTAATCTAAAGAGGCCATCCCAAATGGATCAAATAAAATCGAATACTTAAATTAAATGAACACAGCTAACCTGATGTTACCAAAAATGAGTTATGTATAAAATCAAACCAAAGTATAAGATTAAAACCATCAGTAATATTATTGTATTCCAAATTATTTGATTTTTATTTTTCCTCCCCATAGCATCGTACAAAGCCGTAAGCGTTTTTTTGATAGGAAAAAACGCGATAATTGAAAGTAAAAAAATGAAATATTTCATACCTTGAAGAGTTAAACAATTCCTCCTAAACATAAACCAAAGGTAGCTAATCCTATGGCTACACCTAAAGGTCCCAAAAATCTGGAAGCTACTTTTCCAAAAGCTTTGATTAGTGCCTTTCTAGTCCATTTATTGCCAACTCCGTCGCCTGCAGCTGCTCCTAAAGAAAAAAATAAGTCAGCACCAATTGCAACTGCTGCACAATTACCAACTTCACCCCATGTTAATTGTGTATTGTGATAGTAATATCCAGTATCACTACCTAATGAATCTATTTCTAGTGTATCATTAGGAGAAAATAAACCTCCTAGAGCCATAGTTTCTTCTGAATTGGAAAGATCAATACTAATATTATGTTGTGTCGCATAATAAATGCCATAATCGATTAGATCTTCAGCCGCAGTCATAATGTCATCTTGATCAGATGTAGACAATGTGTAATTTCCTTCAATTAGTTCAATTTTATATTCATAAAGTGTTAAATCTGATGGCTTAGAACTAAATAGTATATTGTCAACATCTGATTTCAAATCGTTCATCATTGTTTGATAAGATGCTTCAGTGTAAGTGCTTTTTTTATTTCCAATTCTGCTTTTTGTAACAGTTTCATTTGACTTATTATTTGAATTCGTCAAAGACGATATAGTATTTCCCTCAATTGGATTTGGACTCTCATCCTTCTGGCAACTTTGAAAAATAAATGCGAATACTATAATCGCTAAAAGTGATGTTCGTGTTTTCATAATACTTGATTTTTAGTTTGTTAAAAAATTTAAAATTGAACTGCGCAGTTCTTGATTATTCAAAAATATATGAAATTGTAATTGACTGATATTCAATTTTTGACTATTTTAGTCAAAAAACAACTATTTGAATGTCAATACATAAGAAAATAGGCGAGCGGATAAGGCAAAAACGCACTGAATTACTAAGAATTCAAGAGGACATTGCAGACGAAATTGGCATGTCGCAGAGTGCCTAATCTAAACTAGAAAAAGGGGAAACGAAGATTGATATGGAGCGATTGGTGAAAATCGCTGAAGAATTGGGCATTACCATTGTTGCCTTACTACCGAAGAGCCTTTTGTCAGAATCAAAAGTCCAAAATCCAATGAAGCATGCGAGTCAAGAGGAAATAAAAGTTGAGAAACAATTGCATAATTGGAAAGATATACGTAGTCAACAATTGGAGGAGGAACTAAAACGAATTAAGCGCTATTAAAAAAGCCGATTGAAATTCAATCGGCTTTTTTTGTTTGAGTTATTTATAGATTAGTCAGCAAGTACAATCACCTTATTGTGTTTTACTTCTACAACACCTCCATTCACTTCAAAAAAGTGGTCTTTACCTGCTATCCAGATATCTATTCCAAGCTCATTGATGCAAATCCCAATGATAGAACAGACGACAACTCCTATGATACTATAACTGTTGATATAGTGTTCTTGCTTCAACTGTTTTTTCTCCTTATCAATAAATACACCCCAATCTTTCTACCTTAAATGAAAAGTGAGAAGAGCGTGTTTAAATTAATATTCATTATGGTTGTGAGCTATAGAAATTGAAGTTGTGAAAAAATAATATAGGTGCTATGATACTAGCACCTATATTATTGAACTCATGGGAAATTAGGCTCTTAAGCTTTTAGATTCAAAATATTTATTGATGTTATTTAAAATTGCTGATGAATTTCCAAACTCATAAAGATTCAAAGGGTTAATGTTTTCTACCTTAATTGAATAGATGTTCACAACATCAGTCTTGGAAATGGAATTTATTACAATTCTGTCACCAAAGGATTTGAAATTGCCCCTACCAGTTCTTAATATTAAAGAGTCATTCTCCGTTGAGACTATTTGCCAATTATTAACTTCTTTCAACTTGAATGCAAATTCCTCTAAACTTAAATTAGAATTAACTATTAAAGTATTTTGTGATAAATTGGCATGCTTAGAGTTTAAGTATTTATCAAGTGCAAAGAGGGCTAAATTCATTCCAAAACATGCTACCAATGTTTTAAAGACAGTATGCATTTCAAAATAGTCTTTAACTCCTAACACAAAACTGACGATACTGAATAATAAAAAAGTAAATGACGTTCCAAAAATTATTTTTCGCATTGTATTAAATTTTAAGATTTAAAATAGCAATATTATATTAATCCATGCAACCATTACCATAGGCTGTAGCCATTCCACTAAAGAAGCCGACAATTACTCCCAGTCCATTACCAAGTATTGCACCACCGATTAATGGAACTAAAACTGAAGTAGCACATAATTTTCCTGAAGGTTTACACGTACAAGCAACCGATGCGTTTCCAATATAATTGGGGTCTGAACTTGAACTAACTATGAAAGCATTATTCCAGTTGCTTTCATCGCCGAAATCAGCAATTGCTTTCATAGAACTTGAAACTGTTAGTAAATCCTGCTTTTCCTTTGAGGACAAAGTTGCAGAATTATTAATGTGATAAGTAAATATATCACTAATTCTAACCATTTCATTATAAGATGTTTCTAGCTGAATGTAATTAATCATTTCAGTTAAGATGTCTGCTTGCAAAGCGTTATTTGGTTCTCCACCATTTACGGATGAGATGAGCCCTGATAAAGTTGTCTCGTTGTCAATAACATTTTGTACATCAGATTTCCAAGCAACAATATCTGCAGAATCATATCCTAAAGAGACAAGCTCTAATTCTACGTCATTCATTAATGTTGAACTTTCATACGCAAGTTCATTAACATTATGAATATCTCGCAATACCGAGATTAGGTTTAAACCACTATAATCATATAGGTTTTCAACATTTTCACGTGTAATGTTTCCATTGATATCAGAATTGATTTCATCAATTATAGTTGTTCCTGATTTATTATTTATTGAAGAGTTTTTCACTGAAGTACTCGAAGCTAAGGAATTGCTTAAGTTTTTATCTTCCTTCTCACAACTTTGAAATGATAGCCCAAAGGCGATTGATAAGATTAAAAAGATTTTCGTTTTCATAGGAATTGATTTTTAGTTTATTAAAAAATTTAAAATTGAACTGCGCAGTTCTTGATTATTCAAAAATATATGAAATTGTAATTGACTGATAGTCAATTTTTGACTATTTTAGTCAAATAACAACTATTTAAATGCCAATACATAAGAAAATAGGCGAGCGGATAAGGCAAAAACGCACTGAATTACTAAGAATTCAAGAGGACATTGCAGAAGAAATTGGCATGTCGCAAAGTGCGTATGCCAAGCTAGAAAATGGGTCTACCAAGATTGACATGGAGCGTTTTGTAAAAATTTCGAAAGTATTGGGCGTTGCCATTATTGAGTTGCTGCCCAAGAGTCTATTAACAAATTCAAAAAAAGAAAATCCATGGATAGAGGCAAGTCAAGAGGAAATCACAATAGAGAAGCAATTGCATGATTGGAAAGATGCACGTATTCGACAATTGGAGGCTGAGCTTCAGCGTCTCAAAGGCCAATAAAAAAGCCGATTTAATTTCAATCGGCTTTTTTTGTTTGAGTTATTTATAGATTAGTCTGCAAGTACAATCACCTTATTGTGTTTTACTTCTACAACACCTCCATTCACTTCAAAAAAGTGGTCTTTACCATCAACTACCAATTTAATTTTTCCTTCTTTCAATGTAGCGACCATAGGTGCATGGGCGTCCAAAACACCAAAAGAACCATCTGAACCTGGAAAAGAAGCTAGACTTGCTTCTCCTTCAAAGAGATTCTGGTCGGGGGTTATGATTTCTATTAGCATATCAAATCAATTTGTCTTCATTTCGACTCCGCTCAATGTGACAAATAATTTGTCATGCTGAGCGGAGTCGAAGCATGACAATCTTATACTTTATTTATTCTCTGCCAACATTTTCTCGCCTGCCTCAATGGCTTCCTCAATGGTACCTTTCAAGTTAAAGGCTGCTTCAGGATATTGATCTACTTCTCCATCCATGATCATATTGAAACCTTTGATCGTGTCTTCAATGTCTACCAACACACCTTTCAATCCAGTAAATTGCTCTGCAACATGGAAAGGCTGTGACAAGAAACGTTGCACACGACGTGCACGGTGTACTACCAATTTATCCTCTTCTGACAATTCATCCATACCCAAAATGGCAATGATGTCTTGCAATTCTTTGTAGCGTTGTAATATTTCTTTTACCCTTTGAGCAGTATTGTAATGTTCCTGACCTACAATCTCTGGAGTTAGAATTCTTGAGGTAGAATCCAATGGATCAACCGCAGGATAAATACCCAATTCCGCAATCTTTCTTGAAAGTACGGTAGTTGCATCCAAGTGAGCAAAAGTTGTTGCTGGTGCTGGATCTGTCAAGTCATCTGCAGGTACGTAAACCGCCTGTACAGAAGTAATCGATCCTGATTTTGTTGAGGTAATACGCTCCTGCATGGCACCCATCTCTGTCGCCAAAGTAGGTTGGTAACCCACCGCTGAAGGCATACGTCCCAAGAGTGCGGATACCTCAGATCCTGCTTGAGTAAAACGGAAAATGTTGTCGATAAAGAAGAGGATGTCTTTACCACCTTCTTCGCCGCTGTCTTTGTCTCCATCACGGAAGTATTCTGCCAAGGTCAAACCTGACAAAGCCACACGTGCACGTGCTCCTGGAGGCTCATTCATCTGTCCAAATACAAAAGATGCTTTTGATTCTTTTAATTGTTCTTGGTCAATTGCAGACAAATCCCATCCGCCTTTTTCCATTGATTCAATGAATTTGTCGCCATACTTCACAATGCCTGCTTCAATCATCTCACGCATCAAGTCATTTCCTTCACGTGTACGTTCCCCTACACCTGCAAATACTGAAAGACCACCATGTCCTTTCGCAATGTTGTTGATCAATTCTTGAATCAAAACTGTTTTACCAACACCAGCACCACCGAAAAGACCAATCTTTCCACCTTTTGCATATGGCTCAATCAAGTCAATCACTTTAATTCCTGTAAACAACACCTCTGTGGCCGTCGTTAAATCTTCAAATTTTGGTGGCTCACGGTGAATGGCTGATCCATTTTCATTAGATACTTCACCAATTCCATCTATGGCCTCACCCACTACATTGAACAATCTTCCTTTAATGCCCTCTCCAATTGGCATTTTAATCGGTGCTCCTGTAGCTCGTACTTCTGTTCCTCTCTGCAATCCTTCTGTAGAATCCATAGAAATGGTTCTTACCGTATCTTCACCAATGTGTGATTGTGTTTCAAGGATTACTTTCTCCCCTGAAGGCTTGGTTACCTCAAGAGCATCAAGAATTTCCGGCATTTGTGTTTCTTCACTTTCAAAACTTACGTCCACTACTGGGCCGATGATTTGTGTTATTTTTCCGGTATTTGCTGACATATGAATAGGTCTAAATATTGAAAATTGCTATTTTATTTCGGCTGCAAAAGTAGTGTTTTTTCAAATGAAAATAAACCAAAAAAATGCACTTTTTATTTTGCTATTTTTGGAGGCTCAAATCAAGGAGTCATCGCAGCATTCTATCAATTAAAAACATGCTTTAAGTGAGAGTATATCAAGGGATTGAGGAATTCGAAAAGATCGACAAGGCCGTTGTAACAACTGGGACATTTGACGGGGTGCACATTGGCCATCAATGCATCTTAAATCGATTGAATGAATTGGCGAAAAAAGTAGAAGGTCAAAGTGTGCTCTTGACTTTTTTTCCACACCCAAGAATGGTGATTCATCCTGATGCAGAAATTCAACTGATCAATACCATCGAAGAAAAGACAGCTTTGCTCGAAGCAGCCGGCATAGAACATTTGATTGTCCACCCCTTCACCAAATCTTTTTCACGTTTGAGTTCGGTTGAATTTGTAAGGGATTTATTGGTGAATAAAATAGGTACCGAACATTTGGTCATTGGTTATGACCATCATTTTGGCAGAAATCGAGAAGGGAGTTTTGAGCATTTAATGGAGTTTGGTCCATTGTACGGATTTCAAGTAGAAGAAATTCCTGCACAAGACATTGATGAAGTCAATGTGAGTTCGACAAAAATTAGAAAAGCGCTTTTGAAAGGTGATGTACAAGCAGCCAATGAATTTTTAGGACATGCATTTACAATAAGTGGAAAAGTGGTCAAAGGCAAACAAATTGGCAGAAAATTAGGCTTTCCTACCGCAAACCTTGAGCTGAACGATCGATATAAACTTGTTCCAGCAAATGGGATCTACGCGGTAAAAGTGCTATTTGATGGAAACACTTTCAACGGCATGTTAAATATAGGATTGCGGCCAACCATCGATTCTTCGAATGCGGTTAGCATAGAAGTAAATGTGTTTGACTTTAATCATGACATCTATGGAAGTCACCTTCAATTGCAATTGATTGAGCGCATTAGAGATGAGCAGAAATTTGACTCCTTGGATGCGTTAAAAAGTGCTATGGCAAGTGACAAGAAAAAGAGCCTTGAGATTTTGTCCAATCTCTAATCTCAACCTTAGGTTTAATCTAAAACTAACAGCTTAAAATTTCACATCCAAACTCAACAAGTAATTGCGATAAGCTTGTGGGTACAAAAAGTTCTCTGTGATTGTTTCCCCCACCACATAACTGTATGTATAGCCGTTAGAAGAGTATTTTTCGTTTGCAAAATTGTTGATCAAGAGACGCACATAGGCACTTTTCACCAATTTGGTGGGTACTTTATAACTCAAACGCAAGTCATTCACAAAGTAAGCATCCAATTTCCGCCCTTCATTTGAGGTATTGTCTAGGTATTGCTTTCCAATGTGTCGATAAAGAATGGCTGCTTCAAATCCATGGAAGAGGGCATAAGAGAGTTCTCCATTTAATATCAAATTAGGAGAAAGCGCAATGTCAGTAGTACCCATATCTTGCTCAATGATGTCAAAGCCTTTAGTGTAGTCATACAGCAAATTGGTAAAATCAAGAATCTTGTTTTGACTAAAAGTAGCGTTGGCAAGAAGTTTGATTTTTTGTGAGGGTTTGTAGCCTAACTGCAGTTCAATTCCTCTTCGGAAACTGCGATCAACATTTTGTCGAATTGGCGATCCGACATCGTTCAATTGGCCAGTTAGTACCAACTGATTGGTATAATCCATGTAATAGAGATTGGCTGCGAATTGATAATGGGCTTTTCTATAGTCGATGCCAGCCTCAATATTTCGCATACTTTCAGCTTGATTGGCGTCACTCGGTGGTGTATTTGGATTTTGATCAATGAAGTCTGCACGGTTGGGCTCACGATTGCCTATGCCAAGGAAGACATAAGCTTGCAATCGATCATTGATCTTTGCATTGGCACCAATTTTAGGGTTGAAGAATAAAAAGTCTTGGGCAACACTTAGTTGGCGTTGGTCATTGTCCTTTCCTTTTACTTCATAATTGATGCTTCTTAGCTGAAAATCGGCAAGCAAGTTGACTTTTTCGTTCACTGCGTAGTTGGATTTGAGGTAAATGTTTCCATCGGTTTTTGTTCCAACATTGAAATAATACTCGTCGGTAAGAAACCCATCTGAAGCGTATTCAGACCAAATTACTCTTCCAAAATGATCCCCTTCGTAATGGTTCAAGCCTCCGCCAAGATTGAAGTTTAGTTTGTTGTTCGCATTGTAAAGAATAGAGTAGGTAAAGCCATAGAAGTCGTTGTCAAGCCATCTTCTGCGCACCAAATCCGACGAATTAACCGTATCATTACCCACAATGACATCCTTTAGATTATAATCTGCTAAATCATCGTTTTCTCTGAATTCTTCAAAATAACCTTCACCTTTAGTGTAATGAAGGGCAAAATTGGCCGTGACTTTTGTAGAAAATACATGCGAAAAATGCAATTGATAATTGTCTTGCCCATAATTATCTACTTGATTTTGATATAAGTAATTATTGTAAGCTCTTCCAGCAGTTAAGAGGTTGTTCAATTTTTCTGCAGAGTAACCTTCATTTGAGGCATGCCTTAGCATGGCTTCAGTATCTCCATTGATCCTAGATTCTGGAGTTCCATACCATGATTGATACGTCCTTTCTTGACCACCAAAAGCAATGGCCTTTACGATCGTTTTAACACCATAATATCCACCAGACAAAAAGTAAGATTGTAAGTCAGCATTCGCTCGGTCGATGTAACCATCAGAATTTATTTGTGACAAACGTCCTTCAAACACATAACGATCGTTTATCAATCCTGAACCTACCTTTACGGTATGTTTTCGTGTGTTGAAAGAACCCATTGAATTATTGAGTTCTCCATAGGCTTTTTCTTGAATCCCATCCGTTGCCATATTTAGGGTAGCACCAAATGCTGCGGCACCATTGGTAGAGGTGCCAATGCCCCGCTGAATTTGAACGGAATTCAATGAAGAGGCCAAGTCCGGCATATTTACCCAAAATACTCCATGTGATTCTGCATCATTGATCGGTATGCCATTGACGGTAACATTGATTCTGCTTGCATCACTGCCCCGAATGCGGATTCCAGTATAACCAATTCCAGCACCAGCATCTGAGGTGCTTACCACAGAAGGTGTTTGCTGTAAAAGATAAGGGATGTCTTGGCCAAGGTTGTTTTTGGCGATTTCCTCTTTGCTCACATTTGTGACCGTTGCTGGCGCACCCTTTCCTACTCTTGTTGAACTTACAATGATTTCCTCCGTTTGATAGGATTTTGGATTCAATTCTAAGGTCGGATTTGACTTCAAACGATTTACAGGGACAGTATCTAAACTGTAACCAATGAAGGATATTATCAGTTGGTCTTTTTCCTTTAGTGTATTGAAGCTGAATGCACCTTTTGTGTCTGTGCTTGTTAATTGATAGCTGTCTAGCACGCGGACAATGGCACCGGCAAGCGCTTCTTTTGTAGAAGCATCAACGATTCTTCCACCAATTTCTTGAGCATTGAGCAGACCTAGCATTGAGGTCATGCCGAATAATAAATACAGTTTTTTCATAGCAATTACACAATTTGCTAAAAAACCTTGGGGCGTGTTTCTTAATTGTTTGGTTAAAAAATTCCAACGACAATTCGTTGCTCATTCCCTGCGACTGAATTACCAGCATCAGGTTCAAAGGGTATAATCTCAGCCTTTGTTTCATCGCGGTTAGCGAAAGGCACCCCAAAGAGATGGGATAAAATTAAGCAGGAAATTGCGTCTGAAGAAAAGAAATCACTTTTTTCCTTCTATGATGTCCCATCCTTTCAACGATTTTAAAGGGCAGTTTTTTCTTCTTCAGCACATTAAGATGCATGTCGAATATTCGTTGACGATCTAGTTGAGACGGACTTTCTCTCAAGGAGTCTTTTTCATAGGAAAGATCAGGTCTACAAAGAAGGTAGTGGTCGTAGTTCATTCGTTGTAGCTGAGCAGAAATGTAGTTACTGCAATTGCCGTACTTGAACATTGACCACACAAAAAAGCTTAATGCATTGGTGTCGCAAAAAAGATAGGGTCCTGCTTCTTTGAGTGCTGCCTCTTCGTTTATCAACTGTTGATGTAGCATAATGTCAAGTTCTTTTTTCGCATAACCTTCTTTTTTTTGTTCAAGGTATTGTCGCGCGTATTCCACTACACATGCAGTGTTATAATGAATGGACAACTCCTTTGTGAGTGTAGTTTTGCCGGAGGATTCTGGTCCAACGATGGCTATGCGCTTAGGCGTGCAGTCTCTTCTTCCATTGGAAATATCCATAAACAGCTAAAATAGTGTAAAGTAAAAATAGGAGAGAAGTGAGCGGCAATGTTTTGTGCCAATACATACCCACCGCAATGGAATCTATAATGATCCAAATCAGCCAATTTTCGATGTATCGTCCCACAATCATCCCTGTTGCAATCACTGAAAAGGTGGTGGTAAAAGCATCTAAATAAGGCAAAGAAGCATCGCTGAGATGATGGGCGATCGTCCCTAAAAACATTGTGCATACGAAACCAGTTATAATTAAGAGGACCAATGTTTTCTTTGCAATGCGTTGTGTTGGAATGTGAGCGATCTCTTTATTTTTTGACCATAGAATCCATCCATACACAGAGATAAACACATAATACAGGTTGATGAGAAGGTCAAAGTAAAGTTTAACATCAAAAGTGATATAGACATATATTGCAGAACTGATGAAGCCAAAGATAAAACAGAAGCGATTGCCGGCGGTAGCAAGGATAAGGTAAAAAATAGCTGAAATCACAGCAACCATCTCTATGGCGGACCAATGAGAGAATGCTTCAGAAAAAGCCTTGAAAATTTCCAATTGGTTTAGGCGTTGCGTGTTTTGATGGCTTTGATCTCTTGGATAAAAGCAGGATTTTCCTCCATTGCAGTTCCAATCACAATAACATCTGCACCTGCATTAAAAGCGTTTTGCATAGCCTCTTGATTGTTGATGCCACCTCCTACAATGATGGGATTTTGAGTGAATTCGCGCACTTTTTGAATCATCTTAGTGGGTACCGGATGTTGAGCGCCGCTGCCAGCATCAAGATATGTGATGGCCATCCCCATATATTCTCCTGCCAATGCAGTGCTTGCTGCAATTTCTGCTTTGTCTGCAGGTATTGGATTTGAATTGCTTATGTATGATGCAGTGGTTTGTTTTCCTGATTCTACAATTAAATAGGCTGTTGGGATAACCTCCAACTTAGTTTTTTTCAAGTATGGGGCAGCAACCACTTGCTGGCCAATGAGCATTTCAGGATTCCGACTTGAAAGCAAGGAAAGAAACAGTATTCCATCTGCAGCAGAACATATTTGAGATGCACTGCCTGGAAACAATAAGCACTTCAAATTACAATTTGATTTTATGGTATTTACAGTTGCGTTTAGGTCGCCGGATGTCAATAAGCTACCTCCAACTAACAAGAAGTCGATTTCGCTATCTTCTGCGCTTTTGCAAACTGAAATAAGTGCAGGTTCATCCAATTTGTCAGGGTCAATAAGCAATGCAATTTGGGGCAATTTGTTTAATGCCTTTTCTTTAATGTCTCCTATTATGGTGTTGCTTTGTTCCTGCATGATGTGGATGCAATATTAAGAATTCACGACGTATGCTAAAATGTAATCATCTAGCTGAATGAGATGCAGCTTCACTTCTTTTTTTAGTTTTTCGGAAAAAATAATTCCTTCTACCTCACTCACTTTGCCTTTAGGGCTAATTTGATTTAATTCAAAATTTTGTCTCAAAAAGTAATCTTGCTCACCATGGTATTTAAACATGGCTTCTTTTGCTGCCCAGTATTTTGTCAACTCATGCGGATCTTTAATTCCTCTGGCATATTCATTTACTGTAAGGAATTTGCGCTTTATAGTGTTAATTTTAGCATTTACTTTTTGAATATCGACACCAGTTTTATGTTCTAAAGAATAAGACAGAGCAAGCATATCGTATGAGTGTGAAATAGAAATATGCCCTTTGTTCCCAATTAATTGTGGCCTACCCTGCTTATCATATTGAACGTCGGCAGCACTGTCAATCGTATCTTTAATGGCTACTCTTGTACTAAGCCATTCAATTCTTCGTCTTTTATTATGAATGTTGTTTAGAGGAAGGAGATTGCATTCCTCTTTTTGCAAATATTCAAACAATTCGGCTTCCATATTGTCTTTAATGTTTCTCAAGACAATAGAATGGGTGTCGCTAATATGAAAAAGCGTATTTGAGTGCATTTCTTCGAGCTCCCTTAAGTTGTCAATATAAAAAGGATAATTGGTAAATTTGCACCCCAAAAATAAATTAAATTTAATGAGCACAACTGTAGAATATATTCCATACAAAGTAAAAGACATTTCCCTTGCTGAATGGGGAAGAAGAGAAATTACATTGGCAGAGGCAGAAATGCCTGGCTTGATGTCGTTGAGAGAAGAATACGGCCAAGAAAAACCATTGAAAGGAGCGCGCATTGCTGGTTGCTTACACATGACCATACAAACTGCTGTTTTGATAGAAACATTGGTAGAATTAGGTGCTGATGTGACTTGGTCTTCATGTAATATCTTTTCAACGCAAGATCACGCAGCAGCTGCTATCGCAGAAGCTGGTATCCCAGTTTACGCATGGAAAGGAATGACAGATGAAGAATTCGATTGGTGCATAGAACAGACAATTTTCTTTGGAGAAGACAAAAAGCCATTGAACATGATATTGGACGATGGTGGTGATTTGACGAATATGGTTTTCGATAACTATCCGGAGTTGGTAGAGGGCATTAAAGGCTTATCTGAAGAAACCACGACTGGAGTTCACAGACTTTACGAAAGAGAGAAAAATGGAACACTCGTAATGCCCGCAATAAATGTGAACGATTCAGTGACAAAGTCAAAATTTGATAACAAGTACGGTTGCAAGGAATCGCTCGTTGATTCAATAAGAAGAGCTACTGATATAATGTTGGCCGGAAAAGTTGCTGTAGTTGCTGGATATGGAGACGTAGGAAAAGGTTCAGCAGCATCTTTATCAGGAGCAGGAGCACGAGTCATTGTGACTGAAGTAGATCCTATATGTGCTTTACAAGCAGCCATGGACGGTTTCGAGGTGAAAAAAATGATCAATGCAGTTGAAGAGGTAGACATTGTTGTGACTGCTACTGGAAACAAAGACATTATCTCTGCAGAGCATTTCAAGAAAATGAAGGACAAAACCATCGTTTGTAACATTGGTCATTTTGACAATGAAATTGACGTGGCTTTCTTAGAAAAAGACTATGGCACTACAAAAGAGGAGATTAAACCACAGGTAGACAAATACACCGTTGATGGAAACGACATTATTTTGTTGGCTCAGGGAAGGTTAGTGAACCTTGGCTGTGCTACAGGTCATCCTTCTTTTGTCATGTCTAATTCATTTACCAACCAAACTCTAGCCCAATTAGAGCTTTGGAACAACAGTGAAAAGTATGACAACAAAGTATACACTTTGCCAAAACATCTTGATGAAAAGGTAGCTAAATTGCATTTAGCGAAAATTGGTGTTGAATTGGAAGAGTTGCGCCAAGATCAAGCTGATTATATTGGTGTAAAAGTGGACGGTCCATACAAACCAGACTATTATAGATATTAATCAATCGATTGATCACAAATAAAAAAGCCGCTTTTAGCGGCTTTTTTTAATTGAAAATCCTAAGCGTAGATTGATTAGCATTCAAATTGGTGTTGTACTGCTTAAGCGGGATGCTTGCAGGAGGCCTGGAAACACTTCCGTTCAATAAAAGGAATGTGGAGCCGCAACAGGCATCGGTAGCAGAGTTTCCTGTTAGGTCAACGGCTACCAAAGCACAACTATTAGAGGGTTGAAAAGTGCAATGCCGGTCATATGCCTTTATGGTTGTTGCATCTAATCTGTAAAGAATAATGCCTCTAGAACCCCCAGTTACATAAACCCATTCACCAATTGTTTTCAATTTAATAAAGTCAGGGTCGTTCAATTGAACTACAAAATCTACTGGAACCAAAGGAATGTTGTTGTTCTCATTATTGTCTGAACATGATGGAATTGCAAGAATGATGAATAAAATGACATTCATTTGACATATCTTCAATTCCATTTTATTTATTTTCGCCATGCTCATTCTAAAATCATTTATGAATAACAAAGTTAAGATGCATTTTAAAAGCATTTTCAGGACAGTAGGCATCATTTCATTTTTAAGCTGTGTCTTGGTGGTGGAAATTCCAGCTCAATCAGCCAAAAAAGTTGAGAAAACTGTAAATCGAAGACAAGAGCAGTTAGATAAGCAAAAAGAGGGGAAGGCAGAGCAGCAAAAAAAAGAAATGGAAACGCTGAAAAAAAAGCACTATGAAATGCAGACAAAAGACGTTCAAAAGAGGATGAAAAAAAGTAGAAAAACAGCTGAACGAAACAATAGAAATAAAAAGGGGTTTTTCTTAACTCGGTGGTTTGGGAAAAGATAAATTTATGAAACACAATAAATTGACAATTAGTAATTAGTGGAAGTTAAAATTTGTTATTCTTTTCATTAAATGTATATCTTTACGGCCCTGTAGTTTAGAACTGCATCGCAACAACATAAAATACTTATTATGCTACGAAAATTACTCTTTACGCTAACAATAGCGTTACTAAGTACAGCATCAATATTTGCACAATCAGGTCCAGGATCCATCAAAGGAACAATTACTGAAGGTGGAAATAAGGAACCCGTTCCTTTTGCGAATGTGACCTTGTTTAAAGGCTCAAACCAAATCATGGGAACAACCACAGATTTCGATGGAAAATTTACGTTGAAACCAATTCCTCCAGGTGTCTATGATGTGCAAGTATCTTATGTAGGTTTTCAGACCAAGAGAATAGCAGGAGTAGTTGTAAACTCTGATAAAATAACCAGACAAAATATTGCCATTACTCAAGGGGTAGAATTAAAAACGGTCGAAATAATTGATTTTAAGAAACCATTGATTGAATTGGATAAAACAACCTCTGAAACAACAATAACTAGAGAGGAGATTCAGAAAATGGCTGTAAGATCTGTAAATGACATATCCAAAACAGCAGGGAATGGAGTATTTTCTCGTGACAATGGATCGGGTGCTTTAAATATTCGCGGTCAAAGATCCGGTAGTAATGTTACTTTTATTGATGGGGTAAAAGTGATTGGTTCTACTAACCTTCCTAAATCCGCCATCGAAGAAGTTTCAGTTAAAACTGGAGGCCTTTCTGCGAAGTATGGAGATGCAACAGGTGGTGTGAGGACCATTACTACACGGGGTGGCATTAAAGAATATTTTGGAGGCATAGATTTCTTGAGTTCTGGATTTAGGAATGGGTCTAATGTTGTGGGATTGGATAACTTTGGCTTCAATCTGCTTGAATTCTCAGTAGGTGGGCCTATCATCACTAGAAAAGATGAGGATGGCAAAGTTCTTGAGGCACCTGTTGGGTTTCTACTTACAGGTCAATTAAGAACGCGTCTTAACCCGAGACCTGCAGCAACCACATTGAGAAAACCCAATGATAATGTTGAGCGTCAAATAAGAGAAAACCCTTACGTTTTTGATCCAATTACACAAACACCTTTAAAAAGGACGGAGTTGTTGACCAATGAAGATTTTGAAGAAATTGATTTTTACCTAAATGGCGATGCGAGAAATGCAGCATTGAATGGAAAAGTTGATATCAAAATAAATGATCTAAGCAATGTGGCTATAGGCGGGACCTTCAACTACAGTAATTCAAACAACTATTCTAGAGGAAACTCTTTGTATAATTATGAGAACAATTCAGAAACTGAATTTCTTGATTTTAGAGTTTGGGGACGTTACACACAACGGTTTAAAAATGCTGAATTAGAAGAAGGTGAGGAGGATAACTCTGTGATAAAAAATGCTTTCTTTACAGTGCAGGCAGATTTTTCTAGAAATTTTACAGAAACTCAAGATAGAATTCATAAAGACAACTTTTTCGATTATGGCTATGTAGGTAAATTTGAAGCGAATACTCGTTTGTCATATGACAACAACAACTTTCAACCAATTACACTAGCTGATGGGAATGAATACAAAGGAAGATTTTTGAGTGCTTTTGATGCACCAATTTCAATTGAATATACTCCTGGAGATCGAAACCCAATATTGGCAAATTACACACGTGATTTTTACACTTATTTTCCAAAAGGAGATTCACGTTATTTAACTCTTGAAAACGTTTCTGGCTTTGGGGGTGTTATTAATGGAAGAGGTGTAAGCGGCGCTGTTTATAGTATGTGGACAGCTCCTGGCACATACAGCAATGGGTATTCGAAAGGAGAAAATGATCAGATTCGTGTTACAGGTAGTGGTTCGGCAGACATTGGAGACCATGCAATCCTCTTAGGATTTGAATATGAACAAAGAATTCAAAGAAGCTACGGATTGTCACCAGGAGGCTTGTGGAATCTAGGCAGACAAACTGTAAATGAGCATATTAGCCAAATAGACTCTAGTGAATTTACTGTTACTAACGGATTCCCAGATCCAATTGAGCCTACGATTACTTTTGAAAGAAGGTATGGAGGAGATGAGCAAAGAACTTATTTTGCGTACAATGTAAGGAAGGCGCTTGGGCTTCCTGTTGATGGAACTGACTTTATTGATTTCGATGCGCAAAGTCCTGATTTGTATAAATTAGAATTTTTTGCTGCAGATCAGTTAATTAATCCTACAAATGGAATTGGATTGGGTTATAGAGGATATGACTATTTGGGGAACAGATTAAATTCTTCTCCTTCCTTGGATGATTTCTTCAATGAAACAAATGAATTAGGATTTAAAACACGCCCTGTTCCTGCATATCAGCCAATTTACATGGCAGGTTATATTGAAGACAAATTTGCTTTTGACGATTTGGTATTTCGTGTTGGGTTGCGTTTAGATAGATTTGATGCGAATCAACCAGTACTTAAGGATCAATATTCATTATTCCCAACAAGAAATGTAGCTTACGCAAAACTACAAGGATTAGCCAATGTTCCTGAAAATATTGGTGACGACTACATTGTCTATGTGGCGGAACTCGCGAATCCAAGTGTGGAAAATGTAATTGGTTATCGTGATCCTGAAACGAACAGATTTTTCAATGCGAGTGGTTCCGAGCTAGACAATCCTGATGTCCTTAGAGCTGGCGGCACTATTGCACCATGGTTAGAAAATCCTGAGGAAACAACACCTGCTGAGGATTTAACTACCGAATCATTTGAAGATTATGAGCCTCAATATACTTTGATGCCAAGGATTTCTTTCTCCTTTCCAATCTCTGATGAAGCAACTTTCTTTGCCAACTATGATATTCTTACTCAGAGACCTAGCGGGAACAATGCCATAAATCCGATAGATTTAATATATATAGCAAACCATAACAGAATTTTAAGTAATCCGAATTTACGTCCTACTAAAACCATCAGTTATGAGCTTGGATTTAAACAAAAGGTATCAGCTAACTCGGCCCTTACTTTAAGATCATTTTATAGAGAGCAAAGGGATGAAATTCAAGTAATCCGTTTAAACGGTGCATTTCCAGAGGATTATTTAACGTATGGCAATTTGGATTTTGGAACAGTCAAAGGGTTTACTATTGATTATGATATGAGAAGAATCAAGAACATTGCAGTTCGTGTAAATTATACCATACAGTTTGCAGAGGGAACAGGATCTGGTTCATTGACATCACTGAATCTTGTGAATTCAAATCAACCAAACTTGAGAACTATATTCCCATACAGCTATGATCAACGTCATCAAATTGTAACTACCTTAGATTATAGGTATGGCAGTGGCTCAAGGTATAATGGCCCAAAACTAAATGGGAAAAACATTCTCGAAAATATGGGACTCAATGTTGTTTTTAGAGCTGGTTCGGGCACACCTTATACAGCAAGATCATTACCTGCCAATTCTGAATCATTACCTGCCAATTCTGAAGGTGGCGGTGGGTCAAGTACAGTTCAGCCCGTAGTTGGTGATGTGAATGGTTCAAGACTACCATGGACTTTATATGTGGATGCAGTATTGGATAAAACCTTCGACATCAAATGGGGAGGGGATAGTGAAGAAAATGAAAAGCTTTGGAATTCAGGAAAGAAACGATCTACTTTGAGGGTTTATTTACAAGTATTGAATTTACTTGATCGCATGAATGTTCAAAGTGTATATGCCTATACAGGTAACCCTGATGATGATGGTTACCTTGCAGCACCACAATTCCAAGACCAGATTCGTACACAGATCAATGAACAGTCTTTCAGGGATCAATACGCTTTCCGTTTAGACAATCAATTTAACTTTGAATTACCGAGAAGAATTCGTCTTGGTATTGAATTAGGATTTTAATGTTACTTAATATGAGAAGAATAAATATTTTATTAGGGATAGTCGTTTTCTCTTTTCCAAGCCTTTTATTGGCAGCAGGAGGAGGTGAATTAACTCAAAAAAATCCAAACAGAAATGGCTTGGCGGCAGGATGTTCACCTGCAAGTAACATTATTCGATTAAACTTTAATGGAGTAGATACCCGTGTTGAAGCAGGTGGTCTTTGGTGGCAAGATCGTGCCAATGGTGTCGCTGATTATGAAGTACCTGCAGGTTCCAATTCATATGCCATTTATGCTGGTGGCCTTTGGTTGGCTGGCTTGGATGTCAATGGACAACTTAAAGCCGCTGCAAGTAAATTTGGACAAGGAGTAGATTATTGGACGGGTCCTTTAGATACGGTTGGGTTTGCTGAAGTTTCTGCTGATATCTGCTCAGAATATGATCAATTTTTCAATACAAAGAGGGCTGAGGTCGCCACATTTGTGGCATACAATAGAGCAAAAGATGCAGGGACAGCAGATACTGATTTTCCTGACTATCAAATTCCTAAATCAATACTAGATTGGCCAGGAAATGGTGAGCCACGAGATAATCAGGCCTTTAAATTAGCACCCTACATAAATGTGGGTGGTGACGCATCTTATGAGCCAGAAGAAGGTGACTATCCCTTTTATGACTTAGATGGCACAGTAGACTGTCGAGCTCCAAGAAAAGATAGATCCGAAAGTAGCCGAAGACCATTGTTTGGAGATGAAAACTTTTGGTGGATTTTCAATGATAAAGGAAACTTACACACCGAGACCAATGCGCCGTCTATTGGTATGGAAATTCATGGGCAAGCTTTTGCTTTTGCAACGAATGATGAAGTAAACAATATGACTTTCTACAATTTTGAATTGATTAATCGGTCTACATTTACACTTACTGACACCTATTTTGCGAGTTACGTAGATCCTGATGTTGGAAATTCATCTGATGATTATGTTGGTTGTGATGTAAATAGAGGTCTTGGTTTTTGCTACAATGGTGATGAGTTTGACGAGAGTGTAAGAGGGCAAACAGGTTATGGTAGTACTCCTGCCGCAATTGGAATTGATTTTTTTGAAGGCCCTTTTCAAGATGCTGATGGCATTAATAATTTAGTTGGTATTGGACCAGGTGAGGCATTAAATGGATTGGGTTATCGAGATACAAATCAGTTAATTAGTCGTCAAGATACAAGTAAAGACAATGAAAGGTTCGGGATGAGAAGGTTTGTTTATTACAACATTGGTTCTGCCCAAAATGGAGATCCTACATTAGCCATACATTACTATAATTACATGCGAGGCCTTTGGAAAAATGGACAAGTTATGCGACATGGTGGAGATGGACTAAATTCTCCAGGAGTTGAACAAGGTACACCAACATTTTTTATGTTCCCCGGAGATTCAGACCCACTGCATTGGGGTACCACTGATCCATTTACGGGCTTAACAACTGTACCAGAAAACTTAAATTGGACAGAAGACAATCCTGGTGTTGGTGAAGATAGAAACGACGAAGGAGACAGAAGATTCCTACAATCGGCAGGGCCATTTACGCTAGAGCCTGGGAATGTCAATGACATTACCGTAGGCGTTGTGTTCGCTCAGGCAGAATCAGGTGGAAGGCTTGCTTCAATTGGAGATTTGTATTCAGCGGATGACAAAGCACAAGCATTATTCGACAATTGTTTTCAAGTTTTAAGTGGTCCTGATGCTCCAGATTTAACAATTCAAGAACTTGATCAAGAACTTGTTTTTTACTTAACAAATCCAGATTTTTCAAACAATGCGAATGAAGCATATGAAGAATCAGATCCTGAAATTGTTACACCTGATTCATTATTGGCATTGACCCCACCAATAATTTATGATGACAAATATAGATTCCAAGGTTATCAGGTATTTCAATTGGCAGAAAAAGAGATTACAGTTGCGGAATTAGGTGATCCTGATAAAGCAAGGTTGATTTTTCAATGTGATATTAATGATGAAGTAACTAAATTAATTAATTACACATTTGACGAGGATATAGAAGCCTCCGTTGGTAAAGTCATGGTAGAAGGAGCCAATGAAGGAATTAAGCATAGTTTTAGGGTTTCTGAAGATTTATTTGCTACAGGCAATACCAGGTTAATCAACTTTAAGACTTATTATTATATTGCAATAGCTTATGGGTTCAATGAATTTAAGCCTTATGATCAGGACGAGTCACCTAATTCAGAAAATATATTTGCACCTGCCTATGATGGTCAAAAGGAACCATATATATCGAGTAGAAGAAAAGCGGATGGAGGTTCAATAAGATCAATTACTGCGATACCTCACAATCCTACTTTTGAAGCATTGGGTACTGAAGTAAATTCTACTTATGGAGATTTGGCGCAAATTACCCGATTGCAAGGGCAAGGAAATGGAGGCCAAGCGATAAGATTTACCCAAAATACAATCAATAGATTATTTAATGATCCAGATTGGAACAATCCTGATTCATTGATCAATGAATTGGAATACATTGCAGGTGAAGGTCCTTTCAACCTGAAAGTAATTGATCCACTCAATGTAATAGACGGCACTTTCAATTTTGAGTTGATAGATGGTAGGGTAAGTCCCTTAGTCACAAATCCTCAAATCACCAATGATTCTACAGGTTGGAAAATGTGGTTAGTTGGAGGAGGACCGCATGACACAATATATTCTGAACGATTCATCAATGAGCCAAATGAACAATTGTTATTGAATCCTAACTGGGGCTTGAGCATCGAAATTGAAAAAGGCTCACAACCAGGCAACTTGATTGCAGAGGATAACAATGGTTTCATATCTTCTTCAATCGAGTTTAAAGACCCTTCAAAGACTTGGCTTGGTGGTATTCCTGACAGTGATCAAGAAACCGCCATCAATTGGATACTTTCTGGAACTTTTAGTCAGAGCTCAGCAGCATTTAATGAACTCTACAACGATTACATTATTGAAGAAACCGGTTTATCACCTGATCCTGATGAGAATTTTGAATCTATTCTTTTCGGAACATGGGCCCCATATCGTTTGTGCCGATACAGAATGGACGCCCCAGGTGCAGTAAATGCTCCGGCGAATGGCAAGCGTGATGTTGTGGATTTATATAAAAGTGCGGGTTTAGAGTTAGAAGCATTAAATTCAATTACAGTTGTTATTACTAGTGATAAATCAAAGTGGTCTCGTGTTCCAGTCATTGAAACTAACGATGTTAACAATAGGATGCGTGTCAAAACCAAATTATCAGTAGATAAAGATGGAAATCCAGTGGATACAACAGGTTATGGGAAGGCATCAAATGCCACCATTGATGATTCTCTTTCAACAAATAATGAGGATGATGCTGGATACATAAGTGCAATTGGAATGGGATGGTTTCCAGGATATGCAATAAACAAAGAAACTGGGGAGCGAATGAACATGGCATTTGGAGAAGACTCTGAATTTGGACTCAACAATGGTAATGATATGTTGTGGAATCCAACATCGAATTTTGTCAAAGGTATAGGTACCACACGACAGGTTTGGGGTGGTAAGCATTTTGTGTATGTATTTAGGAAAACTTTGGAAGAGGAACAACGTGTAATGCCTAGGTCTAGATTTATGCCGGTCTACGATTCAGGAGCCCAATTAAAAAATTTGATTGGAAGTAATGTTAAAGCGAACCGCGAATTTGGTTGGTTTTCATGTTCTTGGGTAAGTATACCAATGCTAACTCCTGGACAAGACTTAATGGCAACAGATGTTGAAATCAACATCAATGTGAATAAAGAGTTTGCCAAATTAGAGTCAGACTTCAATAGTCAGTTTAAAAATGACGGTATGCCCGTGTATCAATTTTCAACAAATGGACTTGGAGTAAAGAGAGGTCAAGTTCAAACTTTAAGTGATGAGTTGGAAAAAATCAACATTGTCCCTAATCCTTATTACGGAGTTAGTAAATATGAAGAATCTCAGGTAGATAACATTGCAAAGTTGACCAATCTGCCTGATGTAGCTGTAATAAAAATTTACAATATGAATGGAACCCTAATTCGAACATACAATAAAGCAGATCCACTTAATTTCTTGGATTGGGATTTAAAGAACCAAGTAGGAATACCAGTCTCAAGTGGCGTATATATTATTCACATAGATGTGCCAGGTGTTGGGGAAAAGATCCTTAAATGGTTCGGGGTAATGAGACCAGTAGATTTGAACAATTTCTAAAATATGAATATGAAGAAAGTTGGAATATCAATAATAGCAATTTTGGTTTTTTGCCAGCTGCAAGCAGGAAATGATGACCGTGTTGGTGAAGCAGGGGCTTCTGAAATATTAATCAATCCTTGGGCAAGAAGTTCTGGCTGGGGAAGTGCGAACTCAGCTGGTGCTGTCGGGTTGGAGGCAATGAATTTGAATGTGGCTGGATTGGCATACACAAGGAACACGGAGCTTATTTTTTCTAATACTAGATGGTTAGAAGGAACCGATATAAATATATTTAATGTAGGGTTTGCTACAAAAATGGGTGAATCTGGAGTATTGGGATTAACTATTTCATCTATGGATTTTGGAGAAATTGACAATACTACTGAAGAATCTCCTGACGGAGGTTTGGGAACTTTTGATCCAAACTATTTAAATATTGGGGCAGCTTATTCTAAACGATTTTCTAACAGTATTAGTGGAGGAGTTATTTTTAGAATTATTTCAGAAAATACAGCTGATGTGAGCGCAAGGGGAATTGCCTTAGATGCAGGAGTAAATTATGTTACAGGTCCTAACGATGCCTTCAAATTCGGCATTACTCTTAGAAATGTTGGCCCAACTATGAGTTATAGTGGTAACGGTTTAATTGCAAGGGCTTCGGAAGAGGAGGACCCGACTAAGGTACTTTCAATGCAAAGACGAAGCAATGATTTCGAACTGCCTTCGATGGTAAATATAGGAGCGTCCTATGATTTCTATTTAAGTCCGGTAGAAGAAGATGAAGAAAACGAGGATTTCTATGCAGACCATAGATTGACAGCAAGTGGCACATTTACTTCTAATTCATTTACAAGGGATCAATTTAGAGCAGGTGTCGAATATGCTTTTAGAGATATGTTTATGGTACGTGGTGGATATGTTTTTGAAACAGATGCGCAGGATGCAGAATTGACACGAACCACATCAGCAGGACCATCATTTGGGGCCACCATTGAGATGCCTATCAATAAAAATGGATCTACATTTGGTATTGATTACTCCTACAGAGTTACAAGGACTTTTAATGGAACCAATGCCATAGGAGTCCGAATGACCTTTTAGAAAAAATTGAAATTGATAAATTTGTAGAAGAGAACCTATTTGGGTTCTCTTTTTAAATTTATAGAACCGAGCAAGATGACACAAACTAGTTATTTTACAAAGGAAGGGTTGGATAAACTCAAAGCCGAGCTTAAACAATTAAGAACAATTGAAAGACCTTCCATTTCCAAACAAATTGCGGAAGCAAGAGATAAAGGAGATTTGTCTGAGAATGCAGAGTATGATGCGGCAAAGGAGGCACAAGGATTGCTTGAGATGAAGATCAATAAATTGGAAACTCTTGTTGCCAATGCCCGAGTGGTAGATGAATCAGAATTGGACAATTCTAAGGTATTAATATTATCCAAAGTGAGAATAAAGAATTTGGCGAATAATGCAGAAATGGAATACACTCTGGTTTCCGAAAAAGAAGCCAATATGAAAGAAAAAAGAATTTCGGTCGAATCTCCTATTGCCAAAGGACTCCTTGGTAAAAGTGTAGGGGATATTGCTGAGGTAACTGTTCCTTCTGGAAATTTAAGGTTTGAAATCATTGATATCAGCAGATAAACTATGCCGTCACTCTTTTCACAAATCGTAAAAGGAGAAATACCTTGTCATATAGTAGCTGAAAGCGATGATTTTTTGGCCTTCTTAGACATCAACCCACTAGCGAAAGGGCATACCTTGGTGATTCCTAAGAATGAAATAAATTACATTTTTGACATTGAAGATAATGAATATCAATTGTTTTGGTTGTTTGCGAAAGAGGTGAGTAAAAAAATTGAGGCAGCAATAGATTGTGACCGCATTGGCATCGCTGTCATTGGGCTAGAAGTTCCACACGCACACATTCATTTAGTGCCTATCAATAAGGTAGAAGACATTGATTTTAGTAAACCCAAGCTCAATTTTACTCAAGATCAGCTTAGCAAAGTAGCTTTAGAAATAAGGAATTAAGCTTTTCTATCTGGATTCTTGCGCAAAAATGAATCCCACGAACCGTAACTTTTTGTGTTAATTGGGGAACCAGATTGGAAATAGTGACAAACTGCTACCGCTAAACCATCAGTGGCATCCAAATATTTTGGTGTTTCTTGGAAGGGGACGATTGATTTTAACATGGCTGCAACTTGCTCCTTCGATGCAGAACCACTTCCTGTAATGGATTTTTTTATCTTTTTAGGCATGTATTCTACCACGGGAACTTCACGTAGTAGAGAGGCTGCCATTGCTACTCCTTGAGCCCTGCCTAGCTTTAACATGGATTGGGCATTTTTTCCATAGAAAGGTGCTTCTACTGCCATTTCATCTACTTTAAAATCTTTAAGCAATTGCACCGTTCTTTCAAATATTTTCTTCAATCGTAAACTATGGCTCTCGTATTTGCTCAATTGAATGGCCCCCATAGCAAGTAGAGAAATCTTTTTTTTGTTGATTGAAATCAGTCCATAACCCATTATATTCGTGCCTGGGTCTATTCCTAATATTATTTTGTCTGCACTGTTAAGCTTACTCTCCATTGAATAAAGTAAAACTATACAAAATCTCCAACAGCATTGTCACTGCAATTGTGCTTGGAATATGCATGGTCTACTTATTTCATTTATTGGATCAAAAAATAGTAGAGCTAGATATTCATTTTATAGTTAAAAAGATTGTTAGTCGTCCAATCTTCTTTACAATAGCAGTATTGCTGATGCCTCTAAATTGGATGATTGAAATTGTAAAATGGCGTTGGATAATCTGTAAGTTTCAGGAGATATCCTTTTTAAATTCATTTAAATCAGTGCTTTTGGGAATACTTTTAAGTGTGATAACACCAAATAGAATCGGTGAGATTGCTGGCAGATTGAAACACATTTCCAAAGAGAACAGAATAAAAGGAATACATGCAAATGTTTTTGGGGCATTGAGTCAATTGACAATAACCATTCTTACAGGTTTACTCGCACTTTTTATAATTGATTACCCATTTTTCAAAACATTCAATCATTTGAAATGGTTTTGGCTGCTCTTTTTTCTTATCACCTTATTTGTATTCTTGTTTTCAAACAAACTGCATTTCCTCATCTCTCGAATAGCAAGAAAAATCAAACAAGCTGATACAATCACTAAAATATCCACTCAGTTGAGGGGTCAAATGCTTTTATTGAGTTTGTTGAGATATTTCGTCTTCTCTACCCAATTTGCCCTTTTGAGCATTATGCTAGGCTCTAAGGAGGATCCACTTATGCTAACAGCAACAGTAGCAATTGTTTTCTTCTTTACGGCAGTATTGCCTACAAATTGGGCATCAGGAATACTTGTAAGGACATCGTTGGCATTTGGAGTGTATGAGGCCTTATTTAATGAAGGCATTATTGGGCTAGTGGCTTCAGTGCTTCTATGGGGGATCAACTTGTTGCTTCCTGCAGTCATTGGTCTTTCTACAATTCCTCAGTTGGATTGGATGAAATTTAAATCAATGAGGTCGTGGAAATAGTTCTTTTTATGTTCATCTTATTGTATGGGGCCTTGATGGTTTTCTTTATGCTTGGGAACCTAAAACTAAAAGGATGTATAAATGAATTGGAGGAAGAGGTAAAAGTGTCGGTCGTTGTTCCTTTTCGCAATGAGGAAGAAAACCTACCGACACTTATTAGTTGCTTGAAAAAACAAGATTTTCCAAAGCAAAATCTTGAGATCATTCTTGTTAACGATCAGTCGGAGGATGGCTCCTTAAAAATCGCAGAAATGCTTCTTTTAAATTTGAAGTGTAAAACAAAACTTCTATCCCTTGAAGCTACTAATGGCAAAAAAGCCGCCATAGAACTTGGTGTAAATGAAGCAAAAGGTGAGATGATCTTAAGCACTGACGCAGATTGTACGATGGGCAAAAGTTGGGTCTTGACGATGTCAAAAGCATTCGTGAGCAGCGGGAGAAGTCTGGTATTAGGTAGAGTCAAAGTAAATAGATCAGGCAATTCATTTACTGATTTATTTATCAAGGAAAACGAGGCTTTAATGAAAGCAACTTCTGGTGCAACCGCGATGAAAAAACCATTTTTGAGCAATGGAGCAAATTTAGGCTATAGTAAAGTTGCTTTTCTAAATTCAAAACCCTACCAAAACAACAGAAAAACTGCCTCAGGAGATGATGTATTTCTCTTGCATAAATTTAAACAAGATGCCTTTTTGAATCGACCATATTTTGTCTTGGATCTAGAAGCAACCGTATGCACAGATGGCCCGGCTTCTTTGAAAGAGTTCATTCATCAAAGAATTCGATGGTTGTCTAAGTCTAAACATTACACTGATGCAGATATTCGCATTTTTGGTGTATTGATTTTTCTTGCAAACCTCTCATTGGTTTTTGCATTTATATTGAATTGTTTAGGTATAATACCGCTTGCTTTTTTACTGTCGTTAATTGTTTTTAAATGGGCGATGGATTTTTTTCTGTTGAGAACAGCTTACCGTCAAGATACACTTGTTGGTGACTTTTTGGGAGTCACATATCTAACTATTTTATACCCCTTTTATACAGTCAGTTTACCCTTGTTATCTTTGTTTTGGAAGACCTCTTGGAAAGAACGGAAATTATAGCAAATTGATGGCAGCAATACAATGAATAACTCGGCTTTAAAACGTTTATTTTCCGATCGCATGGCCCTTTTAGGAATTGCATTTATTTTAATGCTTCTCACAGTTTCGATTTTGGGACCCATCGTACGCACAGATAAAAGTCCTAAGGCAAATAAGCAGTTTCTCGAATTGGCAAGAAAACACCCTGGTTTCAAATCGTCTATACTGTTGTTGCCTAGGAATATAGAAGCAGATGAGAGTGTTGCCTATCAATGGATCTTTGGTTTTCAGCAATTGAACATTGAAATTCCCATTAAGGAATATCAGCTTATAGGAGATAGTTTATATGTAAAACCTTGGAACAGTATGGATCCAAATCTTGTCAATGGGCAGTTAATCTATCCTTTAGATTTTTGGGAAAATGATTTCAGTGATGAAATGATCATTCATCGAACACATTATTTAGGAACTGATCGCTATGGCAGGGATCTGTTGAGTAGACTGTTGTCAGGTACTTGGATTTCATTTACTGTAGGCCTTATCTCTATTCTTATTTCATTACTCATTGGTTTAAGCATAGGTATGATTGGAGGATATTTTGGCGGTAGAGTTGATGATATAGTAGTGTGGTTAATCAATGTTGTTTGGTCGATCCCTACTCTCTTGTTGGTCATTGCAATTACTATGGCGTTGGGCAAAGGCTTTTGGCAAGTTTTTGTAGCGGTTGGTTTAACAATGTGGGTAGAAGTGGCGAGAATTGTTAGGGGTCAAGTACTAGGGGTAAAAGAAAAAGAATTTATCGAAGCAAGCAAAGCCTTTGGTTTTTCGCATTTCCGCATACTCTTCAAGCATATATTGCCTAACATCACTGGTCCATTAATTGTAATTTCAGCATCGAATTTTGCTGCTGCCATTTTAATTGAAGCTGGATTGAGCTTTTTGGGCTTGGGAGCGCAACCCCCTCAGGCAACTTGGGGACGGATGATCAGTGAGCATAAAGGCTATATTATTACAGGAGATGCCTATTTAGCCATTTTTCCTGGCATCGCCATTTGCCTTATGGTTTTGTCATTTGTATTGCTTGGGAATGGATTAAGGGATGTGTTTGACATTAAAGGTGAAAATTCAAGTCAACTTTAAAAAATAAGAAGTGCTGAGACATAAATAAGCGTTCCCATCAGCATTAGGATTAGGGTATACGGGAGTATGTCTTTGGCTTTTAGTTTTGTGATTCCTAAGAGTGGTAAAGCCCAAAATGGTTGCAGCATATTTGTCAATTGATCACCATATGCAAGCGAGAGTATTGCCTTTGACAAGGGCACGTTCATTTCAATGGCTGTTTGAATTAAAATCGGTCCTTGAATGGCCCATTGACCACCACCGCTAGGGACGAAGATATTGACCACACCAGCGCTGATTAAGGTATATATTGGGAAAGTACTGTCTGTTGAAACCTCGATAAAAAAATCAGACATAGCAGCGACCAATCCCGAACTTTTCATAATACCCATAATCCCGAAATACAGAGGAAATTGAATCAGTATACCTGTAGTCCCCCCAATGGCTTCATCAATTGCACCAAGAAACCCGTTGATGTTTTTGTGAAAAAGAAGGGCTAAAGCGAATAGGCTTAAGTTGATAAAATTTGGTGTGATGAAATTGAGCCCTGAGCTATGTTTCCCTTGGATGGCCGATAATACAAGATAAAAAATCAACGAAACACTTAACAGTTTTGAAATCCATACTGAATGATCCAGATGTTCTGCACCTATTAATTCATGCTTCTCTTCAAGGTGGATTTTTTTTGTTTTGATATACCTTGGAGTATTATCGCTGCTATCTTTCTTCCTCCCCATTAAAAAAACCGTTATGGGGATTATGAATATGATCATAAGGGTTGCATAAATATTCATTGCAGAGAAAGCGGTTTCACCTAATCCAATTTGCTCTGGAAGTAACATCATTTTTTTTTCTGATAAAATACCAGACATCATTGTATGTAGGTGTCCCTTCTCAGCTACTTTCACTAAAGAAGAACCACTCAAGCCTCCATGCCAGACCATTAAGCCAACATAGGCTGAAGCTCCAATTAATGGGTAGTTGATATTCCAATTGTGTTTGAAAGATTGTTCGCCAATTTTACGGCATATAATGGCACCATAAATGAGTCCAAGTCCCCAATTAAAAAGAGAGACCAAAATAGTGGTAAAGGCTACGATGTAAGCTGCTTTTGCAGTGCTTCTAACATCTTTGATAAGCCAAACAATAAATCTGTCTACCGGCGGGCTTATTGCCATGACATGACCCAATACTAACATCAACATCATTTGCATAGCAAATACCATCAAAGCCCCGTTCCACAATCCTTCCTGCCATTGATTCGCAATATTGAATATTCGTGAAGAAGCTGTAGATTCTACATTGGAATAGAAAAATGCAATTGCAAAAACAACCAAAGTGAGAAGAATTGCAATTGTAAAAGGCGTAGGCAACAAATAGCTAAATCCCCTCGCGTATCGATCTGTAAACTTCATAGATAAGATTGAACATTAAATATAGCAGAAAAGGACTTGAATATTTAATTTTAGCAAGCAATCGAAAAGTATGGAAGAGCATAATGTTAGAGTGAGGATAGAAGAACTTTCTAAAGAATTACATCGGCACAATTACAAATATTACATTGAAGATCGTCCTGTTATATCAGACTATGAATTTGACATGCTTCTGGAGGAGTTGCAGTCGCTGGAAAAGCAATTCCCACAATTTGCAGACCCTAACTCTCCAACGCAACGGATAGGTGGTACTATTACCAAGGAGTTTAATACCGTCGTTCATAAGTATCCTATGCTCTCACTCTCAAATAGCTATAGCAAAGAGGAGATAGAAGAGTTTGATCAACGCGTGCAAAAACTTGCTGGGAAAAAAGTGACTTATACTTGCGAACTGAAGTATGATGGAGTGGCCATAGGGATCTCATACAAGCAAGGAAAACTAAAACAAGCGGTCACTAGAGGAGATGGAACTCAAGGTGACGACATCACCAACAATGTAAGAACAATAAGAGGCATACCACTGAATCTAACTGGAGATTATCCTGAAGAGTTTGAAATACGCGGGGAGATTTTTTATCCACTGACTGTGTTCAATGCGTTGAATCAAGATCGCAAGAAAAAGGGAGAATCATTGTTCGCAAATCCGCGTAATACGGCTTCAGGAACCCTAAAAATGCAAGATTCAAAGACAGTTGCAGAAAGAAAATTAGACGCTTACCTCTATTACATTTTGGGGGAAGATTTACCTTCAAGGAATCATTTTGAAAATTTAAGTAAAGCCAAAGAGTGGGGCTTTAAGGTTCCTGACGAAGGGAAAAACATGATTGCACAATGTGAAGATATTCATGCTATTTATTCATTTATAGCGTATTGGGATACACAGAGGGAAATGTTGGATTTCGAGATTGATGGTGTTGTCATTAAAGTTAGTGAGATTGATATACAAGAAGAGTTAGGATATACGGCAAAAAGTCCACGATGGGCCATCGCTTATAAATTTCAGACACAACAAGTCGAGACACGCTTAAACAGTATCACCTATCAAGTTGGCAGAACTGGAGCTGTTACCCCAGTCGCAAATTTGGAGCCAGTCTTATTGGCAGGTACAACGGTAAAAAGAGCTTCTTTGCACAATGCAGACCAAATTGAGAAACTTGACATACGACTGGGAGACCTAGTAAAGGTTGAAAAAGGTGGTGAAATTATACCCAAAGTTGTGGGCGTAAATCTAGAGAAGCGGGCTGATAATTCAGTACCTACAAATTACATTATTAACTGTCCTGAATGCAATACGGAATTGCAACGTATTGATGGAGAAGCGCAACACTATTGTCCAAATGTATATGCATGCCCTCCACAAATCAAAGGCAGAATGATTCACTTTATAAGCAGGAAGGCAATGAATGTTGATGGTCTTGGAGAGGAAACCATAGATCAATTGTATAGAGCAGGTCTGTTAAGAAACATTGCGGACTTGTACGACTTAAATGCGGAACAATTACTGCCCTTAGAACGTATGGCAGAAACATCGGTAAACAAACTTCTAAAAGGGATTCAAGCCTCAAAAGCAATTGCTTTTCCAAAAGTCCTTTTTGCGATTGGAATTCGACATATTGGAGAAACTGTTGCAAAAAAGTTAGCTAAGCACTTTAAAGACATCAAGGCACTTGCGTCAGCAAAGATGGAAGATTTAATTCCAGTTGATGAGATAGGGGAAAAAATCGCAAAAAGTGTCGTCGACTTTTTTCAAAATGAAGAAAATAATAAGATTATTCAACGATTAGAAGAAGCCGGGCTTCAGATGAAACTATATGAAAATGAGCAACAGATAGAGTCTACTTTCTTGGAAGATAAAAAAATTGTTGTTTCGGGTGTATTTTCCAATTTTTCCAGAAATGAACTCAAGGAAAAGATTGAAATGAATGGCGGAACAAATGTAAGTTCCATTTCTAGCAAAACTGATTATTTGGTGGCAGGAGAGAATATGGGCCCAGCCAAATTAGAAAAAGCGCAGAAACTAGGGGTCAGTATATTGTCAGAAGAAGAATTTATTCAGCTGCTCAAGGCTAATTAAGTTCCTTTCTTCTTTGTTACGGAATATTTTGATTGTTTGAATTGTATTTCATCATTGTCCATCATAAAGCGCAGCACTTCTATAACGTCCTCTTCTTTCAATCCTGATAATATTGAAAAGAGCCTTTTTAATGAAAGTTTGTTGTCGCCCAGTGCATTAATAATTTCATTTTTAATGTGTTTGAATTTATTGACGTCGATTGTCCTCTTTTTTCGCGATATGCACTGATCGCAGATTCTACAATTAATTCCACTATCATCCCCAAAATAACGCATCAATTGTTTGCTCCTGCAATTTCCATTTTGGGTCATATAAGAAATGACAGACTTCACATCGACAGTATCTTTCTTTTTGCGATCCAAATAATTTTCTTTTGAAAGTCTAATCTGTTTTGCATCAAAACGGCCCTTTAGGAAATTGATTTTAGGCTGACTGCTTTGAGTTTTGTATGCGATCAAATCCATTTTTTGGAGTTGTTCAAGTTTTTCAATCACCCATTTTTTTGGTTTAGATATCATCTTACCTACTAAAGCTTCATCAATTGTAACATAGCTTTCATAAATACCCCCATAAAGCCTAAGCAAAGCACTGATGAGTGCATCATAGATGGGATGAGAGAGCTGAAAAGTATAAAGGTCTTTTTGCTTGGCTTCGATCATAGCTGATGATGGTGAGTATGAAGAGAATTTCCAATCAATCAATAATTCTCTGCTTAGCAATTCTAAAGAATGGGTCACTTTGCTTCGTTGGAATGAATAGCGGTTGCAGAATTCATTTAATTCAATTTCAAAAGTTTGTCCTTCTCCGCCTTGCAAGGGTATTTGCAAGAAATTGCACAAAGCATTATACACTAAAATTATCTCTTTCTTTGAAGGATACTTCTGCTCAATAGAATCTTTTAGCCTTTGCAGACTGGCTTTATTGTACAATGCTACAGCATACGCTCTCTTGCCGTCCCTGCCTGCCCGCCCAGCCTCTTGGTAATAAGCTTCTATCGAGGATGGCAAATCAATATGCACCACAAATCGAACATTGGATTTATCGATGCCCATGCCAAAGGCGTTCGTGGCTACCATGATTCCGGATGAATCATTGATCCAATTTTCTTGCTTTTTTTTGCGACTTGCAAAATCAAGCCCAGCATGATAAAAATCTGCATTGTAGCCTTGACTCTTCAGCAGTTTAGCTATTTCTTCACTTCTCTTTCTTTGATTGGCATAAACAATTCCTGAGCCTCCAACACCTTTAATTACTTTGCTTAATTCGTTCAATATATCCTCCGTTTCTCTCACAACATAACTTAAGTTTTCACGGTAAAAACTTTTTTGAATTACATTTGGTTTTCTAAACTCTAATTTCTCTTGAATGTCTTCGACTACTTTTTTTGTTGCAGATGCAGTTAATGCAATCAGTGGAGCTTCTTTTACAAAATTCCTAAGTTGATTTATTTTTAGATATGAGGGCCGAAAGTCATAGCCCCATTGTGAAATGCAATGTGCTTCATCCACGGCAATCATGGAAACGTTCATCTTTTTTAAGCGTTCTTGAAACAATGAGGTTTCGATGCGTTCTGGAGATACATAAAGAAATTTAAAATCACCGTAAGCAGCATTGTCCAACGCAATGTCTATTTGTCGTTTAGGCATAGCTGAATGAATATAGATAGCTTTGATTCCTTTCCTATTCAGGGTCTCTACTTGATCTTGCATCAATGCCACTAAAGGAGAAATTACAATACAAATCCCTTCTCTATAAAGGGCAGGAATTTGAAAACAAATGGATTTACCCCCACCAGTTGGGAGCAAGGCTAAAGTGTCTTTTCTTTCAAGGACACAATGAATGATTTCTTCTTGTTTCTCTCGAAAAGAAGAATAGCCCCAGTACTTGTCTAATAATTCAAATATGCGCGGTTCTGACATCAATAGATAAAAATAGCCGTTCATTGAAAACGGCTATATTGAAAATTAATTTGTTTTGGGAGTTACAATTTCTTTCGGAATACATAGCGAGTAATGAAAATACCTTTTCCGTCGCTACCTCCAGCATCACTTTCTACTCCACTAACCACAGTGAATAATTCCCATCCTTTCGCTGAGTGATCTGTTAGCATTCCTGAAATCATTGCATCATTTGAAGCAACGTTTTGAAAGTTCAGACCTACACCACTGTAAAAGTTGAGCATCTTAGTTTCCGTAAAGTTGTCAATTTTTAAATCTTTCCTTTTTACTTTTCCTTGTTCACTTTTCTTGCCATCAGTTCGCTCAGAGGAAAAATCTTCTACATTCACATCAGCACCCTCTTCAATAATTCTTGACCTTCCCAAACCCATAGGAACAATTGATTCGATAGTGGTGACAATTTTATACTCATAAGCTTGCTGTGCCTCCGAACTAATAATCATTAAGATCAAGAAAAGGCCTAAAATCAATTGTTTAATTTTCATAAGATTCGTTTTTACCAAAAATAAGAGAAGAATGTATTCTGTCAATGATTTGTCCGATGAAAAGTGATGAAAGCTTATTTTTGAAATTCACTGCACTATATGATTACAAGCGACCAGTTAAAAGATTTGTCAACAAGGGCTGAGGCCTTGAGAGGTTATTTGAACGTTGATGACTTAAAAATTGAAATCGAAGAAGAGGAGCAACGCAGTCAACTGCCTGAATTTTGGGATGATCCAAAGTCGGCTGAAAAGTTGCTCAAACAAATTCGAAATAAAAAAGTTTGGACAAATGGATATGACCATGTCAAGACCTTAATTGACGATGTTGAAGTTATCTATGAATTTTTTAAAGAAGAAGGTGCAACTGAAAAAGAAGTAATGCTGGCCTTTGAACAGGCTACTGTGGCATTGGAGGATCTGGAGTTTAAAAATATGCTCAGTGCAGAGGAGGACTCCTTGAGTGCCGTGTTGCAGATTACTTCAGGTGCAGGCGGAACAGAATCCTGTGATTGGGCTTCAATGTTGATGCGTATGTATTTAATGTGGGGAGAAAAAAATGGCATGAAAATTAAGGAGCTAGACTTGCAAGATGGAGATGTTGCTGGCATTAAAACCGTTACACTTGAATTTGAAGGGGAATTTGCTTTTGGTTACTTAAAAGGGGAAAATGGCGTTCATCGTTTGGTGAGAATATCACCTTTTGATTCAAATGCAAAAAGGCATACCTCTTTTGCGTCAGTGTACGTTTATCCACTGGTGGATGACTCTATTGAAATTGAAATCAATCCAGGAGACATAAGATGGGATACTTTTCGTTCGGGAGGTGCAGGAGGTCAGAATGTCAACAAGGTTGAAACTGGAGTACGCTTGCATCATGAACCTACAGGCATTGTTATTGACAATACCGAAAGTCGATCTCAATTGGCCAATAAAGAGAAAGCGATGCAGCTGTTGAAGTCACAGTTGTTTGAAATTGAAATGCGCAGACGACAAGAGAAGAGAGCTGAAATTGAAGCAGACAAGAAAAAAATCGAATGGGGTTCACAAATTCGCAATTACGTTATGCATCCATACAAAATGGTGAAAGACGTTCGAACCAATCATGAAACAGGGAATGTTGATGCAGTGATGAACGGAGAGCTAGACGATTTTATCAAAGCTTTTTTGATGGAGTTTGGTGCGAATGCTTAAAATGAGCGTTTTTTAATTTTTACATCTTCCCCAAGCAATTGAATCAATACTATGCTGTTAGTATTTGTGAAAAATTGGTGATCAACCTGGTCCTTATCTTTGCGTAAAAGCTTATTCTCTTCCAATAATTTCTTTGTTTGTTTTGCTACGGCAAGTCCAGAATCAATGATATTTACCTTTGCCGGCAATAGCCTTTTAAGTTGAGGAATCAAATATGGATAGTGGGAGCAGCCTAATACAAGATAGTCGACATTTGCTTTTGTAAAAACTTGGCTGTATTTTTTAACTAAGGCAGTCATTTCCTCTGAGTACAATTTACCTGACTCAATTAAGTCGACGATACCTGTTCCTTTTTGCTTTATAATTTTTATGTCTTTCAGCCATTTTTGACTGGTAGCATGAAACAGTTTGCTGTCAAGTGTGCCCTGTGTTGCTAAGATCCCTATGCGTCCTGTTTTTGATGCCAATGAAGCTGGTTTTATGGCGGGCTCTATGCCCACAAAAGGGACATTGTATTCTGATCGCATGAGATCGATGGCATTGGTGGTGGCTGTATTGCATGCAACTATAATCAATTTACAATCTAAAGAGAGCAATAGCTCGATGTTTTTTCGGCACAATTCAATGATTTTCTTTTTTGGTTTTGTGCCATAAGGAGCATTTTTGCTATCCGCAAGATATATGGTTTTTTCATTGGGAAGCCATTGTATAACCTCTTTCCATATAGAGGTTCCTCCTACTCCCGAGTCGAAGAGTCCTATTGGATTATTTGCTTGATTGCTCAAAATAATAGACAAAAAAAAGCAGTTCTTGAGAACTGCTTTGCAATTTATTCATTTTCGGACATAGACCTAAAGTAAACCTAATTTCTTTTTTACCATAGGCATAATGTCGTCAGAATCTTTCTGGTAAAGTAAAACACCAACCCCTGCGTCGAAGATGTATGTATATCCACCTTCCTTGGCAACATCTTCAATGGCATTACGTGCACGGTCAATGATGGGCTTTAATAGCGATTCTTCCTTCTGTTGAAGGTCATTTTGTGCAGTTTTTTGAAATTCCCCAATGCGTTGTTCTAAATTGGTGATTTCCTTTAATTTATCCGTTTTAATAGCATCCGTCATTGTTGCTTCTTTTGCTTGATAATCTTGAATTTTTGCTTCGTATTCTTTTGTCATAATTGACAATTGATTTTCAAGCTCTTGAGCTGTTCTTTTTATTTCGTTTTCTACATTGGTGCGCTCAGGCATGGCAAGTAGTAATTCATTTGAATTGATGTGTCCTAACTTTTGAGCAAAACCACTAAAAGCAAGGAGTGTCAATCCTACTGCGAGTATATTTTTTAAATTTTTCATAGTTCTGGGTTTTATTGATTTGGTTATTTATTTGAATTGTAATTGAGTTTTATCGTGATCTACTATTTTCTTCGCCGGGTTCAATACCCATTCTTCTCAGGATATCGTCGCTTTTGTCGTATTTAGGATTTGAATAAATGATCGAGGCATCTCTACTTGATTTGTCAAATATAACAGAGTACCTGCCAATATTTGCTGTTTCTTGCACAGCTTTGTACATTTTTTCTTGAATTGGTTTTACGAGTTCTTTTCGCTTCTTATACAGTTCGCCATCTACGCCAAATTTCTTTTTTTGATACTCTCTTAATTCGTTCTCCTGCTTTGCAATGGCTTCTCTTCTTTTGTCTTTCATTTTTTCAGTGAGCAAAATCTCCTCCGCTTGGTAATCTTTATAAAGCTTATCAATTGCTTTTTCCCTGCGCTCAATGTCACTTTGCCATTGCTTAGATACAGCATCCAATTCTTTCTGTGCATTTTGATAATCAGGAAAATTTTTTAAAATATACTCTGTATCAATATAGGCGAATTTTTGAGCCTTGATAGACAAGGTAGCTATGACGAGCAGAAGACTTACAAAATACTTTTTCATATTCTTTTAATTTACCATCCATTGATGTTTCCACCGATGGAGAAATGAAACTCTGAGCGCTGATTCGGGTCTGTTCTTCCAGGTACTTCATCAAATCGGTATCCCCAGTCTAGGCCTAAAAGTCCGAAAAATGGCATATAAATTCGAATCCCAACTCCGGCAGATCGCTTCACTCCAAATGGTTCAAATTCGCTAAAATCGAACCATGAATTACCAGCCTCTGCAAAAGCTAGGCCATAAATGGTAGCAGTTTGGTTTAAGCTAAATGGATAACGAACCTCCATTGTGTATTTGCTCACAACTGTTCCACCAACTCTGGGTGAAAGTATTCGATCTCCATAACCGCGTAAAGCAATAATCTCACTGCCATCCAAGTTAAATCCTGACAAACCATCTCCGCCAAGATAGAAGCGTTCAAAAGGGGACTGTCCTAGTGCAAGATTCCAGGATCCTAAATATCCAAAACCCAGTTTAGTGTTCAAAACCAGTTTGCCTGCTAGTGTGGTAAACCAGGAAGAATTGAATTTCCATTTATGGTATTCAATAAATCTAAAACGTTCCTGATTACTAAGTTCATCGTAATTTTTTTCATTTTGTAACAATGAGAAGGGAGGTGTTATTTGCAAGGAAATTGAACTTTGAGAACCTTGTTTAGGATAAATTGGTGCATCAATAGAGTTACGTGATAAATTGATTGTTCCACTAATGTTGTTAGCGAATCCTGTTCTGAAAATGAAATTGCCCCAATTTTGAAGGTTATAATATTGATAACTTAATTCAGTATATAATGTAAAAAAGTCATCTGGCCATTTAAGCCTTCGTCCGAGTCCTACTGCGGCTCTCCAAATACCCAATCTACTAAAGCCTGAACTTTGGTTTGAGTAAGAGCCAGAGACACTTAAACTATTTGGTTTTCTGCCACCTAACCAAGGCTCTGTAAACGAAAAATTATAAGATTGGTAAAACTGTCCATTCGATTGTGCTCTTAGACTTAATCTTTGGCCATCTCCTGCCGGCAATGGTCGCCAAGCGTTTTTCTTAAACATTCGTTTTGCAGAGAAATTATTGAAAGTTAATCCAAGGCTACCCACGACTCTACCACCTCCCCATCCACCAGAAAGTTCTACTTGATCTGAAGCTTGCTCTTCTACTACATACTCAATGTCTACTGTTCCATTTGCTTGGTCTGGAATAGGGTTTACGGCAAGTTTCTCCTGATTAAAATATCCTAACTGCATCAATTCCCTCTGCGATCGAATAATGTCTGTTCTGCTAAATAGATCACCTGGATTGGTACGTATTTCTCTGCGGATGACATGATCATTTGTCTTCGTATTTCCCTGAATTGTAATCTTGTTTACACGTGCTTGCTTTCCTTCTCGTAGACGAATCTCAAAATCTATGGTGTCTTTTCTCACTTGAGTTTCTACCACATTGGGCTGAAAAAAGAGGTAGCCATCGTCGAGATATAAAGAACTAATGTCTCTGCCACTTGGATCCTGATATACACGTTGATCAAACAATTCTTGATTGAACAAGTCTCCACGGTCAATACCTAAAATCCTACTCAATTCTGCATCGGAATACTTCGTGTTACCAATCCATTTTATGTCTCCAAAATAGTACTGTGTGCCTTCTTTTATTTTTAAAGAAGCGCTTACTCTGCTTCTACTTACTTGATAAACACTGTCCCATTCAACTTTAGCATCTCGGTAGCCCATTACGTTGTATTTAGCCACTAAGCTTTTAAGGTCATCTTCGAAGTCTTTTTTGATGAATTTGGACGCTTTAAAAATTCGCACAAAACGTTTGCGTTTTGTGTTTTTCATTGCCTTTCTTATTTTCTTATCGTCAAGTGTTTCGTTTCCTTCTACAAAAATGTCTCTGACCTTTACCCGCTCATTTTTGTCGACTTTGATGGTAAGAATACTGTTATTTAATAATGCTGGATCTTCTATTTCTTCGATGTCTACTTCTGTATTGAAATAACCTTTATCTACAAAATATGCTCTTATTTTTCTTTTGGTGTTGTTAATTAAATTGGGTGTTATGACACTACCCCGCGTCAATTGGATGTCTTTACGCAAAGTTTCTTGCTTGCCTTTTTTAACACCTTTAAATCTAAATTTTGAGAGCCTTGGTCGCTCTTCCACTTTTATGTTTAGGAATATGAGATCTCCTTGCACTTGTGTTGCTGAGATTTTAATGTCCGTGAATAGGTCTTGTTTCCACAGATTTCTTATGGCGTTGGAGATGGCTTCACCTGGGACTTTGATTTCTTGCCTCTCTGATAGACCCGAAATGGCGATGATGGCAGTGTGGTCTAAGTTTTCTGTTCCGCTAACTGTGATTTCGCCGATTTCATAAGTTCTAGGGGAATTGTAATCCAAAACCTCTAAACCTGGATCTAAAGTGAATTGAGCTTTCATGTTGAAGCTCATAAGCAAAGCAAAAAGAAATAATAGCTGATGTCTTCTCAAGATAGCTTACTTTCTATCAATTGTTCACTGGTTTGACCAAACCTTCGTTCTCTCTGTTGAAAGTTTTCAATGGCAATCCATAAATCTTCTTTTCTAAAATCAGGCCAAAGTATAGAAGTAAAATACAATTCTGCATAAGCGAGCTGCCACAACAAGAAGTTACTTATTCTATATTCTCCGCTTGTTCTAATCAACAACTCTGGATCTGGAATATCGTGGGTACAAAGATAACTTTTGAACAGCTCCTCATTCACTTTGTCCGGTTTAACTTTCTGATCTTTAACATCATTTAACAGCCCCTCGATTGCAGTTAATATTTCCCATTTGCTGCTGTAGCTTAGCGCCAAAACCAAGGTCATGCCGCTGTTTTGAGAGGTTTTTTCTATCGCAGACTGCAATTCTTTGAAACAGTTATTTGGCAAACTTTTGAGGTCTCCGATTGCTTTCAATCGGATGTTGTTCTTGTTCAAGGTCTTCAGCTCGCCACTAATTGTGCTCACCAGTAATTGCATCAAAGCCATCACTTCCGCTTTTGGGCGGTTCCAATTTTCAGTGGAGAAGGCATAAAGCGTCAAGTAATCAAGACCCATTTCAGCAGCTCCTTCTGTAACACTGCGCACTGATTTAACGCCATTCTTATGGCCAAAAATTCTTGGTTTTCCATTCTTTTTTGCCCATCTGCCGTTGCCGTCCATAATGATGGCCACATGTTTAGGCAGTTTTTGAAGGTCGATGGATTCAGGTAAGGACATGAGATTTTTGCGCAAATATCAGATTAATTTAACGTTCAATGGCAGGGCAGGGGCCTTGTTTATTGAGCTTATAGGTCAATGCAAAACCCGAGATTACAAACCAATCGTTATCGTATGATTTTCCCAATTCGAAAAGTTCTTCAAACTCATTGGGTAAATCGTCGATTGTATCAATAGATGTTTTCCTAAATCCCCACTCAGTGCTCAATGTTAATCGTTTGCCAATGTTAAATTTAAAGCCAAGGCCAAATGGGAAGGCAAAATTGATACCTCCATTTGAGGGAGCTGGCAAAGTTTCAAAATTCTCTATGCGTGCAGTTGACTCAATGCTAAAAGCGCTTAGACCTGCAAAAAGGTAAGGTGCAAAAAAGTATTTCTTGTCGCCCATCTGATATGGCAGAAAATTGAACTCTATTTGTGTGCTAAATTCTGTGATATTACCTTCGAAGGAAGCATTTCGGAATTGATTGAACAATAAATCTTCCACTTCATCTTCTGCAGCAACTTTTGCTCTGAAAAGGCTAAAACGCCAGCTATAACGAGGGTTCAAGTTCCAACGAAACAATGCTCCATAAGAGAGTTGTCCAACTCCACCTCCAAGTTGCTTTTTTGGGTTTAATTCACCGATATAATATGATCGGCCAACAAATGGGCCAAATTCTACACTTTTCTTCTGGGCCAAAACCGCAGTAAGCAGTGTTACCACAAATAAAAAAGTAAGACTAGCTTTTTTGAGCATTGGCTTGAAACGTGAAAAAAGGAAGTTTAGTGTTAGAATTTTGGACGACTTCGTCGTCGTTTAACGATCTTTCTTGAAATAGAAACTGTGAATGCAAGAAAAGCATCTTTGTCTGAGGGGTCTCCCCTTTGCACACCTGGCAACATGTCTCCATCCTCATCATATCCGCCTCTTTTTGGGTTCAATTCTCGGTAGATATTTCGATCAGATAAAGCAGCTATTTTTTCTGCTTCAGCTTGAGATGCACCTTGAGAAGTCCATTCTTCAATAAGTAGATCCTTACCGTAGAAATTGCCACTTACATCGTCGATGTAATCTGTGAAAGTCATACGCATGGTCATTTCAAAATTTACAGCAGTGTATCGATCTATTGATTTTCCAATTCCTATACCATAAGGAATGTTAAACGTGAAACGGCTGTATTTTTCTGCTTGTCCAGGCAAACCTTGTCCTTCAGTACCCAAAGGCTGAAGTGCCACCCATTGTCCCCTAAATTCAGCTTTAGGGTTGAAATACATAAATCCGATGCCTCCAAACACATACAAGTCAAGATTTAAGCCTTTTCTTCCACGTACACCTCTCAATCGGTACAAATTTCCTCTTGCGTTCTGAAAAAGATAAAATTCAGCCATTGCATTTAGGTCTATATATCCTGATCTAAATTGAAGGTTTCTTCCTTTTCTATCCTCGAATTCAGTATTAGAGTCATCACCTCGAAGCATGCCCCATTGCAAGTTTGATCTCAAAAAGATGGCACCATTGAGTTGATAACGATATCCAACGAAAAGAGAAGGTCTAGTTGCGCCAAAGTCTAAATCCACAAAGCCGTCTCTACCAATTGCATTCGCACCTCCTAAATCACCCAAGAAATTGGTTACACCAATTCCACCAACAATTTGACGTCGATACCTTTTCCATCTTTGTGCGTCAGCAAAATTTGGCAGTAGTACAAAAACAATTAAAGAAAGGAATACAATTCTTTTCATCTTCGAACAATCGAAATGCAAATATAAAGAGATTCAAACAATCGACGAATAGAATAATTAGCTGTTTCTCTTATCAAAGCCCCAGTTTAACTTATTTCTCAAACTACTTAAGAAGGTGCTGTTGGGCAATTGAATCAAATGGATTTGATGTGCAGCTTTTTTAATTTGCATTATTCGCCTGTGTTTCAATGTGTATGACCTAGAATCCAAAGCCAAAAGCGAGCTTTCAGTTCTGCCTTCTACACTAATCTCCAATTCAGCACTGTCATCAATTACAATTGGGCGAACATTTAAATTGTGAGGGGCAATAGGAGTTATCACAAAACTTCCACTGCTTGGCATGACAATAGGTCCTCCACAACTTAATGAGTAGGCAGTAGAGCCAGTAGCCGTTGAAATGATTAACCCATCAGCCCAATATGAATTGAGGTGCATGCCATTCAATTTTACTTGAACCGTTATCATAGAGGCACTGTCCCGCTTCATAATGCTGATTTCATTCAATGCAAAGTTATCATCGCCCAAAAGATCTTCTTTTTGCTCCATCTGGAGCAATGAGCGCTTTTCTGTTTTGTAGTTTTTCTCCATTAAACAGTCCACGGCATATGGAATTTCCTCAGTTGCAGTATTAGAGAGAAAGCCCAATCGACCAGTATTGATGCCCAAAATGGGAATGCCTGCATTTCCTACTAATAGAACTGCATCTAAAAAAGTTCCATCGCCACCTATGCTGATAAAATAATCTAGTGAGAGGATCTCTCGACGCTCTCTGAATATATGTAAGTCAAATTCAAAGTCAAAAGTGTCCTCTAAAGCAGTATAAAGCTTATGGTGAATGTGGATAGTACATCCTTTTGTATGAAGCAATTCAATTAAGGATTGAATGTCTTTTTGATACTTGGCTTCGATGCGATTACCGAAAAGGGCTATGTTCATCAGGTCTAAATTGGTGCTACAAAGTGGAAAAACAATCCGCTATCTCCAAATTTATTGATTGAAAATTCAGTGCGCAACGTAAAATCGTAATAACTTACAAAGTCTAACCCAATTCCCGATCCCATTAGCAATTCATCTGCCAATTCATTCCTTGGATAATTGACTTGATCATTGACAAATGCTAAGTCCGTAAATACACCCAGATACACAGCAAAATGGAATTTGCCAAACTGTTCAGGGATAAGTCCTATGTTCATGTCACGTGGCTGAATCAGTTGATACTTTAGTTGGGCTTTTGCTAAACCAATGTTTTGTCCATCAATGACAGATAATTCATAAGATCGTATCATGAAAGAATTGTATCCAAGGCCATTACGCAATAGATAAGGTTGATTGTCATTGGCTGCAAGTACTCCTCGAATGCTGCCTGCTGCAAACCATCGATTCTTGAGTTCAATATATTTTCGGACTTGCATTTGTATGTTGAGCAAATCCACAGGACTGTTAGTCAAGCCCAATCCGAACTTTTTTACATTCACATTAAAAAATGAACCCACTAAAGGGTAATTTTTTGAATCTCTTTTGTCAGAAGTGAAATTGTAGAAAAGATTGAAATAATTTGTTTTGCGTAAGTTATTTCCCAAATATTCAGAGTTGAGTTGACGAACAGTATCTACAATGTTGTTGTAATCGTATTCCAAGCCCACGGAATGAGAGTTGAATATTTTCTTTCTATAGCGATAAGTAACTCCTGCCGAAAAGTTGCGAATAGCATCACCATCTTTATGCTTATATAGCAGCCTTTTGTTATTGAGAGTATTGTAGACAATTTCGTCCAAACGGTTGTATGAGATGCCAAGCCCAAGGCCGCTCCTTCTTTTTTTGTTGATGTAAGGGATGGAATAGGAAATTCGTAATCGTTCTGTAAAGCCAAACTTGGCTGTTGCACTCAATCGTTCTTTCCTCCCGCGCACATTGTTGTGACTCACTTGCATGCCGTAGTTGATTCTCGAAAAATCTTTGTCCTTCCACCAGGTGTTGAAATTATTATCGTCAATTTCGAAAATGGGCAGTGGAAATAAATACCACCGTTCTGTTAGGTGGACGTAGACATGCACTTTGTTCGAATCAGCATAGGCAAGGTCAATCCGTGCAAAGTTGAAAAGTGAAGTATTAAGGATGTTTTTTTTGGATTGCTCCAATCGCTGAATAAACTCCTCGTTGTCTAATGTATCCCCAAGTTCAAAATCCAATTCACGAAAAACAATGAAGTTTTTGGTCAATTTGTTCCCAATAAACTGTACGCTCTGTATAACATTTTGGGGATGAGCTAAAAGCTGACTGTCTCGCTGAACAGGATCTATCTTAAAGGCCTGGCCGAAAGCGAATGACCTTCCTATAATGAACAGAAGAATAAAAAGGGAAATTCTCATCCCTACATGTTTAGAAAGTGCAGAAACTCATCAAACTTTCGTTTCATCTCTCCTTCTACGCGGCTTTGATGAAATGAAGCAGATACCACATAATTGTAGCGTTCAAAACTCTGGATAATGCCAGATAAATCCGTTTTGTTGATTTTAAAGGTCAATGACATCTTAGTAGAGTCATCATGCACAAAAACATAAGAACTCAATATTTTGGCATCATTGCTTTCTACAATGGCAGCTATTTTTGACAAGGAATAATCATTGACGTTTAAATCAAGTTGCAGAATGCCTCCTGGATCTTTGATCGCAGCAAGATTGGAGATTTTCTCTACCAAAATGGCCCGTGTAATCATACCCAGATAGTTTCGCTCCTCATCAATAACGGGCAATACACTCACTTTGTGTATCGACATGATGCCCATCACTTCATAAATGTGTTCGTCTTGATCAATGCAAATCTTGTTCAATTCAGGTTGAAATATTTCCAACGCTGCAGCCGAGTTTTCTGCGTCTAAAAGGTCATTTTCACTGACAATTCCTAAGTAAGTACTGTTTTTGATTATTGGCAATTCTGTAATTTTAAAGTCATCCATCCACTGAAGTGCCGTTTCCCCATTGTCTGTAGTTTTCAGTGGCGGTATTTCTTCTGTGATTAAATCAATCGCTAACATATGGTTTGCTTTGGATGGCTAATTTTGTTGCCTCTACAATATTATTAATTTATGATGAGCAGATTAAGCGTAAACATCAATAAAGTCGCTACTTTAAGGAATGCTCGAGGAGGTAACGTTCCTGAGCTTGTAAAAGTTGCCAAGGATTGCGAAAATTTTGGAGCAGAAGGGATTACTGTTCATCCACGTCCCGATGAGCGCCACATACGTTACCAAGATGTCTATGATTTAGCGCCAATTGTCAGCACTGAATTTAACATCGAAGGCTACCCTTCAGAACGATTTATAGAATTAGTGTTGGAGGCAAAGCCTGCTCAAGTTACTCTGGTTCCAGATCCACCAGGGGTATTGACTTCTGATGCTGGATGGAAGGTCAGTAAGCAGCAATCATTTTTACAAGAAGTAAACAATAGGTTTCAAGAAGCTGGAATACGCACTTCCATATTTATGGAAACAGACCTCAACGAAATTGAGGAGGCAAAAAGGGTGGGGGTTGATCGCATTGAATTGTATACTGGGCCTTATGCTGCTGTATTTGAACAAGACAAAGAAGCAGCCATTCAGCCTTTTGTCGCAGCTGCAGAACATGCTGACAACATTGGTTTGGGCGTTAATGCTGGACATGACTTGAATCTTGACAACCTCCGCTTTTTTAAACAGAACATTCTTGCCTTGGCCGAAGTTTCTATTGGCCATGCTTTGATTGCTGATGCATTGTACATGGGGTTGGAAAAAACCATAAAAACCTATTTGGCAGCATTAGAAGAATAATATGCGATTGAATTACAAAAAAATAGGAGAGGGCCAACCTTTAATCATTCTACATGGCTTGTTTGGATCTTTGGACAATTGGATGACTCATGGAAAAAAATGGTCAGAAGAATACCAAGTGTATTTGGTTGATCAACGCAATCATGGACAATCTCCACATCAAGCACCCTTTGATTATACTAGTATGGCTAATGACCTTGCCAAATTTATCAATGAAGAGCAAATTGAGAACCCTATTCTAATTGGTCATTCGATGGGTGGGAAAACCGTCATGGAATATGCTGTGAATCATCCAGATTCAATTCAAAAAGCCATCATCGTCGATATTGCACCGGTGGCTTATGAAGTGCATCATTATGCGGTACTCCAAGCCCTCAATGCGGTAAATTTAGAAGAAGTCAACAGTAGGGGAGAAGCAAATCGGATACTCAGTGTGTATCTAGAAGATTCTGCTGTACGGCAGTTTTTATTGAAAAACCTTTATTGGAAAGAGAAGGGGAAATTGGCTTGGAGATTTAATTTGTCTTTGATTGAAAAAGAAATTATTCCAATCAGTGAATTTGACATCAGTCCTCAGCAGTATGACGGTCCTACTCTTTTTATCAAAGGCGAAAATTCACCTTATATTTTGCCTGAATATGCCTCTGCCATTCATGATAAGTTTCCGAACTACCATTTGGAAGTCATCGAAAATGCAGGCCATTGGGTGCATGCTGAAGCTCCACAACATTTTTACGATGTCTGTACCTCTTTTATGAAAGATTAAGACCTTCAAGCTTGCAATTGCTGGTTGATTCACTATTTTTATGGGTTCATTAATTATGCCTCAGAAACTCGTCATCATACCGACTTATAATGAGCTTGAAAACATTCATAGCATCATTGAAAAAGTATTTTCTCTCTCTGGTGATTTCCATGTTTTGGTGGTGGACGACGGCTCGCCAGACGGCACAGCCTCCATTGTAAAAAGCCTTCAAGAAAAATACACCGATCGTCTGTTTATAGAAGAAAGAACAGAGAAATCTGGTTTGGGAACAGCTTACATTCATGGCTTTCGTTGGGGCTTGAACAGAGAGTATGAATTTCTTTTTGAGATGGATGCTGATTTCAGCCACAACCCTGATGATCTAATTCGACTTTTTGAAGCCTGTGATCAAAAGGGTGCAGATCTGGCCATTGGCTCACGTTATGTAACTGGCGTAAATGTGGTCAATTGGCCAATGGGTCGTGTGCTAATGTCCTATTACGCCTCCGTTTATGTTCGCTTTGTTACTGGCATGCCTTTTCATGATTCTACCGCTGGATTCAAATGTTATCGAGCTGAAGTACTGCAGCGCATTGATCTTTCCAAGATTCGCTTTAAAGGATATGCTTTTCAAATTGAGATGAAATTTACCGCTTGGAAAATGGGCTTTAAGGTGGTGGAAGTGCCCATTATTTTTACAGATCGTCAAAAAGGAACAAGCAAAATGAGTGCAGGAATATTCAAAGAAGGATTTTTTGGTGTCATGTTTTTACGCTTACAATCCCTATTTAAATCGTATAAATAGGATTGAATGAGCAGTATACTTATACAAGGTGTGAGCATTGTCAATGAGGGCCGAATCGAAGAGGCTGATCTAAGAATTTCTGGGGAACGCATCGAAGAAATTAGTCGACAAGGCTTGAACGCCAAAGAAAATGAAAAGGTAATTGATGCAAAGGGCTTACACCTTTTGCCAGGTTGGATCGATGATCAAGTGCATTTTAGGGAACCAGGATTGATCCACAAAGCAGAAATATATACTGAAGCTAAAGCAGCTGTGGCTGGAGGCATTACATCCTTTATGGAGATGCCCAATACGCTGCCGAATACTCTTACTCAAGAATTGCTAGCAGATAAATACACCAAAGGCCAAAGGCAATCTTTAGCTAATTATTCTTTTTTTATGGGCGCCTCAAACGACAATTTGGAGGAAGTGTTAAAAACCAATGGAGAAGAGGTTTGTGGGGTGAAAGTATTTATGGGCTCCTCCACTGGAAATATGTTGGTGGACAAAGAAGAAATCCTTGACCGTTTATTTGCCAATTGTCCATTGTTGATTGCCACCCACTGCGAAGACGAAGCCACGGTGCGCGCCAATGCAGCGATTGCAAGAGAACATTACGGAGAAGACGTTCCCATGGAGCAGCACCCCATTATCCGGAGTGAGGAGGCCTGCTACCTTTCCTCTTCGAAGGCAATTGAATTGGCTAGAAAACACAACAGTCGCTTGCACATATTACACATCTCGACAGCTAAAGAATTGGACCTTTTTCGCAATGACATTCCACTGGAAAAAAAGAGGATTACAGCTGAGGCCTGTGTACATCATTTATGGTTCACCGACGAAGACTATGCTGAGAAAGGTAGCTTCATTAAATGGAACCCTGCGGTGAAACGTAAAGCCGACCGAGATGCCATTCGGCAAGCTGTGAAAGATCATCGCATAGACGTTTTGGCCACTGATCATGCCCCTCACACTTTAGAGGAAAAACAACAATCTTATTTCAAGGCCCCAAGTGGAGGCCCACTTGTGCAGCACGCTCTACCTTCATTGTTAGAATTGCATAAGCAAGGGGTTTTTAGTTTGGAGGAAATAGTGCAAAAGTGCAGTCATGCTGTTGCAGACTGTTTTCAGATCAGAGAACGGGGTTATGTCCGAGAAGGCTATTTTGCCGATTTGGTTTTGGTGAACCTCAATCATCCTTGGATTGTCAGCAAAAGCAATCTTTTGTATAAGTGCCAATGGTCACCCTTTGAAGGACAGTCATTTTCAAGCCGCATAGAAAAAACATTTGTGAGTGGCCATCTAGTATATGACCAAGGAAATTTTGACGAGCGTAAAAAAGGAATGCGTATGCAATTTGATCGATGAAAAATACCTTACTGATGGTTTTGCTTTGTGGCCTTTTTTGGACGAGCTGTCAAGAGAAGGAGAAAACTCCTGATTACCTATGGGAAATGGATCGCATGGTAGAAGTGATGACGGAGGTGCAATTGGCAGAAGCATTGGTTCGTTTAGGCTACCATAGAAGTGCAGACAGCATGCACGTCAACGATAGTGTATTCAATGCTGCCTTCCGCGCAGTGGGTACCAATCGTACTGACTTTGATTCCAACTTTCAGTATTACCAGAACCACCCTGACTTGATGGAAAAAGTCTTCGAGCAGCTAATTGCCAATTTAAGTGAACGATCAGCAGAGTTGAAAGCAGATCAATTGAAAGGCAAGGAAGAGCAAGTGGAATTAATTTCAGAAGTTGAGCAATAAAAATTTGACAAAGTCAAAACCTTAATTTATTTGAAGAAACAGGAGGTGCCTTCACATACAAAGGCAGCTGATCTTCAATAACACTTTTGATTGATTCAAAAGAGAAATTCAATTCATTTTCAATTTTCTCGGAAGAAAAGCAACGCTCGGCATAAACTGCCTCAATACTCTCTCTAGTCAATGCTGGTTTGCTTGCAGTAAGCAATGCTTTCAATTGGTCAAACAGCTTGGCAATTTTGGCCATTCGTTTCGAAATGGCCCATCGAGGTGGGTTTACGCCTAGTGCATAGGCCAGCTGATCAAAAAGCGATTTAAAGCTCATGTTTTCTGCGACCAATAAATAACCTTCTCCAACAATTTCGCTGTTCATTAAAAGCAACAAAGCTTTGACCACATCCTTCACCCCTACATAACCGTTGGTGCCGTCTGGATAGTAGGGCAAGCCTTCTGCTACTTTTTTAATGATCATAGAGCTGCTGTTGTTCCAATCAGAGTAACCAATTACCGTAACTGGGTTAACAATGACCACTTTCAAACCTTCGGCTGCTGCACGCCACACTTCATTTTCGGCATAGTACTTACTTACAGAGTAATTGGAAATGTTTTTCTGGTATTGCCATAAGGCATTTTCATCGGTGCACTTTCCTTCTGCGTATTGACCCAAGGCAGCTACCGAGCTTACATAGGCGAATTTTTCAACTCCTATCTCCAAGGCCAAATTCACCACATTTTGAGTACCTGTTACATTAATGTCCATCAGTGCTTTTGCATCTTTTTGCTCAAATGATACCAAGGCGGCAGAATGGTATACTTTCGTAATGCCTTCAAAGGCTTTGCTTAGAGCGGTCAAGTCCAAGAGGTCAGCTTCCACCCATTCGATTTGAGGAAACAAATCATCAGCCTCCATCAACTGAAATAAGGTATTTACTTTCATGCAACTTGTGGCATTACGGTAGATAGCGCGCACCTTTTGCTTTTGCTTAAGCAATGCAAGCAATAGATGGCTGCCAATTAAACCTGTACCTCCTGTGACTAAAATCATGCGCTTCTTTACCTCAAAAATAGGGATTAATGTCCCCTGCTTTTTGCTGTTTGAAGAGCACTTGAATCTTTATCTTTGAGAAAATTTTTTTGAAGATGGATTTTGTGAAAGAATTGGA